>ERZ772960.2954-NODE-2954-length-11806-cov-3.019658_pt1 | contig 11806 bp, 11 predicted proteins | sample MGYA00580678_ERZ772960 | MGnify/ENA primary metagenome ERZ772960 (study PRJEB29015, sample SAMEA2737930) | human oral metagenome | biome: human oral; feature: human-associated habitat; material: dental | place: China | collected 2059 ...
GTGAATTTTTTCTTCGCGCTCTTTGGTGAGCGGTTTCTTCAATAGCCTAAACACCGCCGTCACAAACCATCGCCCGCCGTCAAGCGCTGGAATTGGTAGTATATTCATCACCGCAAGCGTGAGCGATATAAGCGCCGTCATCATCACGACGTAACGCATACCCGCGCGCTCCGCCGCTGGAAACAGGATACCAAATATACTCAAGGGGCCGCCGACGCTTTGGCTCGCCGAACTTAGTTTTTGGTTTGCCTGTTTTTGCGCCGAGTCGTTTGGCATCAGTTTCATTACTAAGCCGGACACGCCGTCGCCGATCACCTGCCCCAACCCTTGCAGCGTGATTCCCGTCAGCTGCGCTGTCACGCCAATACCGACAATCGGCGCCGACCATGTTGATCGCGTAAATCGCTCCTGCGACAAGCCGGCACCCAAATAACCGCGCTTGTCGTCATTTGTGTTGCGAAGCGCTACGTGCGCTACCCGTTCCGCGCCATCGCGTTTATACGCCACACGCACCATCTCGCCCTTATGCGCCGCAGCCGCCGCTGAAAGCTGTGTGCTCGTCTCAATTTTTTCGCCGTTCACGGAAATAACCGCATCGCCCGACTTCAGCCCCGCGCTCTCCGCCGGCAAATCTTTCTCAATACTCGCAAGCACAACGGGATTATAGACGACATGCGTATCGCCCGCCACGGTAAACTGATGCGGAACAAGCTGTGGCAGGCCAAACCATGCCAATAGCATCAGCAATACTGCCGCAGCCAGCCAATTCATCGCTACGCCAGCGAGCAAAATTTTTGTTTTCTGCCAAAACGTCGCCGCACCGTAATCGCCAGGTTTTTTATCATCATCATGTTCGCCCTGTAATTTCACAAACCCGCCAAGGGGCAGCCAATTCACGCTGTATACTACGTTTTTGCCCAAAAAACTTTTCTTTACTTTCTTTTTGTACGCCGCCGGCGGAAATCCGATACCAAATTCCTCAACGCGCACGCCGTTCCGGCGCGCCACCAGCGCATGCCCTAATTCGTGCAGCACCACCAAAATCGTGAGCGCAATAATCCCTATTACAATACCCCACACTAAATTCATTTACCCTCCAAATCGCCGTGATCGTTTTGCGTACTCTTTTAGTATAGCGGTTACGTCGCGCTTTGTCATGTCGGGCCAAGCTTTTTTGATAAAGATCAGCTCGCTGTAAGCGCTGCGCCACAGCATGAAATTACTTAAGCGCTGCTCGCCGCTTGTCCGCACAATCAAGTCACACGGCGGCACATCAGGCGTATATAAGAACTGCTCGAAAATCTGCGCCGTAACTTTTTTCTGCGCCGACAATGTTTTACGCAGCCGATTCACCGCGTCAATGATCTCTTGGTGTCCGCCATAGTTGAACGATAAAATAACCGTACCATTTGTTAAGTCTTTTGTCGCTGCTTCCGCCTTATCAATTGCCTTCTTGACACGCCGGCTTAAGCGTATACGCGTTCCTGCCACGCGCAGCCGTATACCGCGCTCAACGAAAACCGGCAAATCTTCCGATAGTAGTTTCACGACCAAATCCATCAGATATTTCACCTCCGGACCGCTTCGGTGCCAATTTTCGGTGCTAAATATATACGCGCTCACGTACGGCACACCGCGGTCAATCGTATCAAGCACGACGTCTTTGACTTTCTCGTACCCAGCCTCATGCCCTGCCTGAGAATCAAGCCCGCGCGCTTTCGCCCAACGCCGGTTGCCGTCAACGATATAACCGACGTGTGTCGGAGTACTGCCTCGCTCACTCATTTAGACTGTCAAAATATCCTTTTCTTTTGCCTTGAACGTCGCTTCCAGTTTGTCTTGAAATTCGCTCATTAAACGGTCGAATTCTTTTTCAATCGTTTTCAGATCGTCTTCGGACAACTCTTTCGCTTCTTTCATACGCTTCGCCTCTTTTAGGCCTTCCTGGCGAACATTGCGCAGAGCAATCCGCGCCTCTTCAACCTTTTCACCCGCCTGCTTCACGAGCTGCTTACGTCGCTCTTCAGTGAGCGCTGGCACAGGCACGCGCACAACGCGGCCGTCATCGCTCGGATTAAATCCTAAACTTTGGTCGGTGCGGATCGCCGCCGCAATCGCCTGAATATTACTCGGGTCAAACGGCGTAATCTGCAACAATTGCGCTTCCGGCGCCGTCACGTTTGCCACCTGATTGAGCGGCATCAGCGTACCGTACGCCTCTACTCGGATGCCATCAAGCATATTTGGGTGCGCCCGACCAGTGCGAATCTTCGCAAGTTCCGCTTCAAAATGCTCTAACGCACTTGTCATTTTTAATTCATATTCATCTGTACTAAACATGTTACCTCCATTTCCTCCTAGTATACTAATTTATTTGCGCAATTCCCAGTAGCGACGCGCGCCGGCTATATCCGTCGCGCAGTACATACGCCGAACGAAAGTCTTCATGGTACGGAACTTCGCGGTACGCCCGCGCATCGTAAATCAGCCATATGTCAAGCGGAACATGCGGGCGCTCCGCCACGCGCTGCCCAATTGTGTGGTATAAGCGAAACAACGCATCAGTGCTATGAAATGTCATAAACGGTATAAAGGGAATACCGACAATATCGTAAGGTTTTTTGTGGTCAATCGCGTATGGCAGTCCGCCCGCCTCTTTTATTTTCTTAACAAATTCGGCTCTCCCGCGTTCCGACACAAATTTCCGCGACTGCAAACCGCATACAATTATATCTTGATACATATATCTATGTAGAAATACAATGTCAATATAACGCGAAATCTCGTATGTTTTGATGCGATCTGGCGACATGCCGACAAATGGATTATCGGCAAAATCATATTGATACGCCGGAATATCGAGATGCATAATTCCGTCCGTATCTTCGCTCAGTTGATCGCGTAACTGCGCCAACTCATCATCAACATCTTTATGATTATCAATCCGCTCATGGTCAAGAAACACCTCGCTTTCATGACGCAAATCAACGTCGTCTTTGTCCGACTCGTGTTCGTCAGGTATCCATTCCGGATTCGGAGTAAAATTAAAGCTGCTCTCAAAGTTTCGCGGCATACCTCTATCATACCAAAATACCCCGCGTAAAATCACGGGGTATTTTAATCTTAACAGATATTCAAAAGAGGCGTTATTCTGTCACGCCAAGCTCAATCCGCTTAAATTGGCTGACGCGCACATTCTCGCCGCGCAGCACAATTTGTTCTTTGATGAGTTCGCCGACCGTTTTGCTGTCATCAAGCACAAACGCCTGCTCAGCCAATACTTGCTCAGCGAAGTACTTCTTAAGCTGTCCGTCGACTATCTGCTCGCGCATAGCTTCTGGCTTGCTTTTTAGGCTTTCGCTTTCAAGCAATTCAGCTTTTTTCGCTTCGTAGACATCGTTCGGAATATCATCCATCGTAGCGTATTTCGGCGCCATCGCCGCAATCTGCATAGCGATTTGATGGGCAAACTCCTTAAATTCCGATAAGCGCGCCACAAAATCGGTCTCGCAGTTTACCTCAACGATCACGCCGATCCGCCCCGAATGCACGTAGCTTTCAACCAACCCCTCGCGTGTTTCGCGATCGCCTTTTTTCTCTGCTTTAGTTAAGCCTTTTTTACGCAGCGCTTCAAGCGCTTTGTCAAAGTCGCCCTCTGCCTCAACCAACGCTTTTTTCGCATCTGTCAAACCGATACCGGTTAATTCCTTCAGTTTCTTAATATCTTCAATCGTTACAGCCACGATGCCCTCCTAATTCTCTTTATTCTTACCTTCAGCAATTGCCTGCACAAAGTAGTCTGCGAGCAATTGCAGCCCCTTGATTGCATCGTCATTGCCTGGAATCGGATATTCAACGCGCGACGGATCGGCATTTGTGTCAACGATACCAACCACCGGAATATTAAGGTTGCGCGCTTCGTTAATCGCGTTTGCATCAGTGAGGACATCAAACACAACAAGCGCTGCCGGGCGTCCGTTCATATTCTTGATGCCGCCATACTTCAAATTCAAGCTATCAATCTCTTCCTGGAAGCGTTGAACCTCCAACTTGTTGTAGCGCTTTTCTAAATCGCCCGACGCCATGCGGCGCTCTAAATCCTTGAGTTTTTTCACCTGGGCGTTTGTTGTTGCGACGTTCGTCAGCATACCACCAATCCAGCGTTCAGTAACATATGGCATGTCAGACTGCTCGGCCGCAGCCTTTGCGATCGCTTTTGCCTGCTTCTTCGTACCGACAAACAAAATCGGCTTACCTGTCGCTGCAACTTTTGTCAAAAACGGCAACGCTCTGTCGAGTGCTTCAACCGTTTTTGTTAAGTCAATAATGTGCGACCCTTGCCGCTTACTGTGAATATATGGCGCCATCTTTGGATGCCACCGGCTTGTTTTGTGCCCAAAATGGACGCCAGCTTCAAACAAAGCTTTGATATCTACCTGCACGGTCATATCTATTACTCCTTTGCCTCACCCGCCATAATATGGAGTTTTGGCGGGTTGTGTCGTTAAAAATTAGTTACTTTTTTATTATACCATGTGCGTACGTTTTATCAATAGCTAGAAAAGCCACCGCTATTGGAGTCGGATCGTTAGTCCATCCAGCTCACACCCTATCTATTTCGCACTGCTATACTGTTACCATCCCCTTTCAGAAGAAGGTGCCGTAGCGTGGCGAACAGCTTCCTTCTTAGCCGCACCAGCGCCGGCACGGATTCCAGCAGCCGCGGATGTCATTAGATCATGCTGTATCCCCACCCCTGTTACTATACGAAGAGCTCCTATTCCCAACTTACGCTTGCTCGTAACTCTGCGGTTCTCAACATCTATACCATACTTCTCTCCAAGTGTACTAGCCGCTTCTCTTACAGCAGCCTTGCCGCCTTCACGGAGCATATCGCCAGCCGCCGCGATACCACGACTCGCTAGCTGCTCCCGATTCTCGTAGATATCTTGCGCACTATACCCTCTCACTGCTTGCGATACATCCCCAACCGTATCAATCACACTTCCTACAGCCGCAACAGTATTACTGTGTCTTTCTGCAAATTGGAATGCTCTACTTCCACGGATAGCCCCCATTCTATCAGCAGCTCCATGAGCAACACCCGCAGCTCCATCTATAGCACTCGCAGCTCTTGCTGCAAATCCATCATTTGATTCAGCCGAAGCCTGCTGCCCTACAAAGTTGCCAGGCTGTCCCATAGCCGACGCATTCTCCCATGCAGTAGACGGAGCAGTTTCAGCCTGTTGAGTAAAAGATGGCGGCGTACTTCCATAACTTTGCTCTGTTTTATTACGACCGCCAAACATGCTAGCCAACCGATTAGCAGCACCACCGAGCGCTCGCTGAAGCTTAGTTCTTATTGATTCACGCTCAGGGGTCGTGGACGATACTTCTTGGGAAGATGACGACCAGGCGGGTGCTTCAGTGCCGTGCGACGATCCAAAAGATGCGGATATTTCAGCGCCGCGTGGCGATCCAAATGAGGCTGGCCGATCTACAGTTGATGGCTGCGGGGCATTATTAAACGACCCGTTTCCCCATGACGTCGCCGGCTCTCGGCTAAATGATGGAAATGATCCAACTTGCTCAGACTGCCCAGCTCTACCAGTGCCAAAAGCATTCGGAACACTGTCAAGGTGAGCCCCCGAAGAAGCTGCTAATTGCTCTGTTCCCGCACTCCATGCTGCGCTGGCGGCTGGAAATCGGTTGAAGTTTCTCATGATTATAAAAGACCTTTTTCTTGTGTTTGTTTTACTAGATTGTTATGCTTGTATACTAGCAGATTATTGTTTAATTGTCAATATAGTTGCTAAAAGTGCTGTTAGTACCCTACTTTCGCCCTAGCGTCTACGCCGCTAAAACTTAATCTTCAATACGATAAGCTAAAATGCCATACCGCCATCAAACCCATTCGGAAATCCTTTTGGAGCATCTTGGTCCTCGTCCTGTTTTTTACGCGCTTCCACACGCTCATGCGCATGAATAAGCTCGTCTTCGGAAAACGGAAAAGACTCATCCAACGATCCCTGCAACATAAACTTTAAGTAACATCTATTAAGAAGCTTGTCTCTCTGCTCTCCTGGCAACGCCTGAACTCTATCAACAACAATGTCCCTTATACCATCATCTACATCCGATGACATGACAAACTCAGATGCGAAACTAAGTGTATCCTCCTCTACTCCGGTAGCGCCAGGCGACCGAAGGATTAGGTCGGCGATATCTCCTTCAGACAACCCGTCCTTTTTTAGCAAATCACTTTCATTACGAGCGATTGCGTATGTGTCACTCAGATACTTCAATCTATCCTCGTTCTCCGATAGTAATGTTAGGTATTTTTGCGCACCAAACTCCGACATAAATCTCTCTCCCAGACTAGAGTAACCCAAATCTAATTTCCCATACTGTGCCAAACGACTAAATGCCTCCTCCGAAAAACCAGCCTTTTCGGCTATTTCTTCCGCCCAAAATACAACAGCGTCCTTATTAAACTTATCAATATTCTCTAGCGTAAACTCGTATTTGCCCATGCCTACCTCGTTCAATTCTCTATTTTTCTCCGAAAAATTAACTTGTTTATATGATACCGGCATAAAAACAGTCTCTGCATCTACATGAGCACGCACATTCCCGTCATCACCCATCCTGCAGATGGTGAATAAATCATCGCCAAGTTCATATGTATAGTTAGCAGCCATTTCCTTGTCTTCTGATGCCGCAAACGAAAAGTTGTTTCTCTCGCCTATACCTATATCAGCTCCAGCAAGCCCTTCTGCTGCACGCGTCGTCGCCGAGTCTAGCCGCGCCTGGACAAATTTCGGCATTCTTCCGCCGTGCCTGCCTAGCATAACCTTGCTCATCCTTTGCGATGTACCATACATTCCCTGCCGCCACGTGTCGCATCTTTTTTGCACAGTACCTGCCCTATCATTTGAGTGGCCTTGCCCGTTGTTATCAATAACGATACCCGGCTCGTAGAATAAATATGGCGTCTTTTTTACTACATCATCAATTGTAATGCCAAAACAACTATCGCCATAGAAGCAACGCGTACTATCGCCGGTAAAATGGATTAATCCTCCAGATGAGCTGCCTTCCTTTTGTGCGCCACTACCTTCTCTTATAGATCGCGGTGAAAGCCCGCCGCTTTCTGTGACTGATATATAATCGCCGGAGTGAACCATTACTGTCCCCGAGCACAATAAATTAAATTTGGTTAGTCCCACAACTCTTTCAGCAGCTTCGTCTACATAATGGTTATGGTACCAGTATCTACCGCCAGTGAGATCGTTCGCCATTTTGTCTATTTGTTGCATTTGACGAACATCTGTCTCAGAAATGTACAGATCTGCTATAGTCGTCAGTTTTCCTTGATTATCAGGTCTAATAATATCGTATTCTAATGCTATATCTGCCACCTGATGAGCTAACTCTTTTCCATCAATATCGTGCTCGCTGTTGCTACCAACTTGCAAGAGAAACTCTTCAATCTTATTAAATCCACTCTTTCTTAAATTTACTTGCTCTTGGACATCCTTGATGTCTTCTTCATCTAACAACTCTATGTCTACAATCGGGCGCCTGGCTTCGCCAAATTCATCAATGATTTCTGTACCAAGCCGCTGCTCTTCGGGAACAGTCATTAAATCTTGAGCTTCTTTATAATACTCTTTATACAGATTCCAGTCGTAGCCTCCTATATACCCATCGTAACCTCTTGTTACCGGCTTTCTATCCAACGGCCGTATTCCATCCGAAAAAAGTTCCGGCTTTATTTTTCTTTCATGCTCTTTTTCTTTCAGCTCCCGCGCCACCTCATCAGTATCCACGCCAGCCTGTTCTGCTGCACTAACAACGGCTTCTGTGCTACCTATATTAGCGGTCGCAATAGTCTCTAGCTGTTCAGCGGTTTTTGGCTGGTCTCCCGGGAGGCCAATCTCTACTATTGCCGCAGCGATCGCCGCCTCTTTTGCGCCAGGCTCTATGCTTTTTGCACCGTCCGCCACTGCATCCGCTACGATACTATCTACTGCCTCGTTTGTAGTTTCTGGTGTTGAGTTTTGTTGCTCAGCTACCTCATTGTACAGCTCCTTGATTGTATTAGATTCAGACCGAACCATCTCTACTCGCCGCTGCAACTCATTGAGCTGTTCTTGCGCAGGCGTCACAATCTTGACGTCACCCGTCAAGTAGCTTGGAAAATCATGAGGAGTTTTTATTTTGTTGTTATTCATGATTGTAAAAATGTTTCATGCTTGCTAGGCGCAGGCACGATTTACTCATGTCTTACATTTCATTTACTTTATGCCTATTCCTATTATTATAAATTATATCATGAATACGAACGGTTAAACGGTTGTATTTTACTGAGTTATTTGGTAGAATAGGCAGTTATGAAAAGCAGTATTCACCCACAAGACTATCGCCTGGTCGTATTTAGCGACGAACAAGCAGGCTTCGCGTTTTTGACTCGTTCAACAGCGCAAACAGCAGAGACAATCAAGTGGAAAGATGGCAAGACCTACCCGCTTGTTAAAGTTCATATTTCATCAGCTTCACACCCATTCTTTACGGGTGAAGAAAAGATTATCGACACCGAGGGTCGCGTTGATCGATTTAAGGCACGCCAAGCTGCCGCTGAAGCACACCGCGCTCAGTTAGCAAACAAGGCGAAGAAAACGAATACAAAAAAGACCACTAAAGCTACTGATGACGATCAGCAATCAACCAAAAAGGCTTCTACGAAAACTAAAGCTGCAAAAAAAGATAATAAAGACAACGACAAGTAAAAGTTCCTTATTCGCGTTCGCGGATTTGCCAATCAATCGCACCGCGCCCAGTTTTATCTAAAAACTCGTTAGCTCGCGAAAACGGCCGGCTACCGAAGAAGCCGCGATCGGCAGAAAACGGCGATGGGTGCGAGCTCGCAATTTTTAGGTGGTGCGGATTAGTGATTTTCTGCCCCACTTTTTGGGCATGCGCACCCCACAGCATAAATACAAGAGGCTGCTCAAAACCATTCAAAAATTCTAGCAAATGCTCGGAAAACTCCATCCAGCCAAGATTAGCGTGGCTCGCCGGCTTGCCGCGCTCAACGCTCCATGACGTGTTCATAAGCAACACGCCGCGCTTCGCCCACTCTTCTAAAAAACCGCTCTTAGGAATATCGCACCCCAAATCATCATGCAGTTCTTTAAAAATATTCTGCAAACTCGGCGGCACCGGCACACCCGGTCGCACCGAAAAACACATGCCATGCGCCTGTCCTGACCCATGATACGGATCTTGTCCAATGATAACTACCTTGGTCGTTTCCAGCGGACAGGCGGCAAAGCATGAGAACATGTCTGGTCTGAGCGGGTAGACGTCTTTAACTTTGCGTTCTGCGTCTACCCGATTCATCAGCCGGCGGAAATACGACTGCTCGGCTTCGTGCTCAACAAATTGACGCCAGGACGTATGCTTCATACCTACAGCTTATCACGATCGCTTGAACGCACGCAAAACTTAAATGTCTTCCGGAGGGGTTTCCGAACCGCACTGCTCGATAAACCGATCAATTTCATTGATCACTTCGGCGTGCATAGGATCGTCCGCACCCAGCTCAACAACATCCATTGCTACCTTGTACAATAACATCACAGCCGTGTCTGTCGTCTCAGAAGACACTGCTGCGGCGCTTTCGCGCACAATCCCGGCGATAGCGTCTTTTCGAGTCACATCGGTATCAATGCGGATCGGTTTCAGCTGGTCATTTTCAACAATTGCACCATAACGAGCGTTCGTACCAATACCAATTGTGTCTTCACTCGGCTCCTCGCCAGCACAGCCCAACCGGAATAGCAGCAGCTTCATATGAGAATCGGTTTCAGGCGAGTTCTGCTCGCCATAGGCATATCGTTGCTGATCGTACAGATCGAACGTTATGACCTGTGTCACAAAATTTACGTCTGGATATTCTTCAGACGGCTGGACATCATACGGCTCAAAGTATCGGATCGTGTTTGAGAAAGCTCGAGAAATAGAAATATTAAATCTACTTTTCAACACTTCATTTAGCATACTTCTATCCGATCGCATGCTACCCTTATCGACGTTCTCCCCTCTGGACGGATAGGTGCTGAGTGCTTGTTGTAATTTCTCCCCGCGCTCTGCACGCTCCTCTTTTACCTCCTGCAAATATAAATATTGATCGTACACTGTATCAGGGTGAGAATCCCGAAACATCTTGCTTGCGTTATCCATAGCGAACGAAACATACACCTTTCCGTAAAATAATATAGGACTATATTACTCATAGTATCTAAATTTGTCAAAATATTGCAATATCTCCCCGCGATCACCACGAACCGTATCACCGCTCCCTTGCAGCCTCTGTGGTATAATAAAATGAGTTATTTATTATGCCGCAAATCTCCCTTGACATACCAGTCTTAAAAGCCGAGCACTCAGCACTGAGTAATTTTTTAGCGCAACCCGACGCATATAACGACCCGCAGTTTACCGCTAAGAACAAGCGGTTCAGCGAACTTGAGGCAATCATTGCTAAGGCAACAGAGCGCAAGCAGGTTGAGCAACAACTTGCCGAAGCGAGAGAGCTTGTCGCCGGCAATGATGAGCTTGCCGAAATCGCCAAAGCAGAAATTCCTGAAGACGAAGCAAAGTTAGCACAACTTGAAGAGGATCTATTTATATTACTTACACCAAAAGATCCGAACGATGAAAAGAACATCATCATGGAGATCCGCGCGGGCGCAGGCGGCGATGAGGCGAGTCTGTTCGCTGCCGAATTGTACCGCATGTATCTGCGCTGGTGCGAGGCGCACGGTTACAAAACCGAACTGCTGAGCGATTCTGCCAACGATTCCGGCGGCTACAAAGAAGTTATCTTCAAAATATCCGGCGACGCACCGTATGCGCAGCTTAAGTTTGAGGGCGGCGTTCACCGCGTACAGCGCGTGCCCGTCACCGAAAGCCAAGGGCGTGTTCACACTAGTACCGCCACCGTCGCAGTACTACCAGAGGCCGAGGAAACCGACATTGAGATAAACCCGAAAGATTTGCGCGTTGATATTTATCGTTCAAGCGGCAATGGCGGGCAATCCGTCAATACGACCGATTCTGCTGTGCGTATCACTCACCTGCCAACTGGTTTGGTCGTGCAAAACCAAGACGAGAAATCGCAAATCAAGAACCGCGAAAAAGCAATGAGCGTATTACGCAGCCGCCTGCTCCAAATGAAAATTGATGAAGATAATGCGAAGCTATCCGCTGAACGGCGCGCGCTCGTCGGTACGGGCGACCGCAGCGAAAAAATCCGTACGTACAATTTCCCGCAGGATCGTATCACCGACCACCGCATTCACTATAGCCGCAGCAATATTCCGGCAGCGATGAACGGCGATATTGACGATATCATTGAGCGACTGCAAGCATATGAACGCGAATTAAAAGCACAACACGCGCAGTAAAAGGTTTGCTATGCCCACGCACATCGTGTACAATCCCACATAAGATGGCAGCCGCGAACATCCCGACATCAATTCAAGCCTGGCTGCGCGATAGCGCAGAAATGCTTGCAGATAGAGGCATTACAAGCGCGTTACTTGACGCTGAGCTGATATTAGCACACACCGTGCGCAAAAATCGTACATGGCTGCACGCGCATCACGACGAGCGCCTGACCGAACGCCAGCTCGAAATCGCTCACGCGAGGCTGCAGCTGCGGCTTGACCGAACACCGCTTGCCTATATCATCGGACACAGAGAGTTTTATGGACGGCTATTCAAAGTCACGCCAAGC
>ERZ772960.2958-NODE-2958-length-11803-cov-2.671433_pt1 | contig 11803 bp, 9 predicted proteins | sample MGYA00580678_ERZ772960 | MGnify/ENA primary metagenome ERZ772960 (study PRJEB29015, sample SAMEA2737930) | human oral metagenome | biome: human oral; feature: human-associated habitat; material: dental | place: China | collected 2059 ...
GAGGAACATAAGTGTAACACGTTCCCGCCTGCCCTTGTACATTGATGGTGTATTATTTATTCAATTGCTGATAGAGAAAACTTGTAATAAGCATGTTTACCATTAATTGTCCTTCAACAACAAGTAAGATTTCTGTACATTTTAAATCAAGTTGTTAGTATTTATCATGGAACGAAACAAGGCTTAATCAGAGGTATAAAGGTGGTACAAGGCCAGTAAGCCGGCCACAGCAGCGATGAGCGCCAGCAGCAGCGTGCCACAGAACAGCCTTTTATATGCCCTTACCGTGGCCGCAGGCATTTTCCGAAACCGCGCATCAAGCCTGATGAACCTTAGCTCGTCGTATGTATTCAGACACCTGATAACAATCACGGGAAAGGCTACAAACAGCAGAACGCCGGAAAATTTCGAGGCCGACAGGCGGGTAATCCAGCCCACCCCATCAAGCAAAGCCATGAAGGCGGCCACAAAAAACAGCAGAAAAGAGAACTGAATAATGGCGATAACAGCAAAAAGACAGTCGCAGAATCTGTCTTCGGGCAAGATATTCCACAGCCAGTAAAACGTGTTGTCAAAGAACAATACCCTACCCTTTCCGTCGTCGGAGGCCACCGTTTCTTCCGGCTTTCCGCTTGAAAAACCCACGGCCTCGCCTTTCCTTACGCGGCACGGAACGCCCTCCCGCCGCATTTTTCCCAGTTTGCCGATGATTGCAGGAACAACCTCATACATAGAGAACGAGACGGCATACCGCAAACTAAGGCCGGTTTTGACGGAACACTCTTCCAGATTTATGCGCCCCAGTTCGCTGCCATCGTTGCGGTTTTCAAGAAAATTCCTGACATATTTCAGCACCTCACGCGCCTTTTCCACGTAGGGCATCAGCTCTTCCCGACGAGCTCTATACCTGCGCTTGAAGTAATATTCTTCAAACGGCTGCTCCATCAAAGCCTGGGTTTTACAAACGAAAGCATACATTTCATCGGGCGTCTGCAGCTCATCCGGCGGCATGTCACGATAAATAAACGCCATCGCATCAATAGAAGCCAGAGCACGCCCATACTTATCGCCATCGAGATTTTTAGCTGCAATGGCTCCGAGTGAATACTTTTGAAAATCCTTTACAGGGTCAAGGCTTCCCTTCACAGTCAGGTCTTGCCTGATCATCACGATTTGATTACAGATTGACTGATACATCGTGATTTGGGGATACTGCCCAGCCAGCGTCCTGAAATAAGCCAGGGTTTCGTCGCATAGCCGGTCATACGCCTTCTGCGTTCGGGGAGATTCATTCATTACTAAATCTGAAATCATACGCGGCATTCCTGCCGGATACGTTAAAAACTATCATGCCTTGCAAAGATAGACATTTAAAGGTAACCGCAGGAACGATTGGAAGGAAAAATGATACCGTCGCGCGGTCAGGGCAATGCGGCCGACAGTCAGGAGGTGCGGCGACCGCGGTACAGGCTGCATGGCGGCCGTGGTACGAATGGTATGACGACCGCCGCACGTGCGTACCACGGCCGCCGCACTATCACCCTTCCAGCACAGCGGGCGCACCCCGTGGGCGAAACGCTGCAGCGGTTGCAGAGTCAGGCACCGGCCCCGCGGGCGCAAGTCTTTCTACATAAAAATATTACGCCCTGCCCCCGCGCATTTCGAGGCCGACGGGACGAAACTCAAAAATATGTCGTAACTTTGCCTGCGATATGATTTATCCTACGAATTTTGAGGCCAAGATTGGCTTTGACGAGATACGCGCGCTGCTCAAGGCACAGTGTCTGTCGCCGCTGGGCAAGGGCCTTGCCGACGAACTGACGTTCTCATCCGACCCCCGTCAGGTGAACCGCTGGATGGAAGAGATTCGAGAAATGAGGCGTATCGGCGAGGAAGAAGATGCGTTGCCGCTCACCGATTTCTACGATGTGAGGGACAGTATCAGGCGCGTTCGCCTCGCCGGAACGTGGATGGAGGAGGAGGAACTCTTCGATTTGAAGCGCTCGTTAAAGACTATCGACCAGCTGGTCAAGTTTTTTTATCGCGGCGAGCCTGTCAGTGACGGTGCGGCTCAACGCAGTACGGCAGATGACGAAAGCCCGTTGGCCAAAGCCGACAATGCCGACGACGGTGACTTTTCGCTCAAGCGATGGACCTGGCCTGCGCTGCACAATCTGGCCAACGGCATAGCCACGTTCCCCGTTTTAGTGCAGCAGATTGACCAGATTATTGACAAATTCGGACATATGCGCGACACGGCGTCGCCCGAACTGGCACAGATTCGCCGCGAGCTGGCACGCGTGGAAGGCTCCATTTCGCGCATTCTCGGCGGTATTCTGCGTTCGGCACAGGCCGAGGGCATCGTTGAAAAGGACGTGGCCCCCACCATGCGCGACGGCCGTTTAGTGATTCCCGTCGCCCCCGCGCTGAAGCGGAAGATACAGGGTATCGTGCACGACGAAAGTGCATCAGGCCACACGGTGTTCATCGAACCGACCGAGGTGGTGGAGGCCAACAACAGAATACGCGAACTCGAAAGCGACGAACGCCACGAAATTATCCGCATACTGACGAAGATGGCCGAAAGAATTCGTCCGCATGTACGCGAAATGCTCGACAGCTATCAGTTTCTGGCGCAGGTCGATTTGGTGCAGGCCAAGGCACAATTGGCCCGACAAATGCAGGCCTTTGAGCCGCAGGTGCAGGACCATCCTTACATCGACTGGATTCGTGCAGTGCACCCGCTGCTGGCCCGCACGCTGGAGAAGAAAGGCGAAAAGGTAAGGCCGCTCGATATAATACTGACGCCAGAGAAGCACATTCTGATTATTTCAGGGCCCAACGCCGGCGGAAAGTCGGTTTGTCTAAAGACCACGGGGCTGCTGCAATACATGCTGCAGACGGGGCTCAGCATACCTGTTGACCCGCGCTCTACGTGCGGCGTGTTCGGCGATATCATGATTGACATAGGCGATGAACAGAGCATGGAGAACGACCTTTCGACCTATTCGTCGCACCTGCTCAACATGAAGAACATGATTCGGCAGGCTTCTGCCCACACCTTAATATTAATAGACGAGTTCGGAACCGGCACCGAACCGCAGATTGGAGGAGCCATTGCCGAGAGCGTTCTGGGGCAATTCTGCCGCCGCGGCGCCTGGGCGGTCATCACAACACACTATCAGAACCTGAAGCATTTTGCCGATTCGCACGATGGTGTCGTCAACGGCGCCATGCTTTATGACCGCCACGAGATGCGTCCGCTGTTTCAATTGGCCATAGGCAGGCCCGGAAGCTCGTTTGCAATTGAGATAGCACGCAAGACGGGATTGCCTGAAGAGGTGATACGCGAGGCTGAAAACATTGTGGGGTCAGACTACATTCAGAGCGACAAATACCTGCAGGACATCGTCCGCGACAAGCGATACTGGGAACAGAAACGGCAGAACATACACCAGAAAGAGAAAGAATTGCAACACCGTATCGAACAGTATGAGAACGAGGTTACGGGCGTAGAACAGGAGCGTAAGGCTATTCTTGACAAGGCCCGGCAGGCTGCAGGGGAGCTGCTTAGAGAAAGCAACCGGCGCATTGAGAACACCATTCGCGAGATTCGTGAGCAGCAGGCCGAGAAGGAAGCGACGCGACGCACAAGGGCCGAACTCGATACGTTCAGGCAGGAAGTGGAGAACGACAGCTGGAAACAGGCCGCAAAGGGGCGCAAGAGCGCCGGAACCATGAGCGAAGAAGACTTTCAGAAGAAGGTCAATCAGATTAAAGCGCGCCGCAAGCGCCACGAAGAACACGTCAGAAACAAGAGCGAGCGCGAACAGCGGGCAGCGTCGGCCCTGCGTGAAGCCTCAACGAAGACGGTGGAAAAAGCAGACAATCCCATCGCCGTTGGCGCGCAGGTTCGCATCAAAGGCCTCACGTCGACAGGCACGGTAGAGGCTATTTCGGGCAACACGGCTACGCTGGTGGTAGGCGGTATGCGCACCAAACTGCCGCTGGCACGTCTGGAACATGCTGTGAATAAGGATAATTCGCAAGGCGACACCAGCACGCCGAAGACACGGATGGACGAGATTAAGGAAGGACTGCAGAGCTACAGGGTGTCGCACATGACGCAGGACACCATCGACAACCATCGTAAAAACTTCCACCAGGACCTTGATATCCGAGGACTTCGCGGCGACGAGGCGCTGACAGCAGTGCAGCATTTCATTGACGATGCCATACTGATGGGCGCCGGTCGCGTCAGAATCCTGCACGGGAAAGGCGACGGAATTCTGCGCCAGCTGATTAGACAGTATCTCGCTTCAGAGCCCAACGTGGCAAGTTACCGCGACGAAAACGTGCAATTTGGCGGCGCAGGCATCACCGTTGCCGATTTAAGCTGAAAAATTTGGCTGCGTAAAATATTGTTCTTACATTTGCAATATATCAAACGTTGTTGCATGAAGCCCCCGAGGCTATAATTAAAAGGAGATACCGCCATGGAAGGAATTTTCAGAGACGAGATAGAACTGAGAGAAGTTGATAAGTTTTTTTGCAACGAGATGAAACGCCAGATTCATCGCTATATCAAGGCACACGGCTCAATGTTACTCATGCAGAAGTTTGAGGAAAGCCTTGCGCAGCTCTCCGTTGCCGACCAGGAAGAGGCCGTTGCACGATACATCGACCGCAACCGCAGGGCGGTAACAGAGATGGACTGGCGCATGCTTATAGCGCGGGCTATGGCTAATTACTGCGACTCGTACAGCTATTTCCTTGACATGGTAGGCGACGAGGAGACGATGAACTTCTATGTAAGTCGCATGAAAGGGAAGTATCTGCGCTTCCACAGCGTGACAGAGAAAGCCGGGAAATATGGTTTAAGCGATTACAAAGGGCGCGAAATACTGTCGCCTTGCTACGATTTTATCCGCTCTCCCTATTGTTTTGTCGATGACATGCTTCTGTTGCCGGTCATCGCCGAGAAAGGCGGAAAGATGGGATTAGTGCTTCCCGACGGGCACGATACGGTGGTTGTTCCGTTCGAGTACGACGATATTTCGCTGCGAGATGAGGAGCCTTGGTTCGAGCTGACGCAAGGAAACAAGGTAACTTACTGGCCCAACAAAGAGAAATGAAGAAACGAATAGCAGCACTTTTCGCAACCTTCGCGTTGTGGACAGTGCTTTTTGTATTGCAGAAACCGGTGTTTCTGCTGATGTATGCCGACAGTCTGGCTGATGTTTTCCCCGTTATTTTCCACGGCTTGCCGCTCGATTTGTCGGTAGCAGGCTACATGACCACCGTGCCTGCACTGGCTCTGACCGTAAGCTCGCTGCCGTTTTCGTGCCTGCATGGCGAAAGAGCTGCGCGCATTTTCCGATATATTTTGCTTGCGTGGACGGCCATTGCGTCCATCATTGTAGCCCTTGCCTTCGTGGCAAACCTGGCTCTTTACGGCTACTGGAGGTTTCCGTTGGATGCCACTCCCGTCTTTTTTATTGCCACTTCACCGGCTGATGCCATGGCGAGCATTGTGTGGTGGCAGGGGCTGTTGGGCATCGGAGCTACGGCATTTGTGGCTGTGGGCACGTTCATATTATTCAAAAAGCTGTACCGCTATTTCGGAAAGGAGCTGTTTACAGCCCGTCCGCGCAAGGCCGGATGGCTGGCAATGGTGTTGCTTACTGCCCTGCTCTTCCTGCCTATACGCGGCGGAGTGACCGTCTCGGCAATGAACACGGGAAAGGCTTACTTTTCAGAGAACCAGACGTTAAACCATGCTGCCGTCAACCCTGTGTTGTCATTTATGGAGAATATCGCCCATCAGGAAGACTTTGCCCATCAGTACAGGTTCATGAATGACGGCGTAGCGCATGCCACATTCCGGCGTTTTGTGCGCGGCAAGGCACCCGCAGGTACACACCCTGTCAGCGTTCTGTGCACCGATTCGCTGCCTCATCCCGATATCTATCTGATTATATTGGAGAGTTTTTCCGACACACTGACTCGCATAAAAGGCGTAACTCCCCACCTCAACAGCCTTAAACGGCAAGGCCTTTACTTCTCCCGTTTCTACGCAAACAGCTTCAGAACCGACCGCGGTTTGGTCTCTGTTCTCATGGGATACCCCGCTCCTGCCACGGTCAGTCTGATGAAATTTCCGCGCAAAACCGCCACAATGCCATCGCTTGCTGCCCACTTAAAGCGAGCCGGTTACGGGCTGAACTATTACTATGGAGGCGATGCAGACTTCACGAATATGCGCTCATTTCTCATCAATCAGGGCTTTGAGCACATTACAGAAGACGCTGATTTCCCCGTTACCGAGCGCTTAAGCAAATGGGGTGTGCCCGATCATCTGCTCTTTGCCAAGGCTAAAGCCGACCTTTCGGCACAGGCATCGGCGGGCCATCGCGACATCAACACGCGGCGTCCGGCCTTTACGGTCATCCAAACTTCGAGCTCACATGAGCCCTTTGACGTGCCATACCACCGCCTTTCCGACCCTATTCTCAACGCCTTTGCGTATGCCGACGCCAGCCTTGGCAGCTTTATCGGCTATCTGAAAGCCTCCGGACGCTGGAACCAATCGCTTGTAATCATCGTTCCCGACCACCTTGGCGCCTGGCCCCGCAATGCTGACAGCTTCAAAACCTGGCGCTTTCACGTGCCCCTTATTTGGGTAGGCGGAGCGATAAAACACCCTATGGTGGTGCCCGTTTACGGCTCGCAGCAGGACATTGCCGCAACCGTTCTGGGACAATTGGGCATTAACCATCAGGATATGACGTTCAGCAAGGACCTCTTCAGCGACGCTTTCCACCACTCTGCCTTCTTTATGATGAATGACGGATTTGGCTTGATTGACGACGACAACACCGTTATCTACGACAATAAACTACAGCGTGTGCGCGTTGATACAGGGCGCCTGCGCGGCAAGAACATCAAGAACGGCAAGGCCACGGCGCAGGTTCTGTTCGACGATATTGCGCGACGGTAACACGCTGAAAACATATTCTGCTTTTAAAACAACCCAAAATGACATACCTTTCCATGAGCGTCATGCAGACGCTTGCCAATTGGGATACACATATTCTGCTGTCGCTGAACAGTCTTCACACCCCTTTCTGGGACAGTTTCATGTATTTTTACAGCGGTCGTGTGATATGGATACCGCTCTATTTGAGCCTCGTCGTGCTGCTTTTCAGAAGTTATTACTACAAGATAGCGTTACTTTGTATCGTAACCTGCCTCGTGCTGGTTTGTATAAACGACCAGTTAACCTCAACCTTTATCCGCACATCGGTGGCCCGTCTGCGCCCCAGCAATCTGGCAAACCCCATATCTCCCCTCGTCCATGTGGTGAACGAGTATCGCGGCGGCCGCTACGGCTTCCCCTCCGCACATGCTTCAAACTGCTGGGGAGTGGCCTTTTTCCTGATGTATTGCTTAAGAAGGAGAGCCGTTTCGCTGACTATGGGCTTCTGGGCTCTGCTGACAATATACTCACGAATGTACCTCGGCGTCCATTATTTTGGCGACGTTCTCGTGGGCACGACGATAGGATTGGTCAACGCCTCGGCCTTTTACTTCGTACTTTGCTGGTGGAAACCCGATGCAATGGCGCAACTACGCACTCTGCCCGACAACACACGGTGCCGCCTTACGTGGCTTCCGCCCGCCGTCTATAGCGCTACGGTTGTCGTGCTTCTCGTCGTCTCGCTTATCTCTTTATATGCATGCTGATTGAACCCGTCGCCCGTTTCCGCTCACCATTCACCTCCAAGTTTGGCATCCCCAAGCAAAGCGGACTGGTAGAAGAGCTCGAAGGAACCATCATTTTTGAGCCGAAATACCGTAACGCTGACGCGCTAAGGGGTATCGACGGCTTCGATTTTCTGTGGCTTATCTGGGGATTTTCGGCCAACAAACATGCGCCAACGAGTCCCGTTGTAAGGCCTCCGGTGCTGGGAGGCAATCGCCGGATAGGCGTCTTTGCCACGCGCTCGCCGTTTCGTCCCAACGCCCTCGGGCTGTCGTCAGTGCGATTGAAAGAGATAATATGGGAAAGCCCGCAGGGGCCTGTCGTCCATGTGACGGGGGCCGACCTGATGAATGACACGCCCATTTACGACATTAAACCCTACGTTACCTATGCCGACTGTCACCCTCATGCCCGTTCGGGCTTTGTCGACAGCCACTCCATACAGCGTCTCCACGTAGTTATTCCCGACGGCTGGCAGCATCTTCTCGGCCCCGCAAAGGTTGAAGCGCTGCGCAAGGTGCTCGAATTAGACCCGCGCCCCCACTATCATGCCGACGACCGGAAGCTGTACGGCATGCCCTTTGAGGGTTTTGACATCCACTTCCGCGTGCAGAACGGCACCGTCATTGTCGAACCATGCCCCGTCACGGAGCCGCGCGGGACGAGGAGTTAATTTCCAAATATTGAATATTCAAAGGCTTAGAAGCATTGCCACATCTCTTAAAACAGGACAAGTATAGGACAAGCTCAGGACAAGTACAGGACAAGTAAAAAGACTTAACCCCTTAAATACCTGACAGGTGCAAAGCCAATGCCTGCCAGGCTTCTTTCATTATTGCACCCCTCGGGCAGTGTACGCCCGAGGGTTTTATATTATAAAGGTGGGCGCACGGCGTCAGACGGAAGGGTCTGCGGTGGGCGTCAGATAATTGTACAGTGGCAGCCAGGAACACATACGGCGGTTGTCAGATGAGCTCGCAGCAGCTGTAAGATGACTGTACGGCAGTTATCAGATAAGCTCGTAGCGGCTGTCAGGCACGCATACGGCGGCCGCAGTACGATTTGTACGACGGATGTCAAACGATTGTGCGACGGCCGACACACGCGTGTATGGCGGCCGCCGTACGCAGACGGAACGCCACAAGCATTTATCCTCTAAGCGGTTTTCGATTATCCGGCTGCAGAGAATGGCCTATTCCCCACCCCCTTGAGGCTTGTTCGTCAGCCTGACAATGAGGATGCTGAACTCGTAAAGGAGCCAGATAGGAAGCGAGACGATGGCGAGCGTGAAGGCGTCGCCGGTGGGCGTAATAATGGCCGCGATGATGATAATCACCACTAAGGCCTGCCGCCAGTAACGCTGCATCCACTCGGCTTTCAGCAGACCGAAGAGCGCCAGCAGCCAGCTGATGACGGGGATTTCGAAGAGAATGCCGAACATCAGGCTCATCATCATGAGCGTGTCGATATACGATTGCAGCGAAAGCATGTTGTGAACGTTCAGGCTTACCTGATAAGTGCCCAGAAAACGCACGGTTAAGGGGAAGATGATAAAATAGTTGACCAGCAGCCCCAACACGAACATGACGTAGCCGCCCAGCACTACACGCACGGCGTAGCGCTTCTCGCGGCGGTACAAGGCCGGTGCAATGAAGCGGTAAAGAACATACAGAATATAGGGCGAGGCGATGAGAAAACCGAACGAGAACGCCGTCTTGACGTGAATCATAAACTGTTCGGTGAGCCCTATGTTGACCAGATTAATCCGGAACGGGGCAGCATGGAGCAAGCGATAACTGATGAAATCATACTGGCTTGGGGCCAGAACAATGCTGAAAAGCGTCTCCTTGAAGTTGAAGGCAGCCAGCCCACACAGCACGGTAACGACGATAATGCGCACCAAACAGCTGCGCAGCACGTCGACATGCCCCCAGAACGTCAGGTCGTTACCGTTCATCAGATGATGGAAAAATCTGGTTTTTCAGAAGCGGGAACGGCGTCAGGCTTCTTTCGTGGTGTTGGTTTCGGGTGTGGTTTCTTCGGTCTTCGTCTCCTGTGGAGCGCTGTCGGCCTTCGTCGTTTTGGCAGGAGCATCGGTGTCTAAGCCCTCTTTCACCTCGTTCATACCCTCTTTAAAGCTCTTCACGCCTTGGCCAAGGCCCTTCATCAACTCCGGAATCTTCTTCCCGCCAAAAAGTAGAAGGATGACAAGAACAATAATAATCAGCTCGGTTGTGCTCATTCCAAACATAGTATATGCGCGTTTAAAAAGTTAGATTCTTGAATTTATACATGCAAAGATAATGAAAAAAACTATATACTATCGCCGTCATAACCTTAAAAAACACAAACAAAAGGTCGCTCTGCACGTCGTATTCTTTCGTACAGAACGATGTATGATTCCGCGCTGAACGGACTAATCTTTTACACTAAACGATGTATGATTTCATGCCAAACGGAATATTTTTTAACGCCGCACGGAATAAAAAGGTATCGGATACGGCGTTCTGGCCCATATTTTGCAGTGTCATCTGAAAGCCGTAACTTTGTAGAAACAACAAGTACGGCATGATATCAAGAAAGGAGACTGACAGATGAGAGCAAACATCAGGAAGAACGAACAGACGCGTGTCGTCATTGTAGGCGGCGGAATAGGCGGACTGAAGCTCGCCATGAGCCTGCGGCACACCGACTATCAGGTTGTGCTGGTCGACAAAAACAACTATAACCAGTTTCCGCCCCTTATCTATCAGGTGGCCTCTGCCGGTCTTGAGCCCAGCAATATAGCCTTTCCGTTCAGGCGCGTTTTTCAGGGATGGAAAAACTTTTTCTACCGCATGGCCGAGGTGAAAGCCATCAACGAGAAAGAGAAAGCTATTGAAACCACAGTCGGTACCATCCATTACGACTACCTTGTACTGGCTGCGGGGGCGACGACTAACTTCTTCGGCAACAGGAATATCGAGCAAAACGCACTGCCTATGAAGACCGTTACCGAGGCCATGACGCTGCGAAACACTATCCTCAGCACCCTCGAGAAGGCCGAAACTGAGGACAATCCCGAAAAGTTGCAGGCGTTGATGAACTTCGTTATCGTAGGCGGAGGACCGTCAGGAGTGGAGATAGCGGGGGCACTTGCCGACATGAAGAAGTATGTTCTGCCGCGCGATTACCACGACCTTCTGGAACGATTGCACATCTATCTCATCAACGCCGGCGACCGCTTGTTGCAGGCGATGGACCCGAAACTGTCGGCCAGGGCCGAGGCCGACCTGCGCAAGATGAACGTTCATGTACGTAACAACTGGATAGTTACCGACTACAGCAACGGCGTGGTGAGCGTGAAGAACGGCGAACGCATACCTTCGGCCACGGTGATTTGGGTGAGCGGCATCAAGGCCAACACCATAGAAGGCGTGCCGCAAGAGGCCGTGGGGCACAACAATCGCCTGAAATGCGACCGCATGAACCGCGTAAAGGGCATGAAAAATGTGTTCTGCATTGGTGACCAGAGCATCATAGAGGACGACAGAAACTGGCCTTACGGTCATCCGCAGGTGGCACAGGTGGCCATACAGCAGGCCGTAAACGTTGCGCGAAACATACAGCATTGTGATGCCGGAAAAGATATGATTCCCTTCACTTATAACAATTTAGGCACCATGGCTACGATAGGACGCAAACGTGCGGTGGCCGAAATCAGCGGCTTTAAATTCGGTGGTTTTCTGGCCTGGATACTGTGGCTGGTGATTCACCTGCGTTCTATCCTCGGCATAAAAAACAAACTTAACGTGTTCCTAAACTGGGTATGGGGATACATTAACTACAAACAGAACCTGCGATTAATACTCCGTCCCGATGATAAAAAGGAGGAATAAGAATGAAAAACAGCAACGGCCTGCCATCAAAAACTTTTTGATGGCAGGCCGTTTACACCTGAAACAAAAAAATCCCGCTGTGTAAAGCGGGACTAAAGTAGTCGGTAGGGGAATCGAACCCCTATGCCAAGATTGAGAATCTTGTATCCTAACCGTTAGA
>ERZ772960.2963-NODE-2963-length-11789-cov-4.316687_pt1 | contig 11789 bp, 10 predicted proteins | sample MGYA00580678_ERZ772960 | MGnify/ENA primary metagenome ERZ772960 (study PRJEB29015, sample SAMEA2737930) | human oral metagenome | biome: human oral; feature: human-associated habitat; material: dental | place: China | collected 2059 ...
CGATCAACAAACGTATGACCGATGAAGAGTGGAAAAAAATCGTATATCGGAAAGACGGAAATATCGAAGCGTATTATCCGTTTTGGGAAAAAGGATGGATCATACCCGACGACGGCGTTTTTTCATATTATTAAGCGCACTCTTTGCCGCCGCATTATTAACAATATGTATGTGCGCTTTCCGCCTGAAGAGGAAACAGGCGGATGCGGTGCATTTCATACCGACGTGGGCGGCAGAGCAGGATAGCGAACCGTATTCGATCGAGCTTCCCTTCGAAGCGCTTCCGCCCTCCGATTCGTTTCCGTGGGCGGCAACCGTAAGCCACCACTTGCTCGTGCACGGACAAATCGACGCTCTCTTTCGCGAGATCGCCGCAAGGCGGAAGGTGCGGACGTTTTTTATCGTAAGCCCCTCGCATTGGAATCTTTCGACAAAACCGTGGTCTCTTGCCGATGTCTCGTGGAATGCAGGAAGCGGACGCACGACAATGACCGAACAAAAGACGGAAGCCGACATCGCAAAGGCGCTCGGCGTTTCATACGATGCGCAAGTGTTTCCGCTCGAACACGGCATCACGACGCTCATCCCCTATATCGCGCGGTATTTTCCGAACGCCCGCGTCGCAGCCGTCGCCGTTGGCGGAGAACCGCCCGTAAACCAAAGCGATGCCGAAAAATTGACAAGTGCGCTCGCGCCTTACTTTACACGCCGAAACAGAAAATACAATTTTTTATTGATCTCGACCGACTTTTCTCATTTAAGCGATATAAAAGAAACCGCTCGCAAGGATGCATCTTCGCGCGTTTTTTTCGATGCGCCGTCGAAGAAGACGTGGATATACGCGGTGTGCGACAATCGACCCGGCATCTATGCGCTCGCACATCTCATCGACGAAGATACGAAATGCGCCCTTCTGTTTCACACGACATCGTACGAGCTTTCGGGAAAAGGCGAAGACGACATTACAAGTTATTATTTTTCGCTGTTTTATTAAAAGGGTAAATGCGAGCTTGGGAAGTATCGGCTGATAAAGCTGCGCTTACGGCGATACTTCGCCCGCTTATAAGCCTGCAAGCGCAAGGAGCTTTTGCGCATCGGCGGTATTCACTTTCCGTTGTTTCGATTCATCCGCTTCAAGAGTCTTTTTTACAAACCTAACATCGGCTTCTTCCGACAAACGTTTGACGGCTTCTACCGTACCTCCGTAGGAACGGCAAGTACAAAAGATAATGTTGCACTCATCGTCTACGAGCGAGCCCACATCGCCATATACCGCCTTACCGTTGTCGCCGTCGGTTTTTATACCTATGAGCCGCTTTTTACCGTTTACTGTAAGCGTATAGATAACTTGAAAATCCTTGTATTTTCCGCGTGTCGAACACTTCGGATTCCCCTCTATATTCGGATACTTTTTCCGCAGCAGCTCATCCAAAATCGTAAGCGTACTCGTTTTACCGCTGTCGTGAACGCCCTGCAATACAAACATCTTAACCATAAAAAAACTCCTCATTCGGTATAAGCGGAACGCCGTTCCGCCGTAATTGTATACATACCCGCGCAAAAAAGCGCGGATAAGCCGAGCGCACCGTACGTCCGATGTACGGCGCGCGTTTCAATTGCTTAATACTGCTCAATGAGACCAAAATAGTGGGATTTCCTTACTACCAAGTCATAGATACGACTATACTCGCTGCCTCCTTTTATTTTGACCTTTGCACAATATGTCTCATTACTATCCCCAAAAGCATTTATTTCGAGCTGGGTAATACTTTCGGGTAACCTAACTACCGCGTGTTTACAGTTTTTAAAAGCCTCCCATGCTATTTGAGTAAGGGCGGTACAGGAGTATAAATCTACACTCCCTAAAGTGATACAGTGTTTAAAAGCTCTCTCCTCTATCTTTGTAAGTTTTGTACAATCGGAAAAATCCACTTTTGTTAAGCCCATACAGTCAAAAAAAGTATAGCTGCAGATTTCAGTAAGACCTGAAGGAAGTTTTAATTCTCCGGAAATACCAAAACAACCGGAAAAAGCGCTGCTCCCGATTTCAGTAATACTTGCAGGCAAATTTAAAGTACGAAGATTTTCACAGCCGGCAAAAGCATATTCCCCGATTTTAGTAAGCACTTTACAATCGGAAAGGTTAACATCCCTTATGTTTGTACAATACTGAAAACCGGCTCCTCCGATTATCTTTAGATTTGCCGGTAATTTCACACTCATTAAATATCTGCACATGTAAAAAGCACCACCTCCGATTTCAATAAGATTTGGAGGTAAATCCAACACTCCACTTAAATGCATACAATCAGAAAAAGCTCCATTACCGATTCGTTTAAGGTTTGTACAGGCGGAAAAGTTTATCCCACTTAATCCGCAAGCATAAAAAGCACGATAACCGATTTCAGAAAGGCCTGCGGGCAGCTCTAAACCTCCTGTTAATCTCTCACAACCGGAAAAAACCTCCCTGCCGATTTGTTTTAGATCCGGAGGAAGCTCTAGTTTTCCGACAATGCCCTTACAATCTTTAAAAGCACTGTCTCCAATTTCAGTAAGACTTACAGGCAATCTTAATTGCCCTGAGAGTCCCATACAGCCTTCAAAAGCAGAAGAACCGATTTGAGTAAGATTCGTGCAAGCAGAAAAATCTACGCCCGTTAAACCGAAACAGGAAGAAAAAGCATTCGAGCCGATTTGAGTAACCGTATCGCCTATAATTATGAGGCCCTCGGGTTTCTCTCCGTTGTAACCGGACAGCACGGTTCCCTGCATTTTAAATTTTATGTAATTGGTGACGATATAGACTATTGTATCTGCGGTAAATATATAATTATCATCTATTGTGTTCCCGTCTCTACCGTTCAGTTTCCACTGATATGCACCATAGTCGCCGCCTTGCCATTTTTCTTTTAATACGATTTTTTTACCTATATCCGTTTTTACATCTCCCCATCTTTTGCCTCTCGTTATATCGATATAGCCTCCCTCATCGACGCGCTCATCGCCGCTTATCGTAATGCGCACGTTATCTTCGGTAAACGTAACGATAAGGTGTACGTCTTGCACTACCGTAAGACTGTATGTAGAACCTGCCGTTACGACAGCCCCGTTTACCGTCCATTCTTTTACTTTATAACCTGCGTTAGGTGCGGCGGTAAATTCAACCGTTTTTCCGTGCCCAACATTCATGGGACTTCCCGTTATAAAATCTGTGTCTTCGATTTTTGCCGTAAGAGAGCCGTGACCGCCTGGAACAGTAAAGACAACAGTATAAGTTTTTTCAAATTCCACCCGTACCGTAACGGGAGAAAAAACCTTCGCTTTTGCGCTTAAGCTTCCCGGCGTCCCCGTACCGCTTTCGAATTCCAAGTGACTGCCGCTATCGGTATTTACAATCGTCCACGCTTTTACTTTATAACCCGCAGCGGGAGAGGCGGTAAACTCGACCGTTTTTCCGTATTCGACTCCTATGGGACTTACCGACACGAAAGCTGCGCCTTCCGCTTTTGCCTTAAGAGAGCCGTGACCGCCCGGAACGGTAAAAGAGACAGTACAGATAATCTTTTCAAATTTTACTTTTACGGTAATGTTACAGGTAACTTTCGCTTTTGCACTCAAGCTGCCTTCCGCACCGCCTTCTTCAAAGGTCAAAGGACTGCTGTCGTCGGTGTTTACGATCGTCCATGTCGTTATCTTCCAACCTGCTTTCGGCCGGGCACTGAAGGTAAGCTCTTCGCCGTAAAAAGCAGTAGCGCCTGAAACAAACTCCGCGCCGTCTTTTTGCGCCGTAAACGTTCCCTGATCGGAGCTTCCCTCAAAGCCGAACATTATCGTATATATGATCCTTTCGAATTCAACCTTTACGGTAAGATTGCAGGCGGCTCTCGCCTTTGCACGCAAGCTTCCTCCCGTACCGCCTTCTTCGAACAGTAAGGGATTATTATCTTCAGTTTTTACGATCGTCCACGACTTCACCTTATAGCCGGGCGCAGGTACGGCGGTAAACTCGACGAAAGCGCCGTCGCTCACTTCGTTTCCGCTTGCAATCCTCCATCCTTCTGTAACTTTTGCCGTAACAGCGCTTTCCCCCGCATTTCCCTCCATGCCGAACGTTACAATATGTTTATTCGGATCGGCATCTTTAAAAGCAACTCGTACGTTTATATTGCCTGAAACCTTTACCCTCGCCGTATCGCTTCCGGCGGTTCCGCTTCCCGCTTCAAAGTTTTCGCCTTCGATAAACCATCTATCTACGGTTTTTCCGCTTTCAGGCCTTGCCGTAAATTCAACGACGCTCCCGTCAGAAACTTCGTTTCCGCTTAAAATCGCCGAGCCGCCTGCAACCGCCGCGCTAAGACGGCTTTCACCGGCACTCCCCTCTATACTGAAACGTACGATGTGCTTACCCGCTTCGACATCTTTAAAGGAAACACGTACGCTTATATTGTTCAAAACCCGTACCTTCGCCGTATCGCTTCCCGCAGTTCCGCTTCCTGCCTCAAAACTCCCGCCTTCGATAAACCACGTGTCCGCACATTTTCCGCTTTCGGGCTGAGCCGTAAATTCGACGATTTTACCCTGCTCCACTCTATCGCCCGGATGAATTTCCTTTCCGCCGACCTTTGCGGTAAGCGCTCCTCCGTGTCAACCGTCGGTATAAAAATCGACGAAGTATCTTTCGACGGCGGGCTTATCCGATCCGTCCGTTGCATTTTGACAACCGATCATGCACACAGCGGCAAGCGCGATAAGAGCCGCCGCCCGACAGAAAAATACCGAACGTTTTGTCCGATTTGTCTTCATATACACCTCCTCCAGTGTCGAAAAAACGACAAAACGCCCGGAGGGAAATACATTCCGCACCGCGCGCATATCGTATGAGAAAAACTTATTTGTTCAGTTAAAGAGAATTCGCCCTTAGCCGAGAAGCCGAGAAGCCGAGAAGCCGAGAATTTTGCAGACTTCGCATATCTATGTCAAGTGCCGCGTATGACATATACGCCGCAAAAACAGTTTTCATCGCGCTATAAGTATAAATCGTACATGTAAAATAGTCAAATAAAATTACACCGTCATCAGGGCGTCGCGAACACGGATATTCGTGTGCGCGTCCGCTTTGCAATTTCCCGATATGCGATTTTGCAATTTTCCGACATAACCGACCGCGCCCTACTCCAGCGCGCGAAGGCGTTCGAGCAGCGTCGGGTGCGAATAGGTAAACGCGCTGTAGATTTTCGCCGTCCGCACTTCGCCGTTGTTTTCCCGATTCAATGCGATGAGCGCGGACGAAAGCGGTTTCCCCGATCCGCACAATTTCTTTGCATATGCGTCGGCTTCGTATTCGTCTTTTCGCGAAAAGAAATTGGAAACAAGCCGAACGAATATACCGTAGCCGCCGAAAACTTCCGACAACAAAAAGAGCGCGATGAATTTCATGTACGGAAGCGCCGCATCATACGAAAAGCCGAATCCGCTGTAAAGCGCTTCGCATGAAGTGAGGCGGGCGGCGGCGAAGAGGACGATGTACACAAGCGGAATCATCACGGCAAAACGCTTTACGATGTGATGTTTTTTATAGTGGCCGAGTTCGTGCGCGAGGACGGCGCCGACTTCATCGACCGAAAGCTGTTCGACGAGCGTATCGTAGAGCACGACGCGCTTGGTTTTTCCGAAGCCCGTAAAATACGCGTTCGAGTGTTTGCTGCGCTTCGACGCATCCATGATAAAAACTCCGCTCGATTTGAATCCCGTGCGCTCCATAAAATCGAAGATGCGCGACTTGAGCGCACCCTCTCCGAGCGGCGTAAATTTATTAAAAAGAGGAGCGATGAGGCGCGGATAGATAAACGACATGAGAAGCGAAAACGCAACGTAAACGCTTGCGAGCACGAAGGGCCATGCGCTTACGTGTTCGAAGATCGCCGTCATCGCCGAAAGTAAAAGCACCGACACGACGAGGGCTAAGGCGATCGATTTGAGCTTATCCGTGATCCAAAGCCGCAGCGTCATCGAAGAAAAACCGAAGCTCTTTTCGATGACGAACTCTTCATACCATTCGAACGGGAGCGATAAGACGGCGGACGGAATCGATACCGTAAGCGCGAAGATGAGCGTCAGCGCATATGGATTGTCGGATACGGACTTAAGCGCACGGAAGACGTGCGGATAAAAGCCCGAAAGCAGCAAAGCCGCGCCGAGCGCCGTCGATGCACCGTATTCGAAAACCCAAAGGCGATAGCGCGCATCTTTATACGCACACGTTTTTTCCGCATCACGCGATGTGATATACGGCGCGAGTTCCGGAGGTATGTCGCGTCCGTATTTTTTTCGAAACAGGTATTGGACTCGCTCAATAAAATTATGTAATAAAAACGAAAGAAAAGTTCCGACACAATAGAGGATGACAAAAAGGTTTGAAAATTGCATGGCACGAGTATAACGTTTTTCCGTCCCTACGCAAAGGACGATCTTTCCCGCGGACAAGTGCACCGCACATAAAATCGAAACGGTATTGCAATTATTATTTTGCCCGTTTACTGTCTTTCAAGCGATGTATTTTTTTCCGTTATTTTATTATACTGAATATGCTGTCGCAGTTTTTAATAACGGAGGTTTCGTATGGGACTTGACGAAAGAATTACGCTTAACAACGGCATCCTCATGCCGAAGTTCGGACTCGGCGTTTACAAAGCGGGAGACGCGACGATTCGAGCGGTACGGACGGCTCTCGAATGCGGTTATCGTCTCATCGACACGGCGGCCTTTTACAATAACGAAACGCAAGTCGGCAAAGCGATCCGCGAAAGCGGCGTGCCGCGCGAAGAAGTTTTTGTAACGACAAAGATGTGGAATCAGGATCAGAGAGACAATCGACAGGAAGATGCGTTCCACGAAAGCCTCAACAAGCTCAAACTCGATTATATCGATTTGTATTTGATTCATTGGCCGGTGCCGGGTAAATTTATCGACACGTGGAAATACATGGAAGACTTCCTCGCGTCGGGAAAAGTGCGGGCGATCGGCGTAAGCAATTTTTTGGAGCACCATCTCGAAGAACTCGCCGCCGTCTCCAAGATCGTTCCGGCAGTCGATCAATTCGAATGCCATCCGTTTCTAACGCGCGAAAGTCTCCGCGACTACTGCACTTCACATTCGATTGTTCCCGAAGCGTGGAGTCCGCTCGGCCGCGGTATCGTACTTGAAAGCAGGACGATCGCTGAAATTGCCAAAGCGCATAAAAAAAGCGCGGCTCAGGTGACGCTCCGCTGGGATTATCAAAACGGCATCATTACGATTCCGAAATCCGTCGATCCGAAACGCATCAAAGAAAATGCGGACATCTTCGATTTCAGTCTCACCGAAGACGAAATGGAAAAGATAAGCGATTTGGATACGGGCATCACAAAACAGGATCCCGATAATTTCGACTTTTAACGGCACGAATGTCGAGGCGGCCGCTTTTACAAGAGTCTCCAAAGTTCCCACAGCGCCTGCATGATCCCTCGCGGTATAATCTTTGCAATAAGGCGGTGCAGCGTACTCACAACTCCGGTCGTTACGACAGGCAAGTTTAAAGCGCTTCCCCAAAGCGAAAGGCGCGCGGCGAATACGGGATCGTCGCCGAAATGAAAATTACGAATCGAATGAGAAGAAGGAATACCGCTCGATTCCGCGTTTTTAATAAATTCCGTTTTTTTCATCCAATAGGGACACACCGCCGTGACTCGGATGCCGCGCGTAAAGAGCTCCCAGTGAAGCGCGCGCGACCAGCTCAACACGAACGCTTTCGTCGCCGCATACACGGCGAGGTGCTGAAACGGCTGAAACGCGGACGTACTCGAAATATTGATAATTCTTGCGCCCCTCCTCATATACGGTAAAACGGTATTCGCCGCATTGACGAATGCCGTGCAGTTGAGCGCAATCATGCGCTCGTTGTCATCTCGCTCTATATCGCAGTAATTGCCGATTTTGCCGACGCCCGCGCAGTTTACGAGAAAAACGACCGTTATGCCGCTCTCGTCTTTTTTTTCGTCTGCGGATGAGAGATCGTACAATGACGAGCGCTCCGCTTTCGCTTTGAGAGCGCTTTCCAGTCTGTCGATACTTGCAGGCTTTGTCAAATCGAGCGGAAGAATATTCGTCCGATGTTCGAGAGACGAAGAGAGCTCAAACAATTTGTCTTCTCGCCGCGCGATGAGCCAAATCTCATCGATATCTTTCCGTCCGTCTATGAGCTTCGCATAGATGCTTCCGAGTCCGCTCGAGGCGCCCGTTATCATTGCAATCTTTATCATTGTAGGGGAATAATAAGACTCTTCCCCTTTTCCGTCAATACGGTACGGTTACGCTTTCATGCCGATACCGATCGCCGCGCCGCCCTCACTTTCGTTCATCGATTTCATTCCGCACACTGCCGACACACGTTGTCGTGCGCGCTTGTAGAGCCGCATACTATTTGTTAAAATTATCCGCTATGGAATTAAACACGGCGGACAGAGATGAAAGACATACCGCGCTCATGCGGCGGGCGGGATATATTGCGCTTTTCGGAAATCTTGCGCTCGCATGCGTAAAGATTTTTCTTTCGAAAGTTTCGGGAAGCCTTGCCGTTATGAGCGACGGCATCGATTCGCTCACCGACGTCGCAATCGCGCTCATGACGCTCGTTGTAAGCACTATCGTTTCGCGGCCGGGCGACAGAGAACATCCGTGGGGACACGGCAGGGCGGAAACGACGGCGACGATGGCGCTGTCTTTCGTCATCTTTTTTGCCGGCACGCAGCTCGCCATTTCGTCCATAGGCTCTCTTATCGGGCACTCGTACAAAAACGAAGTGAGCCCTGCGGCACTCGCTGCAGCCGCTGTATCGATTACGGGAAAAGCGATACTCGCCGTAACGCAGTATACGCTCGGTAAAAAAAGCGGCAGCGCCATAATCAAAGCGAACGCACAGAATATGAAAAGCGATATCGTCATGTCTTCGGGTGTGCTTTTAGGCATAGGAGCTGCGCGGTTTTTCCGCTGCCCTTCACTCGATCCCGTTACCGCCCTCCTCGTAAGCGCATGGGTTATTAAAAATGCGATAGCGATCTTTTCGGATATGAATACCGAACTGATGGACGGAAACACCGACCGCGAAATATACAAGCGCCTTTTCGACGCCGCATCTTCCGTAAAAGGAGTGTCGCATCCACACCGAGCGCGGATCAGAAAAATCGCTTCGCATTGGGATATCGATTTGGATATAGAAGTGGCGGCCGATATGAGCGTGTCGGCAGCTCACGAAATCGCCTGTCAAGTGGAAAGCGCCGTCCGATGCGCCATCCCCGACGTATACGACATCATGGTACACGTGGAACCCGCAGGACTGAACGATGAAAACGAACAGTACGGGCTTGACGAAAACGACGTGAGATAACGGACGCGCGGACAAAAAGCTGTGCGCGGCGGCGGCTTATAAGCACGCAAGCGCAAAGAGGCTAATAAAATCATTCTTTCTTTCGTCAAAAATGACCGTCATACAATGCTCTGTAGACGTATGCGAACGCCGCTTCCTCATACGGATTGAACTCAAATACTCAGGCATTTTTCAAATGATGCGCAACACACAGAGCACCTACTTCAAATACCCCCCAAAGCACCAGCCTGTTGTTCCTGCCGCAATAGCTTTCCCGTCCCTGTCTTTTGCGCCTGTCTGTACTTCTACCTGCACCCAATTGCTTGTAATGCCGTCGATGGTCGCCTGTTTCCCAAGCGTTAGGATTTTTACCCTTGTTCCGGCAGACATCACGGCGAGAACGGAAGTGGTTGTCGCTTCTCCGCTTCGAAGCTTAAGGTTTTCTTTGACGCTCATTGTCTTTTTGAGAGCTGCGTTGGAAAAAGCGGCAGCTTCACCCGATCGTACGGAAGTAGCATAAAGTCCCGTTACGGGATTTGACCAAGGGTGTTCCAACTTTTCTTCAATTACTTTTAAGTTTGACGGTTTATTTTTATATTCCGAATTGATGTATTTTAGCATCAAACCGATCCACTCCTGATTTGTCTGCATAAGCTCAATGATAAGTTTATAGTTTTCGCCGTTATAAAGCCGGAGACGATTACCGTTCTGTTCAACTATAAATATCGCATCTTGCCGTACTCTAAGGTCGGGAAGATTTAAGAATGACTCTTTGCTAAGATATTCATTAAAATATGACTGCGCACTTCTTTTTAATTCACAATTTACATAATATACATTATTTTTCTGTCGTATATCCTTTATTGAAAAGAATAAATGGTCCAGAGATGTTTTAAAAATAAGAATTGTATTCTTAAATATAATGTTACATAGGCCGGTCAAACTATAGTCTTCCGAATCTTTATATCCTGCGTATTCGTCGGAAAATTCTTCAAGCCTCCCGGATGCATTTAGAATAACATTGTACCAAGTTGGAATCCATTTTTTTTCAAAACGGTTTTTATTCGTTGTTGTTATTGCATCGGGAAAAACGTTTGAACCTGCAAGAATGAGATCGTCTGTAGAAATCCACCCGTTTTCATAGCTAATCATATATTCAAAAGTATCAAAAGGCGAATTTGTTTTGTCTTGCACATACGCAAGTTTTGATGATTCAAACCTCTGATCGCGATTTACCCTGTCTATGATTTTTCCATATTTATCATAGCTGTTTGCCTCTCTAACGGTTTTATATGTTTTTTCGGTAAATTTGTAATATTCTGAGAAATCCTCAAGATAATCCCATTTTTGAGCATTTACATTTGTTAGGATTAAACATATTGCAATTAAAAATAGAAACCTTTTCATCAGTACCTTCCTTTCCATGGTATTGGATCAGTATAATTAAACGGATTTATCATATTTTTCCATATTTCCTGATTTTTCGTATGTTCCTGTCCCCAAATAGGAAATGTGTTTTTATAAAGCATGATTATACCTGTTTCTGATTCAGCATCTGTTCCTTCCGGCAGTTTTATTACACTCACATGCAAATGTGAAACATTTTTGCCGTCGGAATTCCTTAGCAGCATCGTCTCTGCCACTTGCATTCCCGGGCTTATAGCACTCCCTTGTTCCACATAGTTTTTAATCGTATTGGCATCCAAATGTATTGCAAGGTAATAGAGGTTCTCATCGGTTAAGGATTTTATCAGGATAAAGCCGCCCATCGACGCACTCACAGCCTTACCGCACCGTAATACGGTTCCTTGTACTAATGAATGCACGGCTGTTCCTTGCGGACCTCTAAAGTCTATCCCTTCATGCCAATATTCCGTATAGCCGGAATGTACTGCTTTATAATCAGCATTAAAGAACGCACAAAGTCGCACGTGGAGTGCGGAGCGGAAGCAACGCTACAGCGATTCGATTTCCGCTTGGGTGAGGCCGGTTGCATGGGCTATGTTTGCGACCGACAATCCCAAACCGAGTAAATTCTTCGCCGTTTCAAGCGCTTTTTGATATGAGCCTTTCGCTTCGCCTTCCTGTAACGCTTCTTCTCTTTGCACGGCGATATCCACGTCATAATCGTATTCGGCTATGAGCATGTTCATCACCTCTCAAAAAACTTTTACAGGAAGTATCAACTTCCGAAAAAGTTTTTTCTGTGCGTATATCTCGCAACAAGCGCGTCAGCGCGCAGTTTCGAGCGGAGCGCACACGTTCAATAGTCGAGTTTGCAAAGCAAACTCGAGATAAGAACGCTGCGATTTCGAGCAATGCACAGAAATCGCAAGTGTCTCCCATAAAAGAAAAACGCTTCGGCGTTTTTCGTCTCCGGACTTTAGCG
>ERZ772960.2964-NODE-2964-length-11787-cov-2.946897_pt1 | contig 11787 bp, 13 predicted proteins | sample MGYA00580678_ERZ772960 | MGnify/ENA primary metagenome ERZ772960 (study PRJEB29015, sample SAMEA2737930) | human oral metagenome | biome: human oral; feature: human-associated habitat; material: dental | place: China | collected 2059 ...
CTGTCCCAGTCGGAATGGTATTTTTGCTGGGGCTTATACTTCTCGATGATGGTTTGTGTCGTCTCTTTTACCTCGTGATGCAGGCGCCGGAGAATGCTGAAATAGTCTTCTCCGCGGTTCGTGAATATCGAAGCCTGAATGTCGGTATAGCGTTTGTTGGCGTAGTCGTTGAGGTATTTCAGGCGGGTTTCTGTCGTGTTGTAGAGGTCAATGTATTGTTGAATCTGCGTGCGGTTGTCGTTAAGGGTATGCCTGATGTTCACGGCGAGGGTGAGACATACGTTGCGGTCAATCTTCGAACGGGGCGAGAGGGCGTCGACATACATCGAACTGAGGTCGTTGATCAGACTGTCATACCGGCTTATTTCGATGTCGGCATTGCTCACGAACGTCCTGAAAGGGCCTGCATTGTGCCTGAAATCCTGATACTGTTCGGTGGCTTCGTGGCACGCATAGGTGAGATCGAAGACGTATCCGTTCTTTTGAGAGTAGAGCATCAGGGCGTTTTGCTGGCTCTTGTTCAGCGCATCTACCAGCTGTTTCATGACTTGGAGGCGCTGCTCCTTCATGTAATCCGACTGCCGTTCAAGGCTTGTGTGGTAGTTTGTAAGCTCTATTCTAAGCATGGCCAGCGTGCCTGCGATGTCGCGTTCTTTAAGAACGGCGTGCGAAGGCAGCAATAGGGTCAGCAACAATATAATGGTAAGAACGAATCGTTTGCTCATGTCTGGTGTATGATTAATACGGAAAATGGTGGCGATTATTAAAAATAAAGGCACCCGTAACGCCTTTGTCGGTGTTGCAGATGCCTATATTTATATAGCCCGTATAGGCTTATTGGCTTATCATTTAGTAAGCACTTTTGAACTCTTCAAGGAAACGGGTGTCGTTTTCTGAGAATAAACGCAGGTCGTTAACCCTGTATTTGAGATTGGCAATGCGCTCAACGCCCATACCAAAAGCATAGCCGGTGTAAACGTCTGGGTCGATTCCGCAGGCCGATAAGTCGTGAGGGTCAACCATTCCACATCCTAATATCTCAACCCATCCGGTGTGTTTGCAGAAGTTACAGCCCTTACCTCCGCAGATATTACAGCTGATATCCATCTCCGCGCTTGGCTCCGTGAAAGGAAAATAAGAGGGTCGAAGCCTTATCTTTGTGTCGGCACCGAACATCTCTCGCGCAAAGGTGAGGAGCACTTGCTTTAAGTCAGTGAAGCTTACATTTCTGTCAACGTACAGTCCTTCCACCTGATGGAAGAAGCAATGAGCACGTGCAGATATGGCCTCGTTGCGGTAAACGCGACCCGGGCACAGCACACGGATAGGCGGTTCATGGCTTTCCATGTAGTGGGCTTCGTCGCTGGAGGTATGCGAACGCAAAAGAACGTTCTTGGTTACATCATGTTGATTGCAGGAGATAAAGAAAGTATCCTGCATGTCGCGTGCCGGATGGTCGGCGGCAAAATTAAGCATGGTGAAGATGTGCTGGTCGTCATCAATCTCTGGTCCTGAATAAAGGTTGAAACCCATACGTTGGAAAATGTCAACGATTTCATTCTTAACCAGAGTCAATGGGTGGTGTGTTCCAAGCCCGATAGGGTATGCCGTGCGCGTCAAATCAAGACTTTCGGTGCCGGTTTCCATAGTTCCCACCTGCTCCCGCAGGGCATTTATCTTTTCGGTTGCAGCAGTTTTAAGCTCGTTTATCTTCATGCCGACAGCCTTTTTCTGCTCTTTTGCCACATCCCTAAAGGCGGCCATAACGGCATTTATTTCCCCTTTCTTGCTTAGATACTTTAGTCTGAGCTGTTCAACATCTTCGGCATTTTGGGCCGATAGCGTTGAAACTTCCTTGAGAAGCTCGTCTATTTTGTCTAATATCATCTTGTAAAGTCTCTTTATTTACGTGCTTGCAAAGTTACTAATTTTATCAGGAAAAAGAAACTATATATAAAAAATAATGTGTAATTTTGCCTTGGTTTATATGTATGTTATGAGAAAAGTTTTTGCATTTTTTGTTTTATTCTCACTGCTTATCATGGTTTTTGTCCCGACGGGCTGTACTGATCGCAAGCCCCGTGCGGTTGACACGCTGGCTGCCGACACCGCTCTTCGCGATACTTCTGTGGCTGATTCGGCCGAAAATCTGATAGAATCGACACCCATGCCCAAGGCAGCCGACGAGCTTTTTGACGATTTTGTATTCAACTTTGCGGCCAACCGAAAGCTGCAGCGCAAGCGCATTGTCTTCCCGTTGCCCGTTTACCGCAACGGAAAAATAGTGAAAAAGATACCCGAAAACCAGTGGAAGATGGAACATTTCTTCATGCGTCAGGAGTATTATACGCTTATCTTTGACAATGCCAGGCAAATGAACCTCGTCAAAGATACCACTATAAGTCACGTAGTTATTGAGAAAATTTTCTTCCACAAGGGCCTGGTTCAGCAGTATTTGTTCAACAGAATAAACGGCAAATGGATGCTGACATCGATGAATTACAAGCCCATGTACCAGAATCAGAATGCTGATTTCCTGAAGTTTTATAACAAATTTGCCACCGATACCGCTTTTCAGGTACGGAGTATGGCCCGTGAAGTGCAGTTCACGGCGCCTGATCCGAACGACGATTTCGCACAGATAAGCGGCGTGATGATGCCGCAGCAGTGGCCAGATTTCAAGCCGGGGCTCATCCCGAGCGGCACGCTTTACAACATTATTTACGGGCAGAAATATACCGAAACTAACCGCAAGCTGTTCATTATCCGCGGCATTGCCAACGGCCTTGAGATTGAAATGTCGTTCCGTAAGATTGGCGGGCAGTGGAAATTGGTTAAGTTTAACAGTTAATGTGCGGGGCAGAGACATCTGCCATAGCCCATGAAAAGATATCAAAACCAGTCGCTATTGCGATACAACACGTTTGGCATTGACCAAAAGTGTGACGAATTAATTGTTTTTGAAAGTGAGGAAGACGCCGTTGCTCTGTCGTCGGAGCTGCGCAATCACATCGCGCAGGGCGGTCGTTTCCTCCTGATAGGCGGCGGCAGCAACCTGCTTCTGACGCGCGATTTCGATGGAAAGGTCATCACTCCTGACGGCCGATTCGACATCTCCGTCATCATGGAGGCGGGCACAGACGTGCCTTTTCTGAAGTGCTGGGCGGGCACGACGTTCGACGATGTGGTTGATTATGCCGTGCGCCACGGCTATCACGGCATGGAGAATCTGAGCTTAATCCCGGGCCAGTGCGGTGCGTCGGCCGTGCAAAACATAGGTGCTTACGGTGCCGAAGCGAAGGATTTGATAAGCGAAATAGAAGCCGTCGAGATTACTACGGGCCGCGTTGTGCGCTTGAAACCAGCCGATTGTCATTACAGTTACCGCCAGAGCCGCTTTAAAAACGAGTGGAAAAACCGCTTCCTTATTACCTATGTTACCTACCGTCTTTCGCGCACCTTTGCCCCTCGGCTTGATTATGGCAACATTCGCAGCAAGCTCGAAGAGGCCCATATCAACATAGAAAACCTCACGGCACAGCAGCTTCGCGACACGGTTATTGAGATCAGACAGAATAAATTGCCCGATCCCGCCGTGACGGGCAATGCAGGTTCGTTCTTTATGAACCCGATTATTGACGAAGAAACCTTTAGAAACCTGAAGGAAAAAGTGCCTGACGTACACTATTTTAGGGTTGACGCAGAGAGCAATTCCGTAAAAGACGGCGACACCTCACAGCCCGTCCGCTACAAGATTCCGGCGGGATGGCTCATTGAGCACTGCGGATGGAAGGGCAGATCGCTGGGCCGTGCCGGCGTGCATAGCAAACAAGCGCTGGTGCTTGTCAACAGAGGGGGTGCTACGGGGCAGGATATTGTTAACCTGATGCAGGCCATACAGCACGATGTCAAGGCTGCGTTCGGCCTTGATATACGGCCCGAGGTTAACGTAATATGACAACAATGAAATTACGATTCTTAGGTACAGGCACATCCAACGGCGTGCCTGTCATCGGCTGCCGCTGCAAGGTTTGCCGCAGCAAAAGCCCGAAAGACTTCCGCTATCGCACCGCGGCGATGATTGAAACAGAGCGTGCACGCGTGCTGATTGACTGCGGACCGGACATCCGTATGCAGCTGATGCCGCTGAAGTTCAGGAAGATTGACGCCGTGCTGCTTACCCACGAACACTACGACCACGTTGCCGGACTGGACGACCTGCGGCCTTTCTGCGGCACGTTTGGCGACGTAAACGTGTATGCCAACGAGGAAACGGTGACATCGGTGCGTCATAATTTTCCATACTGTTTTACGGAAAAGCTCTACCCGGGCGTGCCAACCTTCAACCTGCACACGCTTAGGAAGCACGAGCCGCTGACGATAGGCGACATGCATATCGTGCCCGTCGAGGTGATGCACGGCAAGCTTCCCATCCTCGGTTACCGCATAGGTCCGCTGGCTTATATCACTGACATGAAGACCATCAGCGACGAAGAGATGCCGTTTCTTGCGGGCGTTAAGACACTTGTCGTCAACGCCCTGCGATGGGAAAAGCCCCATCACAGCCACATGCTGGTGCAGGATGCCATAGATTTTGCGCGGCGCGTGGGCGCAGAACGTACTTATCTGACGCACCTGACACATAAAATAGGTCTACACGACGAGGCAAGCCTTCGGCTTCCGGAGGGTTTCGAGTTTGCCTATGACGGCGAAGAGATTGAGGTTTAGACAAGCGGGAAGAGAATAACCGGCGCTTTTTACACGCCGTAAAAGGCCTGTACACAGCGAGGTTGCTGCCTGATGGCGGCAACCTCGCTGTGTATAAACGGAGTAATGACGGCGAAACCGTCAAATGTTTTCTGCGTTCCGGCGTTACGCTTCTGATGGGAAGACAGTGCGTTTCTGATGGCATGGCGCCGCGTTTCTGATGTTTCGTCTCAACGGAATGCACCGATAGATAACAACTGCCCGACGAACCGGTACCGTGTTTACGGAACATGGTATCATGTACGGCGGCCGCGGTACGGTTGTTACGGCGGTCGGCGTGCGATGTGTACCACGGCCGTCACGCGCGCGTGCGGCAGCCGCCGTAAAGTCAGGAGAACATACTAAGGGGTTAAGTCTGCAGCCGTGCACACATCGCCCCTATGGGGTAAGCGACAAAGGCTTAACCCGCAGGGGAAGGGTTGTTCTGCAATGCGGGGCCGCCGAGACGGGGCTTACCACTTAAATTTTCTGTAAAGTTTCCATCCCAGCAAAAAGGCATCGAGAACGCCTGCGCCGGTGTTCAGTATGCTGCTGATGCGCTGGGCGGGGGTGGCATTGCTTCTCATGGCAGCGGGTTTCTGAAAGAGCGAGCGCCACTGGCTTTCTATCTTCGTGCCGTCTTTCTGAATATCCGTTCGCAAAAGAGCCTTGCGGGTCTGTATCTCCTCGATGGAACTATAGGGTGTGGAGGGAATGTTTTCGTTCATTTTGTTGAATTTTCTTGCAATAAAACTTGTTGCCGCGGAACGTTGTTTCACCCGAGCAGCAACGAGGCCAGGAACTTGACGAGGGGGCGCTCAACCCATTGTTTCCTGAAAACGAGGAACAACAGGAGCACGATAAAATAAAAACCGGCAACGATGGTAAACGCAACCACGTTGCCGACAAGGGGGGCAAGGGCGTAGGCTGCGGCGAAACTGAGGTAGATAAGCACAAGAACGAGCAGGAATCCAAACACGGCAGTCATGGCGATGGCGGTCAGGATGCGTACCGCTTTCTCTACAATGTCGAGCCTTGCATACTCTGTTTGCAGGCCGATGTAATGCCTGACGGTTTCAACAAGCTGGCTTATGGTCTCTATATTCTGGTCGTTTGAGAACATTATAATCTCTTTATGTAAATATTTTACCCGCGTAAGGCGGGGACGCTACAAAGCAAATACCGGCTCTACACCTTCGTAGGCGCAAGGCGTGAAGGGTGTAGAACCGGTATGATTAGTAAGTGCTGAAAATAGTTTACAGGTTGAATGGCTGTCAGGCCATTTCGCTGTCAACAGCCTCTTTAATGTTTTCAACAAGGTCGTCAGCATCGCGACGGTTCAGCTTGATATCGTGTTTCTTGCAGAAATCGTCCACAGCCGATGAAATTTTGTTGCGTGTATCCTTGCCGTTTTCAGGGGCAAGGAGCAGGCCGAGGGCTGCACCGGTGAGGGCGCCACATACAAAAGCACCGAGATAACCTAAAGTCTTCATAATTGTTCCTTTCTTTTTTAAAGTGTCCTTAGATGTTGCAAATATAAGGATAAAGGTACGAATATGTAGTAATTGCATATATATTTTTTGTTAAAACCGCAGTCTTTAAGCGATTTAACAAACTTTATGCGCCGATGATTGTTCTTTTTGTGGAAAACTTTGTAATTTCGCCCTCATAAGGAATATAGCCTTTTTATAATGGAATATTAATATCTTAATACCTTATTAACGATGAGAAAATATATGGTAATGGGCGCAGCCCTCTGTGTAGCATTCGCTTTTACAAGTTGCAAATCGCAAGAGAGTGCTTATAAAAAAATGTACGAAAAAGCTCAGGCACAGGAGGCTCAGGCCCAGACAGCACAGTCAACGCAGCCCGTTGTAGGGCAAACTGCATCAGTTACACCCCTTGTGACGAAGCCCGCTGACCAGACAACGGTGGTTAAAGCTGACGATACGCCTGTACGTCAGGAGAGCGTAACGCTGATTGACGGGGCAGGATTGCAACAGTATAGCGTTGTAGTGGGCTCGTTTGGCTTGAAGACCAATGCCACGGGTTTTCAGTCGACGCTGAAGCAGGCCGGTTATGACGCTCAGGTTGTGTATAATGCAACGGTGAACATGTACCGCGTAATATGCGGCACCTATGCCGACAAGAGTGCTGCCGTACAGAGCCGTAACGCCATAAGAGGGTCGAAATTCAACAAGACCGGCGACGCCTGGTTGTTGTATAAAAACTAATATTGGCGGACCATTTTGGGAAGAATCCTATCCGTTGACTATGGCAAGAAACGTACGGGGCTGGCTGTAACCGACCCCCTGCAGATTATTGCCGGAGGCCTGTCAACCATAGAGACAAAGGATTTGTTCGATTTTCTTTCGGCCTACGTGGTGCGGGAGGGAGTCGAACGAATTGTTATTGGCAAGCCCACACAGCCCGACGGGAGCGCGTCGGAGAACCTGGCGCGTGTGGAAAACTTCGTTAACCGCTGGCGGAAAGCCCGCCCCGGGGTGCCGATTGAATACTACGACGAACGCTTTACTTCTGTTTTGGCCCATCGTGCCATATTGGAAAGTGGCGTAAAAAAGAAAACAAGGCGGGAGAATAAGGGACTGGTAGACGAGGTGAGTGCTACCATAATCCTTCAGGATTACATGAATTCGATAAAATGATATTACCTATTTATACTTACGGTCAGCCCGTTCTGAGAAAGGTTGCACAGGATATTCCGGCCGACTATCCGGGGCTGAAGGAACTCATTGCCGACATGTTTGAGACGCTTGCGGCCTCTTCGGGCGTTGGCCTTGCAGCCCCGCAGGTGGGAAAATCAGTACGTGTGGTAGTGATTGACCTGGATATTCTCAAGGACGATTATCCTGAATATGCCGGCTATCGCCACGCTTTTATCAATGCACATGTGCTGGAAGCCGACCCGAAATCGGAGAAAGTGTCGATGGAAGAGGGTTGTCTTTCCATACCAGGATTGAGTGAAGACGTCGTCCGTCCTACGCGGGTGCACGTCGTTTACCTCGACGAGAACCTGCAACCCCATGACGAATGGGTCGACGGTTACGCCGCAAGGGTGATGCAACATGAGTTTGATCACCTTGAGGGCAAGATGTATGTTGACCATCTTTCCCCTTTCCGCAAGCAGATGATTCGGGGTAAGCTCAAGGCCATGATGCAGGGCAAGTTCCGTGCTGCCTACCGTACGAAGCCGCTCCGAAAATAGAACGAGGTTCAGAAATAAGCAGAACGAGAGAGATGAAAAGCAGGATAGTAGTGCTGTTGATGGCCTTGATGGCTGTTGTCAAGGCAAGCGCGCAGTATAATGTTGACCGTTTGATAACGAGCGGTGAGGTAGCATTAGACTATGTGCTTTCCATACAATATTTTAATAAGGTGCTGGCCTTGAAACCCTATCTCTGGCTTCCCTGGTATGACAGGGCCGTGGCAAAATTCTCTTTAGACGACTACGTTGGCGCTGAAGCCGACGCCTCGCGCGCCATAGAACTGAACCCTTATATAGAGCAGATATTTGACATCAGGGCTATTTCGCGCATCCGTCAGGAAAAATACAGTGATGCCGTAGCCGATTACAAGCTGAATTCTGCAATACCTGGCTTCTGGATGAACCGTGCAATATGCCGCCTGAATATGAAAGATTACGACCAGGCGCTGCTCGATGTCGATACCATTATCAGGCGATGGGCAAAGACAGCCAATGCCTATTCGCTCAAAGCTGAGATTTATCTCGAAAGGAAAGATACAGCACAAGCCGACCATTGGCTGGCAAAGAGCCTTAACATTGACCCCTATAACGGCGATGCGTGGACAACCCGCTCATATATTGCCTTGAACCGCAGGCAATGGCGAACGGCCGATTCCTGCCTTACGCGTGTGATTCACTTGCGTCCGAAAGTCGTTAAAAACTATGTAAACCGTGCCCTTGCACGACTGAATTTGAACAACCTTCGGGGCGCAATGGCCGATTATGACCTTGCAATTGACCTCGATCCGCGTAATTTTCTTGCACACTATAACCGTGGATTGCTGCGCGTTCAGCTTGGCGACGACAACCGTGCCATAGCTGATTTCGACTTCGTTGTGAAGATGGAGCCGCAGAATTTCATGGCCATTTACAATCGTGCGCTGCTGAACGACCGCATCGGAAACCTGCGGGAGGCCATTCGTGACTACACGATGGTAATCAATCAATTCCCTAATTTCTGGGCCGGTCTTTCCAGCAGGGCACGCTGTTACCGAAAATTGGGCATGGCAAATCAGGCTGAAATGGATGAGTTCCGCATCTTCAAGGCGCAGATGGACAAGCATATCGGCATACAACAACGCTGGAGCCGGAAGAAGTTGAGCGAAGTAAGGAAGCGTTCGGAGGTCGATTTGGGCAAGTATAATGACCTGGTTGTCGAAGACAGCCCGACGGTAGAGCACGAGTATAACAGCACATATCGCGGCACTGTACAGAATCGTGACGTGGAGATGGCGTTCCTGCCGATGTATCAGCTTTCTTATTTCACCTATTCAAATGGGGTGGAAGGCTATCAGGCCTTTGACTCAGAGGTCGATAATTTCAATGCACGGCGTGCACCTCTCCGCAAGCTTTATCTGACGTGTAACCAGCAGCGTAAGGGCCTTACTGATGTGCAGTCGAAACAAGTATTCCAGCTTATCGATGCCCTGACGGCGGGCATTCAGGAAGAAAAAGATATTAAGGTGCGGGCTTCGTTGCTTCTGCAGCGTGGCGTGGCGTATGCAGAGGCACAGAATTACAGCGATGCCATCTCTGATTTTGATGATTATGTAGCCCTCGATTCAACGTCGGCGATGGGGCGTTGGGGGCGTGCGGTGTGCCAGCAAATGCTGAATGACTACGAGGCTTCGAAAGGACAGAATGTCAATATGAAGCTTTCGCAGGTGGAAGGAGACTTTGCGGTGGCCATCCAAATGTCGCCAAAGAATGCTTATATTTATTTTAATCGTGGCAATCTCTTTGCTGCGGAGAAGAATTTTACGCGCGCCATTGATGATTATTCGCGCGCCATCAAGCTCGATTCGCGTCTGGCGGAGGCCTACTATAACCGAGGATTGGCCCGCCATTATGCCGGACAAGACAAGGAAGCCCTTCACGATTTCAGTCGCGCTGGCGAGTTAGGGCTCTACGATGCCTATGCCTTGGGCAAGAAACTATCAGGTGGAAAGCCTTCCCGAAAGTAGAAATCAGGGGCTTTTTCAGGGCTTTACTTGGGACGTTGAAAAAATAATGGTACTTTTGCCGCGATTTAAACAAACTAATTTGTAATATGGTTAAAATCACGTTTCCAGACGGATCTGTTAGTGAGTACGAACAGGGCGTAACTGGTTTTCAAGTTGCAGAGAGTCTTTCTCCGGCTCTCGCCCGCGACGTTGTATCTTGCGGGGTTAATGGAGAAACCCGAGAATTGAACCGCCCTATTATGGAAGATGCCACCATCCAGCTTTATAAGTTTGATGATGAAGAGGGCAAACATACCTTCTGGCACACGTCGGCGCACCTCCTTGCCGAAGCGCTTCAGGAGCTTTACCCGGGCATTCAGTTCGGCTTTGGCCCGGCCATAGAGAACGGTTTCTTCTATGACGTCATGCCTGCAGAGGGTCAGACCATCTCCGAAAACGACTTTCCGAAGATAGAAGAGAAAATGAAGGAGCTGGCAAAAAAGAACGAACCGGTTGTCCGCAGGGAAGTTTCAAAGGCCGATGCCATCAAGGAGTTTGAGGCAGACGGACAGAAATACAAGGTGGAACACATCAAAGAAGACCTTGAAGACGGCACAATCACCACTTATACACAGGGCAATTTCACCGACCTTTGCCGTGGCCCGCACCTCGTCAGCACCGGAACCATCAAGGCCGTCAAGATAACAAGCGTTGCCGGTGCGTTCTGGCGTGGCGACGCCAAGCGCGAACAGATGACGCGAATATATGGTATTTCGTTCCCGAAAAAGAAACTTTTGGACGAGTATCTTGTCATGCTCGAGGAAGCCAAAAAGCGCGATCACCGCAAGATAGGGAAAGAAATGGAACTCTTTATGTTCTCTGATCGCGTCGGGAAAGGCCTGCCCATCTGGCTTCCAAAGGGCACACAGCTGCGCCTTCGCCTGCAGGATTTGCTGCGCCGCGTGCTGAAACCATACAACTATCAGGAAGTAATTACCCCGGGAATAGGTTCTAAAAACCTTTACATTACCTCCGGCCACTGGGCGCATTATGGCAAGGATGCCTTCCAGCCTATTGAAACACCGGAGGAGGATGAGGTTTATATGCTGAAACCAATGAACTGTCCTCACCACTGCGAAGTGTATGCACGTAAGCCCCGTTCTTACAAGGATCTGCCGCTTCGCATTGCTGAATTCGGAACCGTTTTCCGCTACGAGAAGAGCGGTGAGCTTCACGGGCTGACCCGTGTACGTACATTTACGCAGGACGATTCGCACATTTTTGTGCGTCCTGACCAGGTAAAGGCCGAATTCGAAGTGGTTATTGACATCATCCAAAAGGTGTTCTCGATATTCGGTTTCAACGATTACGAAGCTCAAATCTCACTTCGCGACCCGAAGGATACCGAGAAATATATCGGCTCTGACGAAATATGGGACGAGAGCGAGAACGCTATTCGCGAGGCCTGCAGGGAGAAGGGTATCAACGCCCGCGAGGAAATCGGCGAGGCTGCATTCTATGGACCCAAGCTCGACTTTATGGTAAAGGATGCCATCGGGCGCCGTTGGCAGCTGGGAACCATACAGATTGACTACAACCTTCCGCAGCGTTTCCGTCTGGAATATACCGCAGAGGATAATTCAAAACAGACTCCTGTCATGATTCACCGCGCGCCGTTTGGTTCGCTTGAGCGTTTTACGGCAGTGCTTATTGAGCATACTGCGGGGCACTTCCCATTGTGGCTGGCACCCGACCAGGTTGCCATTCTGCCTATTTCAGAGAAGTATAACGACTACGCCGGGCGGGTAAAGTGTTACTTCGATTCAAAGGACG
>ERZ772960.2966-NODE-2966-length-11780-cov-3.465501_pt1 | contig 11780 bp, 10 predicted proteins | sample MGYA00580678_ERZ772960 | MGnify/ENA primary metagenome ERZ772960 (study PRJEB29015, sample SAMEA2737930) | human oral metagenome | biome: human oral; feature: human-associated habitat; material: dental | place: China | collected 2059 ...
ATTGACAATTAACAATTAATTTGTCATTCAGAGCGTAAGCGAAGAATCTCTTTCTTTTACTCCGCGGGATTCCTCACGGTGTTCGGAATGACAAAGGCGGTTATTCGCGCCATTTGCGAAATTTGCGTTCGGATAACCCAACCCCAAAGGGCGAACACAGGGGTTCGCCCCTACATTAACCACCTTTTCCTGTCATATCATGAAACAGGCGATTGTATCGCTTGTCGCCGAAATTCGGCACAAACGACGGCTGCGGCGACAGCCACATTCAATGATTCCGCACATTCGTGTCCTTCGGGGAAGTTGGGGATAAAAAGTCGTTCGTTGATCTGCATTTCGACAGCCGGTCGGATGCCGTTCCCTTCATTACCCATCACGAGAATGCCGTTAGGCGACAATTTCTTCCGATACAGGTTCTCACCGTCGAGGAACGTGCCGTAACACCGGGTCCGGTGCCGTTGGAGATATCCGGCCAGATCGGTATAATGAATCTGCACATGAGCCAAAGCCCCCATCGTAGCCTGTACGGCCTTCGGGCCGAAAGCGTCGGCCGTATCCGTACTGCAAACGACGTGTGCGATACCGAACCAGTCGGCCAGCCGGATGATTGTGCCCAGATTGCCGGGGTCTTGAATACCGTCGAGGGCAAGGATGAGTTGTGAGTTTGGATCAGCTTCGTCGAGCCGGTATGTGGGTCGGCTGAAAACGGCCAGTACCTCCTGAGGTGTCTTTAGCAGACTGATCTTACGCATTTCGTCGTCACGGACTTCGATTACTTCGCCGGTACGTAAGTCAGGTTGCACCTCGATCCACGATGGACTGGCTGCCAGCCATTTGCATTCGAAAGCCTTCATCAAGTCCGTCACCAATTTGTTTCCCTCTGCCACAAACAATTGTTGCGCATCCCGGTACTTCTTCATCTCCAGCGCACGTACCTGTTTCATTTTTGATTTACTCAACATGTCGCATCATTTTTAGGAACTCAAAAATACGTCAAATAATTTATTTCGCGTACATTTGTGCAGCTAAAAGACGATATGAGCCGATATGTCTACCTGATTCTGTGTATAAGCCTTGTTGCATGTTGCTGGTCATGCAGCACAACAAAGTATGTGGGACATGATGAATATTTATTGGATAAAGTAGACCTTTCGGTCGATGACCGTCGCATTAAAGCGGACGACCTCCGGTCGTATCTCCGTCAACAGCCCAACTATAAAGTGTTCGGTATCTTGAAATGGCCGTTGTATGTCTATAGTTGGTCGGGACGAAACGAGAAGCGATGGTTCAACAAACTGTTGCGTCGCATCGGAGAGCCTCCTGAGATTCTTGACACAACCCTTGTCGGGCCGTCGCGTGACGAACTTCACCGGTACATGATCAACAAAGGATTCATACGTGCCGATGTTCATTACGCCATTGATACGTCTAAATATAAAAAAGCAACCGTGCATTATACGATCACTGCCGGCGAACCTTACCGAATCCGGGAATACCGCACGAGGGTGAACGACGCACGTATCGACAGTATCCTTCACTTGAAAGTTTCGAAGGTATCGTGGTTGAAAGGGCTGTTCCGTCCAGCTTCCGAAGAATACACGCCATTGGTACAGCCCGGCAATCTTTTCGATCGCGACGTGCTCGATCAGGAACGGCAACGTATCACCATGTTGCTGCGCCGACGCGGGTACTATGCTTTTAATCGCGATTATATTTATTTCCGGGCAGACAGTCTACAAAATCAACAACTCGTCGACCTTGACTTGCATCTCAAACCCTTCCGTTCGGTTATGCCCTCCGATTCGACCAAAGAACGTCCTCACCGGTGTTATTACCTGAATAAGGTGAGCATTGTGACAGGCTATGACCCCTTATCACAGGAATATACGCACATCGTACCGGTCGACTCCGTATGGAAACGCAACGTATGGATTTACCACAGTACCCGAAAGCATCGCCTGCGGCCCAGGGTCCTTGCGCGCTGCTGCTACCTTTTGCCCGGACAGCTGTACAGCGATCGCAATATGGAACTGACCTACTCCGCGTTTGCCAATCTGGGAGCCTTGCGCCATGTCAATATCCGCTACGATGAACGCGAGGAAAACGACACACTCAAACTCGACTGTACCATCCTTACCGCTCCGGCCCAAACACAAGGTTTCGGCATCGAAATAGAAGGAACCAACTCGAGTGGGGATCTGGGTTTCGCATCGAGCCTGAACTATCAGCATCGTAATCTGTTCGGTGGTTCGGAGCTCTTTACGGCTAAAGTACGGGGAGCTTATGAAGCGCTATCGGGCGGGAACAGTCAGGCCGGATGGGGGAGCTATTGGGAATTTGCCGGCGAAGCATCCATGCTTTTTCCTACATTCGTTTTCCCGTTTACAAGTTACGACTTCCGCCGAAAAGTACGTGCCACAACCGAATTTAAATTCAGCTACGACCAGCAGCACCGACCGGAATACCGGCGTGCCATCCTTTCCGGTGGCTGGAACTATATCTGGCAGAACCGGACGAATAATCTGGCCCGTCATACGTTTAAATTGCTCGATGTAGACTATATCTATATGCTTCATGTCGATACGGCATTTCGCAATACCTTGCCGGAAATCACGGCCAAATACAACTATTCTGACCTGTTCATCGTCAGCTCAGGCTATACATACTCGTTTAATAACTACGACCCGATGAAACGCGGGCGAAGTACTTACTCGCTGCGTTTGTCTGTCGAACTGGCAGGGAATATTCTGTACGGATTATCGAACTTGTTGAATAAAAAAGATGCCGACGGCCGTTACAAACTCTTCGGCACACATTATTCGCAATTCGTCAAAGGTGATATCGATTTTGCACGAAGCCTGACGATCGACAATCGCAACTCTTTCGCCTTCCACCTCGGTGCCGGCATCGGTTATCCTTATGGAAACAGCAAGGAACTGCCCTTCACCCGTCGGTATTTTGCCGGTGGCGCGAACAGCAACCGCGGATGGTCGGTACGTTCGCTGGGACCCGGAAGCATGTCTGTCACCGATGCTACGACGTTCGTCAACCAGGTAGGCGACCTCCGCCTTGATGCGAATCTGGAATATCGTACTAAACTGTTTTGGAAAATCGAGTTAGCCGCCTATATTGATGCCGGCAATATCTGGACTATCCGAAAATACGACTATCAACCTCAAGGGAATTTTGATCTTACCCGCTTTTATAAAGAAATCGCTCTTTCGTACGGATTAGGAGTGAGACTTGACTTCGATTATTTTCTGATTCGTCTTGACACGGGAATGAAAGCCTACAACCCGCAGGAAATCGGTCATCGCAAATGGGCCATTACTCGCCCCAACCTGACCGATCAGTTCGCATGGCATTTCGCCGTCGGATATCCGTTCTGATTCCTTAAATAAAAAGAAAAAAACAAGCATTTATTCTTTAAGTTCCTAAGTGTATTGTTTTTTTATTATTTTTGCATCGTATAAAAACAAAAATATGAGCATATACCACTTACAGAATGCATGGAAAAGTTTCCGGATTTTCTTCCTGTTCGTTGGCATGGCAGGATGTGAAGTGCACACTTCCGATCTGATTGAGATCGATGAACACGGGAACAGAATCAATAATAACGGAATTCATATCGAGACGTCGCTGCTTAGCGTCGGTATGAAAGCGTATGCTCTTGATTCCGTTTACACCGAATTGATGCTGGAACAACAGAAAACAGGGAGAGTAAAGATCGTGGGATTTCGCAAGGGGATGATCGGTGAAGACCGAAAGCACATCTCGTGGGATAAGAAACATCCGCGAATCCGGTATGGATACGATTATACGTACTACGATAAAGCATATGAGTATAAAATCCTGTCGCTCGAAGATCACGGATTCGTTGAAGATATGGAAGTCTGGAAAGACAGCAATCTGTATGTTCAGTTAAGATATCATTATGATCAGGGCGGGTATTTATCGAGAGTCGAGATTTTGAATAAACGGTCTGTCATTCACTTTCGGTATGATTATCTGAATGCCCGGAAACGTTCGAACAGCATTACGATCATTGAAGAGCCGGAAGGGCGTTATTATACCGTCCAGCTTTCGTCCCGAAAGATCGAGAATAAAGGTTATGTCTGCAATGTGCTGCGCTATGCCGGGTCGCCGTTGACGAATGAAGTGATCATCAATCCGGATTTGTATTATCTGGGTATTTACGGTACTCCTGTCAAGTATCTTCCGGATGTTCCGATCGAGAGCGGTTCATACAGGGATACCAAAGGAGACATTCAAGGGGTGTACTCCCGTGTGGGGCGTTACCGGTATTTCTACGAAGACCAAGATAAAAAGCGTTAAAAAATGCGATCTTTCCGAAGGTCATTCAAGCTTTATTCTTTTGGCAGAAAAAAAACCTTTCCTATCTTTGCAACCGCAAAAAACAGGGTTCCGTAGCTCAGCTGGATAGAGCAACAGCCTTCTAAGCTGTGGGTCGTGCGTTCGAATCGCACCGGAATCACTTCCCTGAGTAAAGGTGACTTTCCTAACGGGCGGGCTTTTTTTCTGTTCGCGCGTCATGCCGTTGGCGTGCCACAAGGCACGCGCGCCAGCCATGCGGCGTCCCTGCGTAGAGGTGGCGCTGTTCGGTTTTTCATTCATGCCTCTTCTGCGATGTATCGGGTTATCCATTTGCCTACCTCACTTGTGGTGTAGGCTTTTCCGCCGTCGGCAAGGTCTTCGGTTACGATGCCCGCATCGATGGAAGCGTTTACCGCGCGACGGATCAGCGTGCCCTCCTCCATCCGGTCGAAACCGTATTCGAACATGAGTGCGGCCGAGAGAATCATGGCCAGCGGATTGGCGATGTTCTTGCCTGCCGCCTGCGGATACGACCCGTGAATCGGTTCGAAGAGCGACGTGTGCAGTCCGATCGAGGCCGAAGGCAGCAGTCCGAGCGATCCGGTGATGACCGAGGCCTCATCGGTGAGGATATCGCCGAAAAGGTTTTCGGTAACGAGCACGTCGAAACTCTTCGGCCACTGGATGATGCGCATGGCGGCATTGTCCACGAAGAGGTAATCGGTTTCGATGTCGGGGTACTGCGGCGCGATCTCCTGCGCGATTTGCCGCCACAAGCGTGAGGTAGCGATCACGTTCGCCTTATCCACCACGGTTACTTTTTTGCGCCGCTGCGCGGCAAACTTGTAAGCCAGATGCAGGATGCGTTCTACCTCTTCGCGGGTGTAAACGCAGGTGTCATAGGCCGTATTGCCGTCTTCGCTCCGTCCCTGCGGACGACCGAAGTACATGCCGCCGGTAAGCTCGCGGATGCATACGAAATCGGCTCCGGAGACGAGGTCGGCACGGAGCGGCGACTTGTGGACCAGCGAAGGAAAAGTCATCACGGGGCGGATGTTTCCGTACAGTCCCAATTGCTTGCGCATACGAAGCAAACCCTGCTCGGGGCGCACCTTGGCGTTGGGATCGTTGTCGAATTTGGGATGGCCGATTGCGCCAAAAAGCACCGCGTCGGACTGCATGCACAGAGCGTGCGTTTCCGGCGGATAGGGATCGCCCACGGCATCGATAGCACACGCGCCCACCATGGCCTCTTCGTACGATAATTCATGTCCGAACCGATCGCAAACGGCCTGCGTTACGTGCAACGCCTGCGCCATGATTTCGGGGCCTATGCCGTCACCGGCTAATACTGCTATATTGATTTTCATTGTTGTATAAAATTGCTGATATCTGATTTTTTACTTCTTATTATTTCTGATTTTTTTCCCTTACGGCAACTGCATATGGTTGATGACGGGGATATTTCCTTTCTCAATCATGTTGAGCATCTTCATGGTCGCTTTGATGGCGGCAGCCGTCTGATCGACATCCAGTCCCCTCGTTTTGAAAACTTTTCCGTCGAACTTCCAGGTGATAATCGTTTGCACGTAAGCGTTCGTTTTTCCGCCCGGAGGGATGACCACCACGTAATCGAGCAATTCGGGGGTCGGCTTGTCGAGGCTTTTGTAAATCTTGTACATCGCTTTTGAAAACGCGTGGTACTGTCCTTCGCCCGCAGCCGACTGTTCGTAAACCTGCCCTCCGATAGAGAGTTTCACGGTAGCCGTAGGACGCATCCCCTCAGTAAGCATCAGCGAATAGTTGAGTATCTTGATACTCTGGTTCTCAATACCGTTTTTCAGGATGTCGGAGACGATGTAGGGAAGTTCGTCGGGGCTGACCAGCTCTTTCTTATCACCCAATTCGATAATGTGGGCGGTTATTTTTTTCGCCGCCTCGTCGTCCACCTCGATGCCCAAGGCTTCGAGGTTTTTGAGGATATTGGCTTTGCCCGAATTTTTCCCCAGCGCATATTCGCGCGAGCGGCCGAAACGCTCCGGTGCCAGATCGTTGAAATAGAGGTTCTTCTTTTTATCGCCGTCAGCATGTACACCGGCAACCTGCGTGAAGACGTTATCGCCGATGACCGGTTTGTTGTTGGGGATACGCACGCCGGAATAGCTCTCCACCACTTTGCTCATGCTGTAGAGTTTGTCTTCGGCAATGTTCGTTTTGAACTTCAACTGGTCGTGGATCAGCGCCGTTACACTGGTAACCGGCGCATTTCCGGCACGTTCGCCCAAACCGTTGACGGTTACATGCACGCCGTGCACACCGGCTTTTACCGCTTCGAAGACGTTGGCCACCGCCAGATCGTAATCGTTATGGGCATGAAAATCGAAGTGCAGATCGGGATAGCGGTTCACCATCGTTTCACAGAACTCTTTTGTCTCCGAAGGATTTAAGACGCCCAAGGTGTCGGGCAACATATAGCGGGCGATGGGCTGGTGCCGGAGCTCGTCCATCATTTCAAAGACGTACGCCTGCGAGTCTCGCATCCCGTTCGACCAGTCTTCAAGGTAGATGTTTACGGTCATTCCGCGGCTTTTGGCATCGGCAATGACCGACCGGATATCGGCCAGATGTTCGTTCACCGTTTTCCGTAGCTGATACGTGCAGTGATTCTCAGAACCTTTGCAAAGCAGATTCACCACGTTGCATCCGGCGGCGGCAATCCAGTCGAGCGACGCTTTTCCGTCTACAAATCCCAGAATTTCAATCCGGTCGATGTGTCCGTTTTTCTTTGCCCACTGGGCTATTTTTTGTACCGACGCGAATTCCCCCTCCGATACGCGTGCCGACGCGATCTCTACCCGGTCGACGTGCAGCTCTTCGAGGAGCAGACGAACGATGCTCACCTTCTCTTCGGCCGCGAACGAGACGCCCGAGGTCTGCTCGCCGTCGCGCAGTGTGGTGTCCATGATTTCGATTATCCTCGGCGAGGACTCGAACGGTTGTGAATGATTCATTGTTGTCATTGTTTTTATGCTTATTCGTGAAGATCACGCATGTTTCAATATTCAATCGTTTATTAAGCGTTGCAACAAACCCGCAGGCAGGTTGTCAGAACCGGTTTGCCCTGCTCTCCCACGCCTCCGTCAGCGATTGGTTGCTTAACAGGAAATCGATGTCGTCGAGTCCTTTCAGGAGACACTCCTTCTTATAGGAGTTGATCTCGAACGATTCCGACGTGCCGGTCTCGTTGTTCCGGATGGTTTGCTCCTCCAGATTAACCGTAACCGTCGCTTTCGGATTGTTGTGGATCGACGCGAAGAGTTCGCTCAGGAAGTCTTCGCTCGTTACTACGGGCAGAATACCGTTGTTGAGAGCGTTGTTGCGGAAAATATCGGCAAAGAAGCTCGATACGACTACCTTGAATCCGTAACCTGCAATAGCCCATGCGGCATGTTCGCGGCTGCTGCCGCTTCCGAAGTTTTTTCCCGCCACCAGCACCTGACCGGAATAGGTGGGATTGTTGAGTACGAAGTCGGACTTCGGGCTGCCGTCTTTATGGTAACGCCAGTCGGCGAAAAGGTTGTTTCCGAAACCTTCACGCGTGGTCGCTTTCAGGAAGCGCGCCGGGATAATCTGGTCTGTGTCCACGTTTTCGATGGGAAGCGGAACACAGGTGGATGTAAGTGTTTGAAATTTGTCCATGAGTCTTATTTGAACGCAAATTGCACAAAAAACGCAAATTCACGCAAGTCCTTTTTTGTATTATAAAATTTTCTCTGATTTGAATATACTTTCTTTTTGAAAGTGGATTTCCTGCCGAAATTCAGCAAATAGCCAACTTCTATTTCTGTTGCCTTCAGATAATTGATTAATTGAGCTTCGTGTGCCGGATCAATGTTCTCGCACGTTTTTAGTTCGAGTATGATGCAGCCTTCAACCAATAGATCGGCAAAATAATCTCCTACTACACGTCCGTCATGGTACACTGTTATGTTTTTCTCTACTTCGCATTTCAGTCCTGAATCGGTCAATGCAAAATACATCGCATTCTTATAGACTTTCTCAAGAAAGCCGTATCCTAAGTCGTTGTAAACGCGATAGAATTGTGTAATAATAATGTCTACGAGTTCTTTAGGAACCGAAGCAGGAGCGTTCTCTTGTGTTACCATATTGCGGAAATTTGTGTTATTCGCGTAATTTGCGTTCTTTTTACGGGTTGGTTATTTTCCCTGTAACTGCCGCGGCGGCCGCTACCAGCGGGCCGGCCAGAATGGTACGCGCTCCGGGGCCCTGACGCCCCTCGAAGTTCCGGTTCGAGGTCGATACCGCATATTTGCCGGCGGGCACTTTGTCGTCGTTCATTGCCAAGCAGGCCGAACAGCCGGGCTGACGAAGTTCGAATCCGGCCTCTTCCAGAATCCGGTCCAGCCCTTCGGCTTCGATCTGTTTGTGCACCTGCCAGCTTCCGGGCACGAGCCATGCCGTTACGTGGTCGGCCTTGCGTTTCCCTTTCACATAATGGGCGAATACGCGAAAATCTTCGATCCGGCCGTTGGTGCAACTGCCCAGAAACACGTAATCGATGCTTTTCCCCTCCAGCTTTTCGCCGGGAACAAAACCCATATATTCGAGCGACTTTGCGAACGATATTTTTCCCGCCTCATCGATCTCCTCCATCTGCGGGATGGCACCGTCGACAGGCATGCCCATGCCGGGATTGGTTCCGTAGGTGATCATCGGGCCGACGTTCGACACGTCGAAAGAGACCTCTTTGTCGAATACCGCGTCGGTATCGGTTTTCAGCGTCTTCCAATAAGCCACCGCCTCTTCCCACTTCTCGCCCTTGGGAGCGAACTCACGCCCTTTCAGATAGGAGAAGGTCGTTTCGTCCGGAGCGATCAGCCCTCCCCGGGCGCCCATCTCGATGCTCAGGTTGCAGAGCGTCATCCGCTCCTCCATGGTGAGGTTGCGGACGGCCTCGCCGGCGTATTCCACGAAGTAGCCGGTCGCACCACCCGTGGTGAGCTGCGAAATCATATAGAGCGCCATATCTTTCGCCCCCACGTTTTTGCCCAGTTTGCCCTCGAAATTCACACGCATCGTCTTCGGTCGCGTTTGCAAGATACATTGCGAGGCCAGCACCATCTCCACCTCGCTCGTGCCGATACCGAAAGCAATAGTGCCGAAAGCACCGTGCGTAGAGGTGTGGCTGTCGCCGCAGACAATCGTCATGCCCGGTTGGGTGTAGCCGTTTTCGGGTCCTACCACGTGCACGATGCCGTTCTTCGGATTGTTCAGTCCGTAATAGGTGAGCCCGAATTCCTGTGCGTTTTTGGCAAGCGTTTCGACTTGAAAACGGGAAATCTGATCGCGAATGGGTTGGTCCTGTCCCACGGTAGGGATGTTGTGGTCAGCCGTCAGGGTCGTCTGTTCGGGACGGAATACTTTCAGTCCGCGCGAACGAAGTCCGGCAAAAGCTTGCGGACTGGTTACCTCGTGGCATAAGTGACGGTCTATGTAGAGTTGGGTAGGCCCCTCTTTTACCGTGGTAACGACGTGAGCGTCCCATATTTTATCGAACAGGGTCGCCCCCTTCTGTCCGGTCGAGGGCTTCGAACTGTTTGTCTGTGATGTATGATTTGTCATTTTCTGTTTTTGTCGTTGTTATCTTTTTCGGAGAGCTATTCCACGAACTTGTTCACCGCATCGATAAAAGCTTCGACTGATGCCGAAACGATGTCGGTATTGGCCGAAAAGCCGTAGTACAACATGCCGTTGTGTGCTACCTGCATGTGCACTTTTCCTACATCATCGCTTCCGCGGTTGATGGCTTGAATGAGGAACTCCTGAATCACCATTTCGCGGCTGATAATCTTTTTAACCGCTTTGATGGCCGCATCGACCGGCCCGTTTCCGGTGGCGGAGGCTTCGAAGTGCTCGCCGGCGATGTTCAACCCGATGCTCGCCACGTGGCGCAGCCCTACGCCGCAAGTAACTTGCAGGTAATCGATCTTGATCCGGTTCAGCCGCGACTCGATGCCGGCCAACGCCAGCACATCGTCGTCTTTGATGTCTTTTTTCCGGTCAGCCAGCACGAGGAACTTTTGGTACACGTCGTCGAGTTTGCCGTTATCGAGGTCGACTCCCAGCAGGCTCAGGCGGTTTTTCAACGCCGCACGGCCGCTTCTTGCCGTCAGGACGATGGCGTTATCGTCGATGCCCACCTCTTTGGGGTCGATAATTTCGTAGGTATCCGTATTCTTGAGCACGCCGTCCTGATGGATGCCCGACGAGTGTGCGAAAGCGTTCCGCCCCACAATCGCTTTGTTGGGCTGTACCGGCATGTTCATCAGCGCTGAAACAAGTCGGCTCGTCGAGTGAATCTTGGTTGTGTTGATGTTCGTCTCGAATCCCAGCTCCCTATGGCTTTTGAGCGCCATCACCACCTCTTCGAGCGAGGTGTTTCCGGCACGTTCACCGATTCCGTTCACGGTTACTTCCACCTGCCGCGCGCCGTTGAGCACCCCTGTAAGGGTGTTGGCCGTAGCCATGCCCAGGTCCTGATGGCAGTGGGTGGAGAGGATGGCCTCTTTCAAATCAACGTGATCAATAAGATACTTTATTTCGGCGCCGTACTGGTGCGGGAAACAGTAGCCCGTAGTGTCGGGGATGTTGATTACGGTTGCCCCCGCGTTCACCACCGCCTGTACCACCCGCGCAAGGTATTCGTTGTCGGTGCGGCCGGCGTCCTCGGCGTAGAACTCCACGTCGTCCACAAAACGGCGGGCAAATTTCACCGCTTTCACTGCACGTTCGATGATCTCTTCGCGGTTGGAGTTGAACTTGTGTTTGATGTGCATGTCCGATGTGCCGATACCGGTATGGATCCGTTTGCGTTTGGCGTGTTTCAATGATTCGGCAGCCATTTCGATGTCTTTTTTCACCGCACGTGTGAGCGCACATATAACAGGCCAGGTGACGGCTTTGGAGATCTCAACCACCGAGTTGAAGTCGCCGGGACTGGACACCGGGAATCCGGCCTCAATCACATCTACCCCCAGCAGCTCCAGGGCTTTGGCCACCTGGATTTTCTCGATGGTGTTTAGTTGACATCCGGGAACCTGTTCCCCGTCGCGTAAGGTCGTGTCGAAAACATAAATTTGTTCCATAAGTTAAATATAGCTCTTTGTGTTTTGTAACAAAAAAAGCCTTTCCCACCCAATGAGTGAGAAAGGCTATTTCTTTATGCTGCTTGTATCTTTTTCAGTTGCCGATATTCCAATCCCACCCTCCGGATTCTTCCAGAAGTCGAATAGAAATAATAAGAATACCGATGTTATTATTATACATAAATATTGTTTAAATCTTGATAACGGTTGCAAAGTAAAAGAAAAAAGATGTAATTGCAAAATATTTGTGCGAATTATTGCCGAAAAAATATCAAAAAC
>ERZ772960.2967-NODE-2967-length-11779-cov-3.047424_pt1 | contig 11779 bp, 12 predicted proteins | sample MGYA00580678_ERZ772960 | MGnify/ENA primary metagenome ERZ772960 (study PRJEB29015, sample SAMEA2737930) | human oral metagenome | biome: human oral; feature: human-associated habitat; material: dental | place: China | collected 2059 ...
AGCTGCTCGCCAAGCAAGCTCGCGGTAAAAAACGCATGAAGCGTTTTGGAAAAGTCGATATTCCGAGCGAGGCGTTTACGGTGATGTTGAAGCGAAATTGAACGTCGTTTTCTTTTAATTTTTCCTATTGATAGTCAGCTAAAGAATGATATAGATGAATTTTCTGGGCGGAATATTCATTTTGGTTCGCCAGATTTTCTGATTGGCGGGATCTATAACTGACAAGTCATAACAGAGACGTGCTATTCTATGCTAGAATAATATGTGTAAGTAGTCTATATGAAATTGCGTGACGCTTAAAATCAATAAAGGAGCTTAAAAGTGGCTAAAAAACTAAAAAGAATCAGTTTCACACTGCTCGGTATTATCGCTGCGATTACATTACTTATCATTGGCGTACGGACATATAACGACCATGTGTATGGCGGCGAAGCATACAGATTTGATGCGCCGGCGTATTTTCGCGATCCAGCGAATCTATCGCTCTACCCAACGAATATTGACGGGGTGGACGTGCGGCGCGTTGATGACGGTGCGGCGCAGGGATTTCATCTCGTACCGCGTGAAATTAAACATAAAGGCGCGATTATCGTTTACGGCGGATCGGACGGCACGCCGAATTATGCGCAGGCGGTTTATTTTGCAAAGAACGGCTACGAGGTGCTGTCGCTGTTTATGTTTGGGCAGAAAAACCAGCCGAAGACATTGGCGCGCGTGCCGCTTGAGCAGTTTGGGCAGGCGCTGCGCTACGTAGAGACGCATGCTAAAAGTGCATCGCCATTGACAGTGATGGGTACGTCGAAAGGCGCGGAGTATGTGCTTAACCTCACATCGAAATATCCGCAAATCAATAATGCGATCTTGGCGGCGCCGTCGGCATATAATTTCAACGGGCTTGATTTTGAAAATTATGGTTCGTCGTGGACGTGGCAAGGTAAGGAGCTACCGTATGTTGATATCCAAAAAACAAGTTTCGGACATTTTATTGGTGATATGATAATTCCGATGATAGCAAAAGCGCCGGTTACATATAAAAACGCGTACCAAGCGGCGGTTGATATGGATGAGAACAATGAGAGTAAGAAGATTCCGCTCAATACCAAAGCGAACCTATTGATTATTGCAGGTAGCGATGATCAAATGTGGAACAGCGCCAGCATGGGTAAAAGCATTAAAGACCAGCGACCGCAGAATACTGATCTGGCGGTATACGGTGGGGCGGGGCATGTGTTTGCGGGTAACGGTGTATTGTCAACGAAGTCAATACGCATGAACGTTGGTGGCACGACGGACGCAAATACGCGGGCAGCGCGCGAAAGCCGCAAGCTGATGTACGATAGACTGCAGATATGGCATCCGTAGCGTGAACTTTGGGCAGCGTGTAGTTCTGGCGGTTTAGTAAGTGTGCTGATGTTGGCTGTATATTTGATTTGGCGTTAAGTATCGTCAAGATATCATGTGGTACAATAGGGCATGGATTTAGCACAAAAAATTGCCGCCTACCAGCCGAATGGCGGCGTGCGGCAGCTTGTCGCAGATACGAAACTTGTTTTATTGGTGGGAGTTTCCGGCGCAGGCAAGGACACGACAAAACAGCGGCTGTTGCAAGACCCGGAGTTTGCCGATATTGTGTCGTATACGACGCGCTCGCCGCGGCAAAACGCCGGCGTGCAAGAGCGCGATGGCGTGGATTATCATTTCATTGACGAGGCGACAGCGGAAAAAATGCTTGATGCCCATGACTTTATTGAGGCGAAGTTCGTGCACGGTACAGTCTATGGCACAGGCGTAGCGGAGATTCAGGCGATTCACGATGCGGGCAGAATTGCTATTACCGATATTGATGTGCAGGGTGTGGACGAGTATAAGAATCTGTCGCAGACAGTTGTTGCGATTTTTTTATTGCCGCCAAATTATGACGAATGGCGCCGCCGGCTGCAGACGCGTTATGCGAGTGTTGAGGAATTTGAAGCCGAATGGCCGAAACGTTTCGCGAGCGCTATCAAAGAGTTGACGCATGCTTTGGAAGTGCCGTACTATCACTTTATTATTAACGACAATTTGGACGAAACGGTGCGTATCGCAGGTGATATCGCGCGAAAACCAGATGCATATAACCGCAAAGACGATGAAGCGCGACTAGTGGCGCGGGATCTACTTGAGGAACTGCAAGGGTTGGCACAGCCGCGCCGCGGATAGAGTTTGTTGTGACGGTTATGTAGTGCCGACGATTTAGCACTCGCCTTGCATGAGTGCTAAATATGCGTTACAATATAGCCATGACCGACCGCCAACAAGCGATTTTAGCAGCGATTATTGAACAATACGCCGAGATTGCGGCGCCCGTAGGCAGCGTTACGCTAGCGAAACTTTTTGGCGTAAGCAGTGCGACGATTCGCAGCGAAATGGCGAAACTTGAAGATATGGGATTTATTGAAGCGCCGCATACGAGCGCGGGGCGTATTCCGACCGACAAGGGCTATCGGTTTTATGTGAATGGTATCACCGAAGCGACGATGACGGAGTTGCCGAGCGGCATTGACCGCAGTGCGCGAGCGATTGAGGCTCATGTCAGTTCGCATATCAACAAGGCTGATCGAGCAATTCGTTCGGCAGTTGATAGCTTGGTGGACTTGACGGGAAATTTTGGATTTGCGACGATTGGCAGCGAGTTGTATATGAACGGTATTGCGAATTTGTTTAGCCACCCGGAGTTTCGCGAAGGCGACCATGTGCGCGCCGTTGCGACATTGATTGATAATATTGAGCCGTGGCTGAGTGAGGCACAGCCAAATGAGCCTTTGAACGTATTCATTGGCAGCGAAAATCCGATCGGCAAATCAAGCGGTGCAACACTTATTATTAGCCGATTCCGCTCGCCATTCAGCGATCGTAGCTACATCGGTATTATTGGTCCGACTCGTCAGCACTATCGTCGTACGATGGAATTGGTTCGACGCGCCGGAACAATGTTAGAGGAGGTTTTATAGATGACAAAGCGAAAAAAAGCAGAAGAGTATGAGCAATTAATTGGTGAGTTGACGCAGGACTTGCAGCGTACGCGGGCGGATTTTGAAAATTATCGCAAGCGCATGGAAAGTGAAAAACAGGCGGCGCGCCAGGCGGGTGAAACGAAGGCGATTTTGAAGCTGCTCGCAGTAATAGACACAATTGAGCGGGCAGTGGCGAATGTACCGGCGGACTTAGCAAATAATCCATGGGCAAAAGGCATTGCGGGCATTGATAAGCAGCTCGCGAAACAGCTGGAGGCGCTCGGTGTGAAAAAAATTGCCGCTGCACCGGGTACGATGTTTAATCCGGAATTGCACCAGGCAGTGCAATTTGACGAAGAATCTGAAGGTGACAGCGAAATTATCGCCGAGGAAATGCAAGCTGGCTACACGTTGAATGGCGTACCAATTCGCCATGCAATGGTGCGCGTCATGCGGAGATAATTCGTGCTAGCGCGGCATTAAGTATTCTTAACTCTCTGAAACGTCTGCAGGTATTACGCTCAGTGCAGGCAGCTATGACTATAGTAGATATTTCTTTTGTTAGTCAGCGTCGTTTTGTAATTACATATAAGGCACTAGCTATACATATTAGGCCTAAGCTAGCAATCGCTAGCGTCGGGTTTGGTTTGCCGAGCGGAGCTGCTCCGGTATTTGGTGCTGTGACTGGTCTCTGCGCGCCAGTACCTGGTTGATTTAGTTTATTTTGTTGAGGATTAAACTGGTTGCCGCTGACAGTGAGACCAATTATGTGCGCAGTATTTATTGTTTCTATAAATTCAGGATGATTACCTGTCACCCATACGGTATTACCTGAAATTGTAAGAGTATTGATGGGCGTTGTGCCATAGGGGCCGGGTAGAACTTGCGCCAGAACGTATGCCTTGGTTGGTTTTACGTTTTTAAAAGTATTACCGGTAATGGCGATATTTTCAAGCGGTAGCATATTTGGTAATTTAGCGTATGACTCTACGGAGATAATATAACTGTTTGCCGGCGCTGTCTTATATTCAAATGTGTTGTTGGAAATGGTTAGATTTTTTGTCGATAGGAAATGTATTACTCCGAGAATTTCGTTTCTATTTGTTGAAGCGGGTAATGGATCAAGGATGTAATTATTCGTAAAAGCGATATCATGAATTTGTTGATTGGAAACATCGGCATGTTCACCAATCGGAACTGGTGCTAGTGAAGTAATATTACCGTTGTCGTCGTAAGAAGGGGTGAATGAACCATCTTTAACAGTGATATGGTGACTAGGTAAACTGTCAAATACTTGGGGTGTTGCATCTAGGGCATTGCTTCCGAGGGAGCCTCGCGTTGCGTAACTGACCTGGATTGCTTCCTTGAACCAATTTGCCTGGCTATTTTTTTGAGCTTCGGTGACACCTATAACTTTAGGTGCGTTAACAGTGATATAGCTGCTGCCCATGATGTCGAGTAGATGATTACCAGCCCCAAGCGCTCGATACCAGGTGGGGTGATTGTAGGTGATGTTTTTAGCGTGAACCATTGACGACGAAAAGTGCCCATCATTAGTATCCGGCGCACTTGAAAAGTACGGATTATTCCAAGTAACGTTCTGTACCCCCGAATCATACCCAGGTTCTGTTGAAAAATATGAAAAATTGGTGTTATTGTGTGAGATGAATTTTGCCCCATCGGCAAAATTAATTGTCACATTTGAGCGCAGTAAAACCCTACCGGTGAATGCATAGTTACCGGCTGGTATGTTGATTGTTGTATGGTCATATGCCGCTGCTGAATCTAATAATTGTTGAAAGGCTGCACGGTTATTTGTTACACCGTCGGGACTCATTGTTGCGATAGTGTTATCGGTCGCGGTGATTGTTTGCGTGCCAGCGGCGTAAGCTGTGGACCCGCTGGCTACCATAGCCGTGGTTATAGTAATAGCCAAAAAGAAAATTTTTTGAAACATCTCCCAGTTCTCTCCTTGATTTTTATTTTTATGAACTATAATTACACTCGTATAGTACCATGCGGACGATAAAAGTGCAAATAAATAGCGTTAGGAATGCGATGTAATAATAAATTTTATGCACGGGGTATTGAGAGAAAATTAGCACTCTTGACATGAGAGTGCTAATTTTCTATACTGAATATATTGGCACTCACTAGCAAAGAGTGCTAAAATAGCAGTAAGACAATTTGACCTACTATAATTAATTTAACGAAAGGGGAATAAAATGGGTAAAATTATCGGTATTGACCTTGGTACGACCAATAGCGCATTTGCATATTTGGTGGCGGGTAAACCAGAGGTTATCACAAATGCAGAAGGCAATCGAACAACACCGTCGGTCGTAGCTATTAATAAAAAAGGCGAGCGCCTTGTTGGGCAGGTGGCGCAGCGCCAGCGTGTGACGAACGCAAAAAACACGATTTATGGTGTGAAGCGTCTGATTGGTCGTAAATTTAGCGATAAGGAAGTCCAAAAAGATCTAGATATTATGCCGTACAAGATTGTCAAAAAAGGCAGCGGTGTAGCGGTTGAAATGGGTGGCAAGGAATATACGCCAGAAGAAGTTTCGGCGATGATTTTGAGCAAAATTAAAGCTGACGCTGAGGCATTCCTTGGCGAAAAGGTCACCGAAGCGGTTATTACTGTGCCGGCGTACTTTGATGATTCGCAGCGCCAGGCGACGAAGGATGCCGGCAAGATCGCCGGCTTGGAAGTCAAGCGTATTATCAATGAACCGACAGCTGCGGCTTTGGCGTACGGTTTGGAAAAGGGTAAGAATGATGAAACGATCGTTGTGTTTGACCTTGGCGGCGGCACGTTTGACGTTAGTGTCCTGGAACTGGGCGACGGCGTATTTGAAGTAAAAAGCACAAATGGCGACACGCACCTTGGAGGCGAGGACTTTGATAATGCGATTGTGAATTATTTCCTCGATGACTTCAAATCCAAAGAAGGAATTGATTTGCGTAAGGATAATGCAGCGATGCAGCGTCTGAAAGACGAGGCAGAGAAAGCTAAGAAAGAGCTGTCGTCAACTACGGAGTATGAAGTCAACATTCCGTTTATTACCGCTGATGCTGACGGTCCAAAGCACTTTGAGCTTAGCCTGACGCGCGCGAAGTTGGAAGATCTTGTGAAAGATTTGCTTGATCGCTTGGACGGTCCGGTTGATAAGGCACTCAAAGACGCGAAGCTATCGAAATCAGACATTAATAATGTCGTGATGGTTGGTGGTATGACGCGCATGCCGGCAGTCGTTGAGCGAGTGAAAAAACTATTTGGTAAAGATCCGATGCAAGGTGTCAATCCGGACGAGGTTGTGGCGGTTGGAGCAGCGATTCAAGGCGGAGTGCTAGCGGGCGATGTGAAAGATGTGCTGCTGCTTGACGTGACGCCGCTAAGTCTTGGCATTGAAACGATGGGCGGCGTGTCGACGAAGCTGATTGAGCGCAACACCACCGTGCCAACGAGTAAGTCGGAAGTATTCTCGACGGCAAGCGATAACCAGCCGCAAGTGGAAATCCATGTTCTGCAGGGCGAACGCGAATTTGCAAACGATAATAAAAGCTTAGGGCGCTTTATTCTAGATGGTATCGCACCGGCGCCACGCGGCGTACCACAGATTGAGGTAACGTTTAATATTGATGCGAACGGTATCCTGAATGTGACAGCGAAAGACAAAGGCACGGGCAAAGAGCAGTCGATTACTATTCAGAACTCTGGCAACATGAGTAAGGAGGATATTGAAAAAGCGCAAAAAGAAGCCGAGTTGCACGCTGACGAGGATAAGAAAAAGCGCGAAGCGATTGACGCGAAGAATCAGCTTGAGAACGCGATTTATCAGGCGAAAAAAATGCCGGACGAGTATAAAGACAAAATCTCTGACGACGACAAAAAAGCGATTGAAGACGCTGTAAAAGAAGCTGAAAAACATAAGGAATCGGAAAATAAAGATGAGCTGGAGGCGGCTTTGAAAGCGTTGAATGACGCTATTATGCCGATCGGTGCAAAGATGTACCAGCAGGCTGCTGATGACAAAAAAGCCGGCGAGTCGAAATCGGATGGCAAAAAACCCGATAAGGACGAGCCAGTTGAAGGCGAGGTAGTCGACGAGAAAAAGTAATTTTCTACGATAAGACTGCTGAATCGTTGCTGGCACGCAAAAGAATCCTTACCTACTAGGGTGGGGATTCTTTGCTATGATAGAGGTATGGTAAAAGCATCACCGAACATATTACTCATTGGTGCAAGCCACGGCAACGAGCTGCTTGGTCCGAAGTTATTTAGCCACTTATTGCAGCGCAGGAAAGAAGTACTAGAGCGTGTTGATATGCTCATCGGCAATCCGCGGGCATTTGCAGCACATAAGCGGTATACCGAATCAGATATAAACCGGAGCTATAACACAACACTTGATACGTATGAGTCTCGGCGGGCGGATTATATTAAAAACTATATCGCAATAAATAAGCCGGATCTCGTAATTGATTTTCATACAACGACTGCCGTACAGCTAAATTGCTTGATAACCTCTACGATCAACGACGGCGAAACGCGGCGGTATTTGAGAGCAAGCCGTGTAAACCGTATTATCGTCGTACGTCCGCTGCACGATATCACAGAAGTTGCGCCGCACTTTGTCGCCTACGAAATTTCAAATGCAAACATCAATACAGCACTGCTGGATGCAATTTGTGATGACATAATGCGTTTCGTTCGCAGTGAGGTGGCGAGCAATAATAAAATTGTTTATCAAATGCAAGGCAAGATAGCAACTGACGATAAGGATATGTTGAGCAGTGAAGACAACTTTGTCTACCGAAAAGATTTACGCTACACGCCGTCGTTCATCGGGGAGAAAGCATATGAGCAAGACGGGACATATGTTGGGTTTATGTTGAGCGAACCGAGAGAAATTAGTTTATAGCCAAAAGCCCTTCAACTACACGCCTTTGCGTGCTGATAGAGAAGAATATACGAGAAGCAGTGGTTTATATAACAGAAGAGTGCTATAGTGGTGCAGATATTATAAAAAGTAAGTACGCATACTAGCGGGAGCAATAAATGTATCGGACACGCAAAACTGAAAAACGCTACGCACTGCAGCGCAAGCAGGCAAAAGCGGCGGGGATTCGCTGTGATTTTTGCGAGTTTACCTCGACTCATCCGCAAGTCAAAGAGGAATTTTCGCATTTTTGGGTTGCCCGGAATAACTTCCCCTACAGCGTGTGGGATGGTTGCGATGTCGCCGATCACGTAATGATCGTGCCGAAGCGCCACATTGAGGGCATCCATGTATTTACGGCGGCAGAGCGCCAGGAATTTATTGATATTATCGCAGCGTACGAAGCGCGCGGCTACTCGTTTTACGCCCGCCCGCCGAAGAGCACGCAGAAATCGGTCGCGCACCAGCATACGCATTTAATTAAAAATTACGGCAAAACGAAGAAAATTCAGCTAAGTGTCGAAAAGCCGTATATTCTCCTTGCGAAATAACTGTCTGGCTTACGAAACTCGTGGTATACTGAGTAAACGATGAGGGGAGAACGAACTAAGCGTATCGCCGAGCGCTTGTCGCTGGCTGGTCCGATGACGCGCCATCCGCGCGCCGAGCAGCGGTATCGCGCGCACAGGCAGAAGAGTAAGACGAAAAACGCGGCGTGTAGTTTTTGCGATATTGCTATGAACGGCGGTCCGCAGTATGTGGGCAAAAGCGAGCATTGCCTCATCATTACAAACGTATTTGGCTACGATATATGGGATGGCTGCGGTGTGATGGAGCACATGATGATTATCCCGAAAAGACACGTCGCTTCGCTTGATGGATTGACGTCGGACGAGAAGCTTGATTATGTAACATTAGCAGCAAAATACGAAGCGGACGGCTACTCATTGTACGCGCGTTCGCCTGGTAATGCGACGAAATCGGTCGTACATCAACACATGCATTTGATCAAAACAGATAATACACGCAAAAAATGGATGATTTACATACGAAAACCGCACATTCGGCTGGCAAGATAAGGAGGGATATGAATCAGCAAACGAATGAGCGGTGGAGCAGCAGCGGGATTATTAACCGGGCGCAAGGTGCTGCTGCGCCATATCCGGTTACTCGTCCAGGCGATCTGCGTGCAGGTATATCCCGCTAATCAAAATGGTATAATACCAAATATGACCAGCGAGATAATTATACAGACGGCAGAAGGGCTGATTGAACTTGGTGTAACATTAGGCTCATTATTGCGCGGCGGCGAGACGATTGAATTGGTCGGTGATATTGGCGCGGGCAAAACAACGCTGGCGAAGGGGTTGGCGCGCGGCATGGGAATAGCCGAAGAGGTGCAGAGCCCGACATTCACACTGAGCCGCGTATACGATGCGCCGAACGGGCGTCGGCTGGCACACTATGATTTTTATCGTTTGAACGACGCGGGAATTATGCAGGCGGAACTTGCCGAGGCGGTGCAGGACGCACAGACGGTGACAGTGATTGAGTGGGCGGCAGTGGTCGGCGATGTATTGCCGGACGACACTCTGCGAATCGCTATCCGCGTGCAGGCCGACGACACACGCCGGCTGGAACTTGCGGCGGGCGGCAAACGCAGTAAGCAGATTGTGCAGGAGCTAATGAAATGATCATACTATGGAATAGCGCTGGCATGACGGCCGCGTTGAGCTTAATAGACGAGCAGACGGGCGAGCGCTATGATTACACGTGGGCGGCAGAGCGGAACCTCGCGCGTGATATGCTGGCGTATTTGCGTGATCGCCTGAATGAGCATAGCGCGTCGTTTGACAGCGTGTCGGGGATTGGCGTATTTCGCGGTCCGGGCAGCTTTACTGGTCTGCGTATTGGTATGACGGTGCTGAATACACTTGCAAGCGACCGCGGAGTGCCAATTGTCGGTGCGGTGGGCAAGATGTGGGCGAACGATTGCCTCGCGCGGCTCGCCAGCGGCGAAACCGACGAGATTGTCTTGCCGGAATACGGCCGTGCGGCGCGCATCACCAAGCCGCGCAAATAGTCTGCTGCGCCTGCCAAAAAACATGCTACAATAGAAGAGTCTAGTTTATTACCTGACACTGACTAGTTAATTTTTTGAATGATTCTTACAATGTGACTTTCTTGCCGACTACATTCCTGCGTCGCACAAAGAGCGATTGTAAGAGAAAGGAACACTATGATAGAGGGAATTATTGCCGCAATCGTTGGTGCTGCTATTGGCGTGGGCGGTAAAGTTGCGTACGACAAGCAAGTACAAACTAAAGGTAAAGAGACCGCCGAAAAACTCGTCGCGCGCGCTGAGCGTAAAGCGAGCGACATCGTGTTGAAAGCGAAGGACGAAGCGCTCAAGATTGAGCAGGAGCGCCGCCGCGAGCTGAAAAAGACCGAGAATCGGCTGGTTGAGCGTGAAAATTCGCTTGACCGCAAATTAGACGAGCTTGATAAACGGAGCGAAAGGCTGCGTAAGCAAGAAGATGAAGTCGAAGAGCTAAAAAGTGAGATTCGCGGCATTCGTACGCGCCAGCAGGAAAAACTTGAAAAAATCGCTGGACTAAAAAAGAAAGATGCTGCCGAGAAACTTATGAAAATGACGGAGCGCGACGTTAAGCATGATTTGATAAATCTAGTAGCGAAACTACAGCAAGAAGCGACGGACGATGCCGAAGAGCGCGCGCAGACAATCCTCGTTGAGACTATGGAGCGTATGGCGAGCGAAGTGACAGCGGAGCGCACTGTGACAGCAGTTAAACTGCCGGATGACGACATGAAGGGTCGCATTATTGGCAAAGAGGGGCGTAACATTCAAGCGATGCAGCGTGCAACAGGTGTAGACTTTTTGGTTGACGACACGCCAGGTATGGTAGTGCTGTCGAGCTTCGATCCGATTCGTCGTCAGGTGGCGCGACTTGGGCTTGAAATGCTCATGAAAGATGGGCGTATTCACCCTGGTCGGATTGAGGAAGTGTTTGCTAAGGCTGAAAAGCAGATCGATAAAGAAACAATGCGTGCCGGCGAAGATGCGGCGCGTGAGGCTGGCGTGACTGGCATTCCACGCGATTTGTTGAAACTTCTTGGCGAGTTAAAATTCCGTACAAGTTACGGGCAAAATGTGCTGAAGCACAGTACCGAGATGGCGCAGATGGCGGGTATGATCGCGGATGAGATTGGTGCGGATGTGCGTACGGCGAAAATCGCGACGCTGTTGCACGATGTCGGTAAAGCAGTGACGCATAAAGTCGAGGGGAAGCATCATCATATCGGTGCGGATTTAGCGCGTAAGGCAGGCTTGAGCGAGGCGATTTGCCATGCAATTGAAGCGCACCATGACGACATTGAAGCGACGACGGTTGAAGCAATTGTCGTGCGGATCTGTGATGCAATTAGTGCGGCGCGTCCGGGCGCGCGTAATATTTCAGCGGAAAACTTTGCCGAGCGCATGCGCGATTTGGAAAACGTTGCAACGAGCTTTTCGGGTGTCGGCAAGGCGTATGCGATTAGTGCCGGGCGCGAAGTCCGCGTGATTGTTACGCCGGAGAAAGTTGACGACCTGAGCGCGATCAAGCTAGCGCGTGATATCGCAACGAAAATCGAATCGACAATGCAGTATCCGGGCACGATCAAAGTAAACGTAATCCGCGAAACGCGTGCGATTGAGTTTGCGAAATAGCTTTTTACTGATCAATTTTTACCTTGCCAAGCAGTTTTGCCGCCACGACTATGCGCCCTGTGTCTGCGCCGCCAAGTTCGCAGCTGTAGAGCGTTAGTTTTGCCTCGGTT
>ERZ772960.2968-NODE-2968-length-11777-cov-2.680089_pt1 | contig 11777 bp, 9 predicted proteins | sample MGYA00580678_ERZ772960 | MGnify/ENA primary metagenome ERZ772960 (study PRJEB29015, sample SAMEA2737930) | human oral metagenome | biome: human oral; feature: human-associated habitat; material: dental | place: China | collected 2059 ...
GATACCTACCAATAAGGCTTTTTCCATTTATAGTCGACAAAAAAAATGACTCCGCAAAGGTACTAAACTCTTACATATTGAACAAACTGCGAGTATCCGAAGGCTCTACTTTCTATATGATTACAAAAAGCGACGTAAGTCCGATAAAAATCCAAAGCAATACACCCAATATTATAGGCTTGATACCTACTGTCTTCACCGCATCTATCGACAGGCAAGAGCCGATAAAAAATAGCGTCACCGTAAGCGACTTTTTGGCAACGAATACCACTGCTTTCGATATCTCGGCAGGTATCGAAAGATAGGTGTTTGCCAGCATAGCCAATACGAAAAACAAGATGAACCAAGGGAGTTTTATCTTCGAACTTTTGTCTTTGAAGATAAACATAGTAACGAAAGTAAGCGGAATTATCCACAGAGCTCGAGTGAGCTTCACGGTAGTTGCCGTCTGCAGTGCAAGATTGGTATGGCCTGAGTAAGAGCTGTATATCTCTCCCGCACCTACTACGGAGCTTGTGTCGTGTATCGCTATAGCTGCCCAAGTACCAAACTGCGTATCGCTCAGACCGAGTATCTTTCCTATGGGCGGGAATATTAACAGAGCCAAAGCATTCAATATAAATATAGTAGCTATGGAGATAGATATCTCGCTATCGTTCGATTTAGTTATCGGAGCAACGGCAGCAATGGCACTCCCGCCACATATCGCAGTGCCGGCAGATATAAGGTACGTGGAGGTCTTCGGCAGCTTCACCCACTTACCGAGAAACCATCCCAATATCATCACCAACGATACGGATACGATTGTAAACAGCATACCGTCTTTGCCCGATTGCAAGGCTTCGTGAATATTCATACCGAAACCGAGACCGACGACCGATATCTGCAGAAGGTTTTTCGATATTTTCTTCGACATCTTAGGCAGCGGATTGCCAAATACGATAGCGAAGACAATACCTGCCAGAAGCCCCACGGCGGGGCTCGTAAAAACCGTAGCCAAAGCCACGACGACGAACGATATTGTCTTTACGTGTTCAATCTTTATCATTTCTTGCTGTTTTGTTTTTGGTTAGTTTCAGATATATTTGTCGGCAAGCCCAAGCGTCGGTAGCGGCATATATTTGCTGCGCGCGGTTGAGTATCTTTGCCTCCCAGTTCGATAGCTGCTGGCTCTTCGAAATCTTTTTACCGAATACGATAGCGTATATCTTTTGCAGCCCGAGCTCTTCGATACCGTAATCGCCTACGATATTTTGCAAGTCGACGAAATTCTTGGGTTCGAATTTCGACCACACTCTGAGATTTCGGAGGTCGCCGTGTATGGCTACTCCTATCTTTTTGATATTTTCGTTTTCGAGAAACTCTTTGAGTAGTTGATTTTTACCTATCATCTGGAGGCGAAACAAAAAACAGCGTTTCTGCGTCGATATTTGCATTAGGGCTATTTTATTTGATTTACCTTTGGTAAACGACGGTTTACTCTCTGTGTCGAAACCTACTACTTTGGAGCGTAGGAGGTATTTTACGGCTTTGTCTACTTCGTCGGGCGAGTCGATAAGCTCTATCTGGCAGTCTGTTTGTGCTATCGGCAGGTCTTTTACTATCTCTTTATCTATTTTTGCTTGATACATCATCTATATTACTTACTATCTGTACTCGAGTAGTTCTCTGGCACTATCGAGTGCCGAGCGAGACGGATTTTTACCCGCAATCATTTCGGCTATTTCTACTATTCGTTCGTCTGCCGTAAGGCAAGCGATACGTGTCTGCGTCGTTTCGCCCGATTCGTCTTTGAATACTTTGTAATGAGTCTTTCCTTTGGAGGCTATTTGCGGCAAATGTGTGATAGCTACTACCTGCATAGATGCCGACATTGTTTGCATTATCTCGCCCATCTTGCGAGCAATCTCACCCGATATACCCGTATCGATTTCGTCGAAAATGATTGTAGGTAGAGCCTGTGAGGCTGCCACTAGAGATTTTATTACGAGCATCAGACGCGATATTTCGCCACCCGATGCTATCTCGGCTACGGGCTGCGGACTACGATTTTTGTTTGCAGAGAAAAGAAACTCTATCTTATCTCTACCTCTCGAGGTGAAATCGTCTGTAGCAGAGAACGATACCTCGAAACGTCCGTTAGGTATACCCAATTCGTGTAGCATAGTCTCGGTCTTCTGCTCTATAAGACTACCGACCGCCTTTCGACGCTCCGATAGATGCTCGGCGGCGGCGGAGAGTTGCTTTTCGAGTTCGTCGATTTGCTTTTGGAGCGAAGATATTCGGTCGTCGAAATTCTCGATAAGGTCGAGACGACGTGCAAAGTCGTTTTGAATGTCGAGCAGATCGGTTACGGAGGCGACCCTATGCTTTTGTTGCAGAGAGTAGATAAGGTTCAGACGGTCGTCGATGAAATGTTTTCGTTCTTCGGAAAACTCTGTAGACTCGATGATACTCAATAGCTCGGAAGCGATATCTTTTAGCTCTACGAACGAGGAATTTATTCGGTCGGCAAACTCCGAGGCTCGATTGATGTACTTTTCGAGTCGGCCGATGTGTGTCGACGCCGATTTGAGGAGCGATAGTACCCCACTCTCTTCGCCGTCGAGCGAAGCCATAATCGAAGATAGTGTTTCGATAACCTCTTGAGAGTGGTTTATGAGGTTTTGCTCTTCTTCGAGCGACTGCTGTTCGCCATCGACGAGGTTAGCAGCTACGAGTTCGAAGAGCTGATGCTCGATATAGTCTTTTTCGGCAAGAAATCTATCCGATTCGTCTCGAAGATTACGCAATTGTTGCCGAGTATCGCGGTATCGATTGAAAAGGTCGGTATATTTGTGCAAATCGTCGGCAGTATCGGCTAAAGTATCGACAATATCGAGCTGGAAATCGGAGTTCGAAAGCATAAGGTTTTCGTGCTGCGAGTGGATATCGATAAGCCGCGATGTAAGGGTGCGCAATTGTTGCAGACCGACTGGGGTATCGTTTACAAAGGCACGCGATTTACCATTGGGCAATATCTCGCGGCGTACGATTGTCGACGCAGAATAGTCGACATCGAGTTCGTCGAACAGTGCTTCGAGTCTGTAAGGCTCTACATCGAACGTCGCCTCTACGACACACTTACTCGAAGCATCGAGGGCTACCTTCGAATCAGCACGGCTACCTAAGACAAGCGAAAGAGCTCCCAGAATAATCGATTTACCCGCACCCGTCTCTCCGGTAATGACCGACAGACCGTCGTCGAAATCGATATCGAGGCGGTCGATGAGAGCGTAATTGTCGATAGTAAGATTGCGAAGCATACGATAGAAAATTTATTTATCTTTAATTTTTTCGTAGACGGTAGATGCCGACGGATTTACGGTAGTCATTATGTTGTACACTCGGTTTCGCTCTTCGTCTGTACCGTGCTTGGAAAATAGGCTGACTATCTCCTCCTTTTTGGCATCGATAAACGAAATGATGGCTTGGGCTTGCGGCTGCAGGCGGTTGATCTCTTCGAGCGTCGTAAGCCCCTCGGCTATCTTGGCGCGCCCGTTGTCGACGTTAGACGACATCATATCGAGTCCGAGTCGGTGATAATCGTAAAAATATTGGCGAAACTTGCCGAAACGCTCGTCGAGTAGATTGTTTATCAGCTCATAACGCTTACCATTCTTATCGAATGCCCTCCAACCCGCACTCTCGGGTTCCGAACGACTCTGCGAGATATTGACAATATTTTCGGCTTGCGAGAAAGCGTCGTTGCCTCCGAGCTTCTGAAACGAATCGAGGCTATAACCGATTATTACATAAGAGTAATATGCGAGTATTGCCACCAGATTCTTATCGAACGACTGATTGACGATAAGTGCGTCGAAATCTTGATAAGCGAATTTGACGCTTGGGTCGCGGAAATTGAGAATGGTAGTATTATAATTGCTTCCCCACACGGGACGACGCGCCTGCACCAGAAGTTCGCAGTCCATTATGCCGTTTTCGTAGCTCTTTACCACGATACTCATCGAGCATTCGATACGTTCTTCGGGCTTATATGTAAGGTTAGTCCAGCGAGTAGTATTGATGAGGTCTTCCGACGATTTTTTCAGAGCCTCAAATACGTTTGTATTCGTTCCCTGCACCTGCTGATGCCTTACGGTAACAGTGCATTTGAGTTCTTGAGTACGAACAGCGAGACTCAGTGAGAGCATTACGAGCAACAAAGTAATCTTTTGCATAAACATAACGATTATTTACTACATACGGACAATTGGCTGCAAAGTTAATGATAAATTTTGATTCCCGACAACCGTCGGAGACTTCGTCACTACACACTGCAGTGACTTTAAGACAGATAAAAAACTAACGAAATTACAAAATAGGCTACCCGAAATATATCGGATAGCCCACTTCTTATGTAAAGACACATATTACCTCGTTTACTTCGAAATCACCTTAATCATTTCGACTACTTTGTTCGAATATCCCCATTCGTTGTCGTACCACGATACGAGTTTTACGAAGTTGCCATCGAGACCGATACCGGCAGTGGCGTCGTAGATGGAGGTAAGCGAGCAGCCTCTGAAATCGGTAGATACAACGGCATCTTCCGTGTAGCCGAGTATACCTTTGAGGTTAGTTTCCGATGCTTTTTTCACTACGGCGTTTATCTGCTCCATAGTAGCCGATTTTTCCAATACTACGGTGAGGTCTACCACCGACACGTCCGATGTCGGTACGCGGAACGACATACCTGTAAGTTTGCCGTTGAGGTGTGGCAATACTTTACCCACAGCCTTAGCAGCACCGGTAGACGAAGGAATGATGTTTTCCAATATACCGCGTCCGCCGCGCCAGTCTTTTTGCGACGGTCCGTCGACGGTTTTCTGAGTTGCCGTAGCAGCGTGAACTGTTGTCATCAAGCCTTTTACGATACCGAAATTTTTGTCGATAATCTTTGCCAGAGGAGCCAAGCAGTTTGTAGTACACGAAGCGTTCGAGATGATGTCTTGTCCTGCGTATTTCTCGTGGTTGACACCGAAAACGAACATCGGAGTGTCGTCTTTCGACGGAGCCGACATTATCACCTTTTTAGCTCCTGCAGCGATGTGCTGACGCGACTTTTCGTCTGTAAGGAACAGACCTGTCGATTCGATTACAACCTCGGCACCCACTTCGTTCCATTTGAGGTTAGAGGGCTCGCGTTCTGCCGTAAGGCGGATACGATTGCCATTGACGATAAGGAAGTTGCCTTCCACTTTCACATCGTGATTGAAGCGACCGTGTACAGAGTCGTATTTGAGCATATAAGCCAAATACGCCGGCTCCAACAAGTCGTTGATACCAACCACCTGAACATCTTTAGAGAAATTCTCTACAATAGCACGGAATACCATTCTTCCGATTCTTCCAAAACCATTTATACCTACTTTAATCATGTTTATAGTGTTGTTTTATTTATTTTATTTCTGTCCGACAAAGGTAGTAATTATTTTCCGAATAGCAATCTATCGCGAGGCTCTACCGACCAAGCAAGCTACTGCGAGGGCGGAGACGAAAGTTTTCGGCTGAAAGAGAAAACGAAAGGTAAAGCCAAGAGTATTATCTGCTTGATATATCCCGATAGATTCGTGATAAAGACATCGCCTACGTACTGCATTACGACGATGGGGATAATAATCGCATTGAGTATGATAAACATCGGTGAACCTTGCTGAGCACAGCGGAATATCCACCCAAAAAGCAATCCGTAGAGCAGAGCAAACACGCCGACTCCCCAATATCCGAAGTCTTTGAAGAAAGGATACATCGCCGTATATGTATTTGTCTCGAGCGGTTTGTAGATAAAGGGCAATATCGGGGCTACAGGTTTTATGTCAGACCGCCCGAGTTTGTTGCTGATAGCATAATACATACGGAAAACGTTTTCGCCGCAGTGTGTCGACGAATTGGGCTCGAGGGTATCGAAGGCAGATGTATTGCCCACGACATAGGTTATAAGAAAACTCTTGCGGTCTAAAGCCCCGACACTACTATTGTAACGCATCGACTGCATCGCTACAAAGGCTACCAGCAGTACCACCAACGCGACGACGAGATGTTTTACCTTTACTTTATTTTTGAAAAAAAGTATACCCACTGTTTTCAATATAAACTCCAACAGTATAGTTTTCGACATAGTACCGACGCCAAGAGCCAGAAACATCAGCCCGAGTATTATCACTCGATGGCGATTTTTCTTCGAATAGTAAAATAGCTCTATCAGATACGCCACCTGCCAGACAATGAGATAAAACCCTCCGTATACTTCTTTGAATGTAGATGTCTTGCCTATGGCTGCAAGTCGGAGGTCGAGTGCCCAATTGCCTGTCTCGCCCGTCTGCAACGCCTCTTTAACGAAGAGCAGTAGCAGAGGGAAAGTCGCTATCGATATCCAGAAGAAAATGTCGCGTATCAATTGGCTCGGCTCGTTTACCGATACACGATAACGAAACGACTGCGTGAACATTGCCCCCAGACACATCATCGTTACCCAAAGCAATAGTGAGCCGAAAAACTGCCAGCTGAGCGGCGGCAGGTCGTGTGGAAGAGCCACGAATAACAACAACACCACTATCCAAACAACAGGAGTAATTACACTCGGCGAGAAAATATTGTTTTTGGATACCGTCAGACCGAGTATCGCCAAGACTATACAGACTATGAAAACCAACGTCATTGCTTTCGTTTTTTATAATTGAAATAAATAAGCAAGCCAACGAGTATTATCTCGACTATCTCTGCTGCCACATAAGAGAAAGCCGCACCCTGTATACCGATGTTTTTTATAAAAAGATAATTGACTGCCAAACTAAACAGACATATTGCCCCGCCGATATAAGGAGCATACCTTTGAAGCTGCAGTCCGTACATTCCTTGTACGGTGAGCATACTTGCGGCGAGAACGAGTATTGGAAGAAGCGAAAATATCCGCAATATATCTGCCGAGGCTCGGAAATCTCCCGAAGGAATATTGTTTTTCAGCCCCATGATTAGCTTTATCACTATGTCGGAGAGCAAAAATATCGCAATGCTACACAATGCTCCGAAGAGCACTACCAAAAAGAAAGAACGTTTAAAGAAACGCCACCCGTCGGCAAACGATTCGTTGAAACGACGACTGATAGAAGGGAAAAGTGAGATAGATATCGGATAACTCACTATCATCAACACCGCCATAATGACCTTGTATGCCGCCGAGTACAGTCCCAAATCGAGGTCGGAGACAAAGTACCGCAACATAGTGAGCCCTACGGCTGAATATATCGTAGCAAACATATTGTTTACGAATATGGGCAGTCCCTTGCGTGTGGCGAGAGAGTCGTTATGTGCGGTGTAACGCAGGCGGTACTTGCGTATGACGTACAGCAGGGCTACGCCGCCGCCGAGTATATACGAACACGACAATATAAGCAGGTAGTACGGATAATCGTTCGGGGCGGTTACCAGAAGTATTATCATTACAGCTCCGATGAGACGCGACGAGAAGTTGAAAACCGTTATTTTTGCGACATCTTCCATGCCTTGCAAGAACCACGTCGGGAATACGGCAAAACCGATATTCATCAATGCGGCATAGATGTAGAGCCGACGGTCGGCAGCAAGTTCGTCGACGAAGATGAGTCCTATCGCAAGCAGACCGAACGATACCGCCAGCAGCAAGGCTTTGCTCCGAAGCACAGACCAGAAGATGATATTCGTTTGCTTACGATTATCGCGGTTAAGAGCTACCTCCTGAGTGGCAGAATACTCGAAACCGAAGTTAACAAGTACGGTAAGATATAGGATGATATTCTGTGCATAGGATATTTTCCCGAATGCTTCGAGCCCTGCGGTGCAAATAATGTACTGTATGAGTACGAGCGGTATAACACAATTGGCAAACTGCAATGCTGCCAGCCACGACATATTTTTCAGTATGCGGCTATTGGAGCGTAATACACGTCGGATATTGAGCTGTTCGACAGTCATTCTATTCTTGTTCGGTTTTTTGGTGTGGCAAAAGTACAAAAAATATTGTTGCCTGCCCTGTGCGGGAGTTATCGGGAAGATACCGCAATGTATCGGGAGCAATATTAATTATACCTCATTTTACTTGGAAATCTTAGGCAATGCTCAATAAATTTATTATCTCGAACATCGTTTTTTATAACATACGACACATTTTGATCTACATTCAAAAGAAATACCGAAAAAAGTTTACGAAAAAATAAATTTATTATTAACTTTGCCCCCGATAGTTCAACAAAGGGTATTAGCCGAAACCCATAAAAAGTAGGCACCAACTAACATTCAATTTAAAAAAATTATGTGTAAAAAAAATTGTAATCTTATGGCGGCAATTCTTTTGCTCGCAGTGTGTTTATTTGTAGGTTGTAAGAAAAAACAGCCACAGTATGGAGGAGATATCGAAAAACAGTGGAATGCCCCCGCTCTGGCCGAAGTCTTCAATATTATAAAAGTGCCAGTGCCAGGTATGCAGATTGGTAAACTGGTAACCGGAGGTGTAATCGATATATCGAGTACTACCCCAGGGCATATTATCATGGCTGTAAAAATACCTAAACTTGCCCAAAAGAAAAAAGTATCGCCCGACATATACTTCTACGACAATATGGTTATGGATCAGGAAATCGAAATCCAAAAGACAAGCAACACCGAAGGCACTATAAAATCTAAAGCTTCAGGCGACATAATGACGTACAAAAACCTTACGGATACCTCAGTAGAATTTACAGGCCAAGGAGCAACCAATCAAAAATGTGACGTAATGCCCTCGAAAGTAACCCTTATGGGGGTAGACAACCTTCCATCCCAAATAATAACTCTCTTTATGGAAGAGTAGCCTTTCTAAGATTGATACTTACGACATACACAAATCAGAAAAAGCGACTTTCGAATAATCATTTAACTAAACAGTCATAATATGTGTAAAAGAAATGGTACTCTATTGGTAGCAATAGCGATATTACTTGTTGCATTTGCAGGCTGTAAAAAGAAAGAACCGAAAGGCAATATCGAAAAACAGTGGGATGCTACCCCTTTGGTCGAAGGGGATATACCACTACCTTTATCGGTGGTAATCAAAGGAGTAATGCTTGATATATCGTACACCCAAAAAGGCTATATGATAACGGCACTGAAAATACCTATGCTCGCTGCTATGAAAGGTATGCCCGAAAATACCTACTTCTATCAGGGGGAATCTGTGATTATCGGTAACTCTGAACTACTTTCGACGGTAAACAAAATAAAAATCGTAAAGAAAGACGATACATCGGGCGAGATAAGCTTAGCCATTACCGACGACACGGATACGCCAATCGATATGGCTAAAATATCGTACAAAAAACTTGGTGTATCGTCGGGAATTTTCAGTACCTCAATATTCAGCAACGACAGGCAGATAAAAGAGGCTACATTAGAGACATTCCCCGAGAGAATCAAACTGGTGAAGATAGACGACATTGAAAAAGAGTTGATAGCTTTGTTAGGATATCTACCTCTCGCTCCTCGACCGACCGACGAATAGTAGGCAAAAGTTGTAGTATTTTCTCAAAATAAAAGGTAGTAAACGTCGTCTCTCGATTACTACCTTTTTTCTATTATTTTACAAGATAGGCAATAAAGCACTCAGAAATCCATATAAAATTTAACTCTTACACCCCAATTCAGAGCATTGGGAGCATCGCGGTGAGTGATACGCCAGACAGACTCTACTATTAGCATATTCAGAATATTGGCGATACCTACTCCGGCTTCTACATAGGGTTTGTCGAATGCCTCGACGAGCGGAAAGTCGAGCACCTGAGAGTGACGCGGAGAAATAGCCCCCCAAGCAACATTGCAAAAAGCAGTCTCACGAAAATTGAACTCCTTGACAAAAGGGATATGACTAAAAATAAGACCATTGGAGTAATATCTAAAAAACATAGCTCCGTACAAGTCCGACAAAAACTCTGTCTGGTTGATGAGGTCGAAACTGTGAGAGTTGTGCCATAGTCCCTGAGTAGCAATAGGTTGCTCGAGCAATATATACGGTACTCGCCCCCAGATTTTAGTGCCGTATGCCGAAAAATACACCTTACCGAGGGCAAAAGCAAAATTGTATTTTATGTGAGCAGTGAGTTTTGCATATCTACCACTCTTATCGCTCACACGATAACCACCCACTTCACCAAGCAGCGTAATCACAGGCAGTTGCGTGCTTAGGTAGAAACTTCTAAAGTAAGTCTTAAGCTGTTCTTGGTCGAACGACAAACGTAATACACCTACAAGCGAAGCTGTATTTATCTTCGAGAAATCATTACCATCGCGTACAAAACGCACAAAACGATTAGCGTAAATCTCCGATATGGAAGGAATGACAGAAAGTTTTAGTCCGTTTCGTTCGTAACAATAAGATATTATGGCGTTTCGTTTGTGTAGTAGTTGGTTGTATCGCTGTCCCCACGATACTGAGGTTAGTAGATTCTCGTCGCTACCGACGAATAGTTTGCCTGCGAGAATCTTTTTTGTATCGTAACCGAGTCGGTATACATCGTTGTTGTAGAACACTCCGAGATAGTGTGATTGGTCTTTGCCGAAAAAAAACTGTGCATTTGCTCCGTATTTCGGCTCCTTGTCGTCGAAGCCATAGCCGAAATATCCGCCGGCGGTGAACCACCGACATAATTTTTCGCTTGTACGCATTCCAAACGTCGGGCGGAAGCCCTCTACCGCATTGTAACGGACAAAACTAAAAATATTGCCTATATCTAACTTCCCCATAGGTATATGGCTATTGATTAGCACATCGACGATATAATGTATCGTTTTCTGCAACTTAGTGTTGTTCAGATTCTCTACCGAGGCGGCAAAATACAGATTGGTATCCGCTTCGTCTTGCATATCGGGTATCGTATCGATAGTCTGCCCTCGGTCTATTGAATGAGTATTTGCATAACGTACACTTCTATCGAGCACTGCCGATAAATACTCGGCGTCGAAACTAAACGGGAAGTCGTACATAAAGCATATTTTGCTATTGTCGGAAGTATAAAAGTATCGTCCATTGCTAAGCCTTGCAAAGCTCTGATTAAAAATCATATATCGAACAAAATTGACATTAGCCGAGCTTGTTATGGAAGCGTTTATATATTTCAAAGCGTACGTACCGCCCTCTATCTGCATATCACCCGTAAAGGTGAGAAGTTTATCGTTTTTCGGCTTAAATCGGATAAAATAGACTCGTGAATAATCGTCTAACGTAGAGTCTTTTACTTCGTAATCGTAAAACAACATACCATTCTGCGACAGAGGTGAAACAAACATCTTCTCCAACAGCAATATACCATCGTCGTAGAAATTCACCTTCGGGGCATATACGCTCATAATCTGAGTAAGGCGTACTCCTCGTAGTATATCGAGCGTATTTTCCTTATGTACAATATTTTGCAACGCAGTATCCGTTTCGGAGAATTTTATCAAATCGCGCCTATCCGAGAAATGCACGGGGACTATCACCGTAGAGTCCGTATCGTAGATGGCATTCTGTCTTATCCCCGAAAATATCTTTGCTTTCAGCACCTTACGATTTATATTAGTCAAATACAATTTATTTGTCTCGGTACGCTCAGAAGAGAATCCCCAGAGATTTTCGGGAATATTTTGCTTTTTGTTCTTATGTACCTTACGCAGAATCTCTTTCATAAGATTTTTGGGCGGCGATATGGCAACCTCCTGCAGTACGTTACTCTGTTTGTAGAGTGCTATCT
>ERZ772960.2971-NODE-2971-length-11771-cov-2.393308_pt1 | contig 11771 bp, 13 predicted proteins | sample MGYA00580678_ERZ772960 | MGnify/ENA primary metagenome ERZ772960 (study PRJEB29015, sample SAMEA2737930) | human oral metagenome | biome: human oral; feature: human-associated habitat; material: dental | place: China | collected 2059 ...
TTCTGGCGGGGATGTTCCTGCTCTTTTCTCAGAGGGAACGCGGCCGGCGCGAGGAGGAGCCCCCCGAGGAGATGCCGGCGGAGCCCGAGGGCGGCATCGAGACGAGGCTGGCCCTCTTCGTCGCGGAGGAGGCCTTGAACGGCCTCAAGCGGATTGGGCGCACGATGCCCCCCTCCTCCATGGAGGTGGCCCAGCTGGAGGACCGGCTGAACGCGCTCCTCGGCAGCATGGGCGTTCCTGCCGAGGACCGGAAGCCTCTGGCCGAGGAATTCGAGAAACTCAAGGGACGGGCTCGGCGGAACGAGGGGCGAAGGGCTCTGAGCCAGAGCGCGCGGCTGTAGCGGCGCAGGAGGCCCGCCCTGCCCTTCTACCGCCGCTGGGAGGCTCGACTCAGGAACGTCTTGATGCAGTCCGCGACCCGCTTCACGTCCGAGTCCTCGAGAAGCGGGAACATCGGCAGGGAGATTGCGCCCCGATAGTAGCGCTCGGCCTCGGGAAAGTCGCCCCACCGGTAGCCGAACCGTTTTTTGTAGTATGGGTGTAGGGGGACGGGCGAATAGTGCACTTGGAGCCTGATGCCGTTCTCCGCGAGGTGTGCGAAAAGGGGCCCTCGCGCCTCCGCGTCCACCTGGATGGGAAACAGGTGGTAGGCGTGTCCCTCGTGCGCGGGGGGCAGGGTCAGTCCCCGGACGCCCACCAGCAGCTCCCGGTAGAGCGCGGCGATCTCCCGGCGGCGTTTTACGAAGGCATCCAGGCGGCGCATCTGGCTGAGTCCCAGGGCGCAATTCAGGTCCGTAAGCCGGTAGTTCCACCCCAGTGTCTGCATCTCGCAGTGCCATGGCCCCTCGGGGGCCTCCTCGAAGTCCTCGGGGTTCCTCGTGATGCCGTGGCTGCGGAACAGCCGGAGCGCGTGAGCGTATTCGTCGCTTTGGGTCAGGACAGCCCCACCCTCGGCGGTCGTGATGTGCTTCACGGGATGGAAGCTCAGGACGGTCATGTCGGCGTCGAAGCCGATCTTGTGCCCGTCCCGGTCGCCGCCCAGCGCGTGGCAGGCGTCCTCGATCAGGACCAGCCCGTGCTCGGACGCCAGCCTTCTGAACGGCTCCATGGCGAACGGATATCCGCCGAAGCTGACGGGCGCGATGGCCCGGACCCGGCTCAGCTTCGCCTCCGCCTTGGCGGGGTCGAGACAGAGGGTGTCTGGATCGATGTCCGAAAAGACGGGCTCGGCCCCCACGTAGAGCGCGGAGTTCGACGTCGCCGCAAAGGTCATGGGCGTGGTCAGCAGCCGGTCGCCGGGCCCCAGCCCCGCCGCGGACATCGCCCCGTGGAGCGCCGACGTCCCGTTGACGAACGTCACCGCATGCTTCACGCCGACGTAATCGGCCAGGGCCCTCTCGAACGCCGCCACGGTCGGGCCCTGGGTGAGCCAGTCGCCCTCCAGCACCCTGACGACCTCCGCGATGTCGTCGTCGTCAATCCACTGCCGTCCATAAGACAAGTTTTTGGTGTTCACAATCTGCCCCTTTCGAAAAATCAAGGGAAGCGCTGATCGAATCAGCGTGTCCTCAGAAATTCAGCCGGAGTGACAATCTGTGGGCTGCCTATTTCGGACTCAAGAAAATCCCTGTCTCCGGTCAGCAATATATCCGCTTGACAGAAAACAGCCGCTCGCAGAATCGTCCTGTCCTTTACATCCCGGATCTTGGCCTCATCCATAATTTCTTGTTCCGGTGTGGGTACAATCGTCAGCACGGTCATTACAACAGCCAAAAAAGTTTCCATCGCCTGGATCTTCCCCGGCCATTTTCGATTGAATATACGCCTCAGTTCGTCCACGTTCTGGTCGCAGATTATCCCGCGATTGGGTGAAGTCACCGCCTTAACATAAGCACTATACGGAACGCTCCCGGGAAAGAGCGCGGCGGAGATCAAGACATTCGTGTCGATCAAAACCTTCATTACCCTTCACTTTCGTTTCGGACGGACCTGACGAGCGCCAAGACATCTTCCTCGGATGTAATCCCGGCTTTTTCCGCCTCGCCCATCATCCGAAGCTGCAGCATCTGCATCGCATAAACCGCGGCGTTGACGACACGGACGGTCTCCCCCTCGACGATGAAGGTAACCTTGTCGCCATTCGATACTCCCAGGACTTCCCGCACATCCTTCGGAATCGTAACCTGGCCTTTCGCCATCACTTTTGCACTATCCACAAAAATCTGCATGGCCACGCTCCGCTCCTTCGAGCATAAGTAGGGTAAACCCTACTTATGATTATAGCATCCACCCTCTGCCCAAGGATGATGCGTCATTCGGCAGTACGTTTTTGAATCCACGGCCTCCGACCGGGAATCCGTACGGAAATGATGCCCCCCTGCCCACGGACGGTCCGGAGTTGTGGAATTACTCCCCAACCCTTCGGAACGCGCAGGAGACCAGGTGATCGTTCACCATGCCCGTCGCCTGCATGAAGGCGTAGACGATCGTCGGCCCGACGAAGCCGAACCCCAGGCGCTTCAGGTCCCGGCTGATGCGCTCGGACAGAGGGGTCCGGGCCGGGACCTCGCCCGCCTCGCGCCACGTGTTGACCAGGGGCGTGAAGTCCACGTAGCGCCACAGGAAGTCATCCAGCGTCCCATGCTCCTCCTGCAGCCTCAGGTAGGCCCTCGCGTTCCGGACCACCGCCTGGATCTTCAGCCGGTTCCGGATGATGCCCTCCGTCTCCATGAGCGCGGCAATCCTCCGCTCGTCATATTCGGCCACGATCAGGGGGGCGAAGTCGTCGAACGCCGTCCGGAGCGCCCCCATCTTGCGCAGGATGGTGGACCAGCTCAGCCCGGCCTGCATCCCCTCCAGGCAGAGCATCCCAAAGAGGGCCTGCTCGTCGTGCAGCGGAACACCCCACACCCGGTCGTGATACGCGCGCTCCAGCGGACTTCGATCCGCCCATGGGCAGCGAACGATCTCTCCGTCCATTTCTCATCCCTCCGTTCTTCATCCCGCCGCTCCGAATCGGTCCGTCCCCATCGTCATCGCCGTGGCCTGGCCGGCGGGGGAAGGGGCTTCGTCGTGCTCTTGAGCCACAGGGAGATGTACTGATCGTGCAGAAAGGCGGGATAGTCCTGCGACAGAGGGGGGCGTCCGAACGAGAAGACCTCCGGACGGGACTCCAGGAGGCGGCGCAGCGCCTTGGGCGTTCCTCCGTCCATGACGGCCGTCACCTTCCCCTCCTTCCTGCGGTCGAGCTCCTGGATCAGGAGCTCCTGTTCCTTCCCCCTGCTCCACGCGGCCCAGTCGGCGGAGGCGGGACGCTCGATCCGGCACCCCGCGGCCTTGAGGAGGGCCCCGCTGTACCCCGTCAGGTCGTACACCGGGATGTCCCGCAGAATCTGGCGCCCCGCGAGCACGGAGCCGGAGAGCCGCGCCTGGAACTCCGCCAAGCGGCGCTGATAATACGGGTAGTTCGCGGGATCCCAGTCCGCAAGCACCGTCAACACGCGCTGGGCGACGAAGGGAAGCACCGAAGGGTCCGAGAGCGCGGCGTCTATCTGTAGCGCCTCGATGGGAAACGGCAGGTACAGCGCCCTGAAATTGGAAAATTTGCCCGCATCCAGCCGGACACGGTGGGCGTCGTCGGAATCGAGCGCCATGATCCGGGCGTCCTTGCTCAGGGAACGAAGCGTCCTCCCCCGCGCGGCCGGCACGGTGTCCCCGTTCGAATTCCACTCCAGGAGCGGCACGACCGCGACGTTCGGGCCGCCGATGAAGGAGGTCAGAAGGGCCAGCCAGGGCAGGGTCACGACGACATCCAGCGCCTCGGCCTCGGCGCGGAACGGCAGGGTGAGGAGAAAGGAGAACAGGAGGAGAAGCCTCAGCCCTCTCACGAAGGAGACCCCCCGGCTTCGCTTTCCGCCGTCTCGTTCTCCTCTACCTCGAGGTCCTGCAGGACCAGCCCGGCGACCAGCTCCTCCGCCTCCCTGCGGCTCGCCCCGACCCCGACGCGGTCGGCGTTCCCCACCCGAAGCCGGACCTGGAAACGGGGGGAATGGGACGGGCCGGAGACCGAGACGACCTCGTAGTGCGGGATCCCAAGGTCCCGCGCCTGCATCAGGATCTGGAGGCGGGACTTGGCGTCCAGCTCCGCGCCGTCCTCCCCGGCGGCGTCCGGACCGCCGAAAAACAGGCGGCGCACCACGCGCTCCGCCTCCGGGACGCCGCCGTCCAGACAGACGGCCCCGATCAGGGCCTCCAGGGCGTCCTCGCAGAGGGAGGGCGGGAGGTCCCGATTCCGCATGGACCGGCCGCGGAGAAGGACATCCGCGACGTCCAGGGCCTCGGCCCTGCGGCAGAGGGAGGACCTGCAGACCAGCGCCGAGCGCATCTGCGAGAGCTCGCCCTCGGTCGCGTCCGGGTGCCGCTCGAACAGGATGCGCGCGACGAGGAAGCTCAGGACGGAGTCCCCCAGGAACTCCAGGCGCTCGTTGCTGAGCGCTACACCGTGTTCGTTGGCGAACGATGAATGACAGAGGGCCTCCTCCAGAAGCCCTCCGTCCTTGAAGCGGTAACCCAGCGCCTCCTGGAGCCCTTCCAGGTCACGCCCGGCGAGTCGGACGGCGTCCCCCTGACGGAGGTACGGCTCAAACGAAACGCTGGAAGGCGAGGACCCCGTTGTGCCCACCAAACCCAAAGCTGTTCACCAGCATCCGGTCCACCTTTTTCTCCACGCCCCGGCCCGTCGAGAGGGTGATGTCGCACTCGGGGTCGGGGGTGGTGTAGTTCAGGGTGGGATGGATATAGCCCTGCTCGATGGCCTGGAAGGAGGCGATGGTCTCGAGCGCCCCGGCCGCGCCCAGGCAGTGCCCGATCATGGACTTCGTGGAGGTGACGACGACGTCCTTCACCCGCTCTCCGAAGGCCTTGCGTACCATAAGGGACTCCATCCTGTCGTTCAGACCGGTGGAGGTCCCGTGGGCGTTGATGTAGTCCACCTGCTCGGGGGACCAGCCGGCCATCCTCATGGCATGTCTCGTGGCGTGGAGGGCGCCCTCGGCCTCGGGGTCCGGCGCTGTGATGTGGCCGGCGTCGCAGGACGTGCCGTACCCCACGAACTCCCCGTAGATATGCGCACCCCGCGCCCTGGCGTGCTCCAGCTCCTCGAGGACCAGCACCCCGGCCCCCTCGCCCATGACGAACCCGTCGCGGTCCTTGTCGAAGGGGCGGCTGGCCGTCTCGGGGGAGTCCATGCGGGTGGACAGCGCCTTCATGGAGGCGAATCCCGCGATGCTGATGGCGCGCAGCGCGGCCTCGGTTCCGCCCGCCAGGATGACGTCCGCGTCGTCGCGGACGATCGTGTGATAGGCCTCGCCCAGGCTGTGCAGCGAGGTGGCGCAGGCCGTCACGATGCAGAGGTTCGGCCCCTTGGCCCCGTGCACGATGGCCACGTAGGCCGTCGACATGTTGCTGATCATCATCGGGATGAAGTACGGGCTGACCCGGCGGGAGCCCTTCTCCATCATCGTCTTGAAGTTGTTGAACGAGGTCTCGATGCCGCCCTGCCCCGTTCCGATGTAAACCCCGAGACGATAGGGATCCATGCTTTTGGTGTCCAGCTTCGCGTCCTCCACCGCCAGCTTCGAGGCGGCCACCGCAAACTGGATAGCCCGGTCGGAGCGCTTGGCCTCCTTGCCGTCCATCCACCGCGTCGGGTCGAAGTCCTTGATCTCGGCGCCGAACGTCACGGGGCAGTCCCCCAGCTCGAACGTCGTGATGGGGCCGACCCCGTTCCTTCCCTCCCGGAGCGCCCTCCAGTAGGCGTCCTTTCCCGTGGCGATGGGGCTTATGGGCCCAAGGCCCGTAACGACCACTCTTCTCATCTTCGTTTCACTCCCTGGCCGTGCCGTTCTATACGATAACGCCCGCCGCACGAAAGGGGGCGGGCCGCAGTTCTCATATTCCAATCATTCGACAGCCGTCTCGGTCCGCAGATTCAATGACGGGGGGAAGGCGTTCCTCCCCCCCTCGAACAGCGGCGTTACTCGTCGACCCCAATCTTGCCCAGCGTGTAGCTCAGCGCCTCGCCCACCGAGGTGAGCTTCTCGGCGTCCTCATCGGGGATCTCGATGTCGAACTCCTCCTCGATGCCCATGATCAGCTCCACGATATCCAGGGAATCGGCGCCCAGATCCTCCACGAACGTCGCCTCCGGCACGATCTGATCCTCCTCGACGTCAAGACGCTCCGTGATGATCTCCTTCAGCCTGGAAAGGACCTCCTCCTTCTTCATTGTTCCTCACCTCCCTCCAGCAATATATCCTTAACACATCGTCATTCCGCCGTCAACCGCCAGGACCTGACCGGTGACGTAGGAACTCTCCTCAGAGGCAAAAAAGGCCACGGCCCGCGCCACGTCCTCGGGCGCCCCCATGCGTCCCAGGGGGATTTGCCCCAGGATCGCCTCCTTGACCTGCTCCTTCAGCACGCCGGTCATGTCGGTTCCGATGAATCCCGGAGCCACGACGTTGACCGTCACGCCGCGCGCGGCGTACTCCCGCGCCACGGACTTGGAAAAGCCGATCAGCCCCGCCTTGGAGGCGCTGTAGTTGGTCTGCCCGGTATTCCCGACCAGCCCCACGACGGAGGCGATACTGACGATGCGCCCCCACCGGGCCTTCGCCATGCCCCGGATGGCCTCCTTCGTGCAGTAGAACGCGGAATTCAGGTTGGCCGCCAGCACGGCGTCCCAGTCCTCGCTCTTCATGCGCATCAGCAGGTTGTCGCGCGTGATCCCCGCGTTGTTGACGAGGATCTCGACCGGGCCCATCCCGGCCTCGACGGCCTTGAACAGGGCCTCGACCTGGGAGCGGTCCGAGACGTCGGCCCGGAAGGCCGAGGCTCGCACACCCAGCGCCGCCAGTTCGCCGCAGAGCGCCTCCGCGGCCCCGGCACTGGCGTTGTAGTTCACCGCCACGTCACACCCGTTTTTGCCCAGGGCCAGGGCGATGGCGCGGCCAATCCCGCGCGAGCCCCCCGTGACCAGGGCCAGACGGCGCGCCATCAGGCGGACCTCAGGGCCACAGCCATGGCCTCCAGCGTCTCGGGCGTCCCGGCGGCCATCAGGGTCAGCCCCTTGCGTATCCTCTTGTTCAGGCCGCAGAGCACCTCGCCGGGCCCCAGCTCCAGGAACGTGTCCACGCCGTCGTCGGCCATGAAGGCCACCGAGTCCGACCACAGCACGGGGCTGAAGGTCTGGGCGTAGAGCGCCGCCTTGATGTCGGCAGCCGTCGATACGGGCCTCGCACTCACGTTGGCCACTATGGGCCAGCGCGGGTCGGACCACGCATACGTCTCGAACTGCGCCTTGAGCTTCTCGGCCGCCGGCATCATCAGGCGGCTGTGGAACGGGGCGCTGACGTTCAGCATCACGGCCTTGCGGGCCCCGCGGGCCTTGGCGGCGGCAACCGCCCTGTCGACGTACTCCGCGACGCCCGAGATGACGACCTGCCCCGGCGAGTTGAAGTTGGCCGCCTGACACTCCTCGTTCGGAGCGACCTCCCGGCACACCGCGACGACGTCGTCGGGCTCCAACCCCATGATCGCGGCCATCGCCCCGACGCCCTCCGGCGCGGCCTCCTGCATCCAGCGGCCCCGCTTGTTCACGAGGTCCACCGCGTCGCGGAACGCCAGGACGCCCGAGGCCACCAGGGCCGTGTACTCGCCCAGGCTGTGCCCGGCCCCGAAGGCGGGGGACAGCTTCACGTCCAGCTCGTTCTCCAGGGCCCGGAGCGCGGCGACGCTCACCGTCATGATGGCGGGCTGCGCGTTGGCCGTGAGCTTCAGGGTCTCGTCCGGCCCCTCGAAGATCAGGCGCGCAAGATGCTGGGACAGGGCATCGTCGGCCTCGTCAAAGACGGCCCTGGCCGAGGGGAAGGCCTCGTAGAGGGCCTTGCCCATCCCCACCTCCTGAGCCCCCTGTCCGGGAAAACACAGTGCGTATTTCATATAAGTCGGTACCTCCCAAATGTCACAATCGCTCGTCGTCCCCTACGGGACCCGTTGAATTCCAATATTTGAATTCCAATATTTGAATTCCAAGATTTAAATCCGAGGGTCGAATCCGACGATCGAATCCAAAGAAGGGGCCTCGCCGGGCCTCCGCCCTATTCGGGTTCGGTGTCGCAGCATCCCTTGATTTTTTGCAGGACGTCCCGCGCCTCGTCGAAGAGCCGCTCGACGATCCGGCGCGCGGGCAGGATATCGTTCACCATCGCCGCGGACTGCCCCGACATCAGGGATCCCCAGTCGGTGTCGCCGTCCACGACCGCGCTGCGCAGACGTCCCGTCCCGAGCTTCTCGATCTCCTCCAGAGGCGCCAGACGCGCATCCAGCTTGTCGAACTCCGCGGTCAGCTTGTTGCGCAGGCACCGGACGGGATGTCCCGTGCGCTGGCCCGTCACCGACGTGCTCCGATCCCGGGCGTCCAGGACCGCCTGCTTGAAGTTTTGGTGCACGGTGCACTCCGTGCAGCAGATGAAGCGCGTTCCCAGCTGCACGCCCTCAGCCCCAAGGGCGAAGGCGGCGGCGACCCCGCGCCCGTCCGCGATGCCGCCGGCGGCGATGACGGGGATCTTGACGGCCCCCGCGATCTGCGGCACCAGGACCATCGTCGTCAGCTCCCCGATGTGCCCCCCGGCCTCCATGCCCTCCGCCACGACGGCGTCCGCCCCCTGCTTCTCGACGCGGCGCGCCTGCGAGACCGACGCGACGACCGGGACGACGATCGTCCCCAGCGGCTTCAGGCGCTCCAGCACCTTTCCGGGGCTTCCCGCCCCGGTTGTGACGATCGGAAGCCTGTGCTTGACCGCCAGCTCCAGGGCGTCCGGCGCCGTCGGGGACATCAGCATGATGTTGAGCCCAAAGGGCCGGTCCGTCAGGCCCTTCGCCTTGAGGATCTCCCGATCCAGGATCTCCGGCGGGGTCGCCGCCGCGGCGATGATTCCGATGCCGCCGGCATTGCTCACGGCAGCCGCCAGAGCGGCATCGGCCACCCAGGCCATGCCCCCCTGCAGAAGCGGATATTCCGTCCCCAGCAACTTGCATACGCGGTTGTTTACGATCATGAAATCCCTTCACCTCGATCCAGGGGATAGGCCCCTTTTAGCGAAAATCAGTGCAGTTCCCTGCCCAGCTCCTCACGGATCTGCTCCACGCCGTCCCCGGCGATGAAGTTTCGGGCGGCCGAAAGCGCCCCCAGGACGGCCGGGGCCCTCGAGCGGCCGTGAGCCTTGATGACCGTGCCCTTGACGCCCAACAGAGGGGTCCCCCCGTACCTTTCGTAGTTGAAGCGCGCCCAGAGCGCCTTGACCATGGGGACCATGAAGAGCATCCCGAGCTTCGGAAGGATGCGCCGCCCCATCTCCTGGCCGATGATGGACTTGGCCCCATACATGAGCCCCTCACCAAACTTGAGGATCACGTTGCCCATGAAGCCGTCGCAGACCACCACGTCCGCATGTCCCCAGGCGATGTCCTTGAAGTTGAGTGAGCTCTCCGCGATCAGGGCACGCGCCCCGGCCACGGACTCGTCGCCCTTGATCTCCTCCGTGCCGTTCGAGAGGAGCGCCACCTCGGGGTTCTGCACGCCCAGGATCTTCCTGGAGTAGACGCTGCCCATCAGGGCGAACTGGTAGAGGTTCTCCGGCTTGCAGCGCACGTTGGCCCCGACGTCCAGCAGGAAGGTGCAGCGCTCGACAGTCGGCAGGGGCGCCCCCAAGGCCGGCCGGTCGATGCCCGCCAGACGCCCCACCACCAGCACCCCCCCCGCGACGATCGCGCCGGTGTTCCCGGCGGAGACGCAGCCCTGAGCCTCTCCGCTACGCACCATCTCCATCGCGACGCGCAGGCTGGAGTTCCGCTTCCTGCGGATGGCGACGGCAGGCTGCTCGTCCATCTCTATGATCTCGGGAGCGTGGACGACCCCAAGTCGTGCCCGCACCCCTGCGGGCGCGGCCTCGAGATGTGGGCGGATCCTCTCCTCGTCCCCCGTCAGCACGACCTCCAGGTCGGGAAAGGCTTTACAGGCGTCTATCGCCCCCTTGCAGATCTCGTGCGGGGCGTTGTCCCCCCCCATCGCATCCAGAGCTACGGTCATTTTCTTCATTATGTGGACACAATCCCCTTAAGAAGGATTTTTTGTTTTGCTTTGGGTCCGCCCCCGCACTCCGGGGACGAACGGAACGAAGGAAACTTACAACGGGACATCCGGCGGCGCCTCGCGTCTTTTACGGATTCGTGATAGGGTACGCAGACACTGCCCTCATCGGCCGCCCCGAACCTCGACGATGAAGCGCCCGACGAAGATCTCCTTGTCTCCAACCCGGGTGCGGACGCTGACGATGCGCCGCCCGTCGCGGCCCACCCCCATCTTGGCCCGGGCGATCAGGGTATCGCCCACGAGGGCGTGTCCCTTGTACTCCCCCCGCATGGAATCCACGATGACGACCTCCGCCTCCACCGTGGCGACCGCTATCGAGCTGGCCTGGGCATAGATGTAATGATCCCAGACGATGTCCGTGGACCGGAAGGCCATCTCCCGCGTGGTGCGCAGGACGGAGAGCGCCCAGCGGTCGGGCTCCAGCTCCAGCAGTTCTCCCACGATCTCGTTCCGGCTCAGGGAGCGCAGTTTGCTGTTTGCCTGCTGTGCCATGCAGCGCACCCGCTCGCGCAGCTCCGGGACGCCCATCAGGGCGCGGATTCGGCTCTCCGCCGCAGACAGATTCGTGCTCGTCGTCGTGGGGAAAATCCCAGGGCGCGCTTCCGGCCCGCTCCGTTCTCGATCAAGAATCCTCCCGAGTCTGCAACGCCTCCAGCCGATCCAGGGAAAGCCCCGTCACTCTGGAGACCAAAAGGATGTCGATCTTCTCCCTCAGCATCGCAGCAGCGGTTTCCTCCATCCCTGCCGCACGGCCCTCGGCACGGCCTTTGGCCTCGCCCTCGGCACGACCCTCGGCACGGCCCTGCTCAAAACCGTCGGTTCGGGCCCACTTGAAACTGTTCTCGTAATCCAGGCGGTCCCGCAGATCCTTCAAATACTCCCTCAAGAGGTCCGGGTCCCTCATAAAAAGCGACTCCAGCTGCATCATGCGCTCGACTCGAGAATCCACCTGCGCTATCTCCTGCATCGCCTCTTCACCTCCAACATCACCCAAATAACTCAAAAGCCTGTCCAGACCCGTCCTGGGACCAACACTTCGCCGTCTTAACTTCGGGAGCTCCAGAAAATGGAACTCCATCCCCCTCATCGACCAACGGTGCTCCCGCACATCCAGAATGCGGTGGAGCGAGTGATAGTCTTCGTTTTGGGCGGCAGAAGGAAACACCTCAAAATCCAACAGTCCCACGAAGATCACGGGGCTCAGGGTGTGGTAGTCCTTTCCCTTCCTCAACTGCAGGGAATACGTCATCGCAGCATAGTAAAGGCTCCGCTCCAGAAAATACGGGTCCTTCGCAACCTGGACCTCGATGTGAAAGACTCGCCCATCCTCCGCCCTGGCGACCACATCAAAGCGCGGCAACTTCGCATCTCGGTACAGCGGCGAGCTTTCCCGGTCCCCGTAAACCACATCCTCAATCCGTCGGGCGCTCCCGTCCGGGTCGAGGTCCAGAAGAACTTCATTAAGAAAGGCGATAAGGAGGTCCTTGTGCTCCTCCCTCGCAAACATGTACTTGAAAAAACGATCACTCAGCCGATCCAGAGGGACAAGCTCGTCTCC
>ERZ772960.2975-NODE-2975-length-11765-cov-8.192912_pt1 | contig 11765 bp, 12 predicted proteins | sample MGYA00580678_ERZ772960 | MGnify/ENA primary metagenome ERZ772960 (study PRJEB29015, sample SAMEA2737930) | human oral metagenome | biome: human oral; feature: human-associated habitat; material: dental | place: China | collected 2059 ...
TTTCGACGGGGATCTTGAGGTATTCCGCAAGCAGCGCAATCGTACTCGTATGCGGGGTCGCCACCTTCGTGAGCGGCAGCTCCGTCTCGTCCGGTGCGTTGATCGGACGCAGTGCCGCCTTTTCATCGCTCGCCGCATAGCTGCAGGCATCGCAGCAGGCAATGCGCGACTCCCCCTCGGGCGCGAGGACAGTGAACTCCTCGGAGTGTCCGCCGCCGATCGCACCGCTGTCCGCCTCCACCGCGCGAAAGTCCAGCCCGCAGCGCGTGAAGATATTCGTGTACGCCACCGACATCTTGCGGTAAGACTCGTTCATCCCCTCGACATCCTTATCGAAAGAATAAAGGTCTTTCATGATAAACTCGCGGCTGCGCATGACACCGAAGCGCGGACGGCGCTCATCGCGGAACTTGTCCTGAATCTGATAGAGCAGGACGGGCAGCTGCTTGTACGAGCGCAGCTCATCACGCACGAGGGCCGTAATCATCTCCTCATGCGTCGGTCCCATGCAGAACTCGCGGTCATGGCGATCCTTGACACGGATCATCTCCGCGCCGTACGCACCCCAGCGCCCACTCTCCTCCCAGAGTTCGGACGGCTGGAGGATCGGCATCATGATCTCCTGTCCGCCTGCCGCATCCATCTCCTCACGGATGATCTGCTCGATCTTGCGGATCGTACGCCACGCAAGCGGCAGATAGGTATACATACCACCCGCCGACTTGCGTATGAGCCCCGCACGATACATGAGCTGATGGCTGGCGATCTCCGCCTCTGCGGGTGTGTTTCTTAGTGTGGGCGCATACAGATTCGTGGCTCTCATGACGTTTTGCGTTCCTCCAATATCATATCAATCTCCCGAAAGAGTTCGGGCAGCAGTTCTTCTTCCTTTACCTTGCGCACGACTTCGCCCTTGCGAAAAATGAGTCCTTCGCCGTTTCCGCCCGCAATGCCGACATCCGCGCCCCGCGCCTCGCCGGGTCCGTTGACGACGCAGCCCATCACGGCGACCTCGATGGGATCCTCCATGCCGCGCAGACGTTCCTCGACCTTCTCCGCGATCTCCACGAGGTTGATGCTCGTACGTCCGCAGGTCGGACAGGCGACGAGTGTCGGCCCGTATTCTTTGAGTCCGAGTGCCTTGAGGATCTCGTTCGCTGTGCGCACCTCGACCACGGGATCTCCCGTCAGCGAGATGCGGATGGTGTCGCCGATGCCCTCCGCAAGGAGCGCACCGACACCGACGGAGGACTTGATGATCCCCGTGCCTGCCGTACCTGCCTCCGTGATGCCGAGATGGAGCGGATAGTCCACGCGCTCACTCATCAGACGGTATGCCGCAAGCGTCAGCGGCACATCGTGCGCCTTAAGTGAGATCTTCATATCGTAGAAGTCCAGCTCCTCAAGCACACGTACGTGCTCCATGGCGGATTCAACCAATGCTTCTGCCGTTACGCCGCCGTACTTCGTGAGAATCTTGTGATCGAGCGAACCAGCGTTAACGCCGATACGGATGGGGATTCCCCCCTCACGTGCTGCCGCAACGACCTTCTTGACGCGCTCCGTCCCGCCGATGTTGCCGGGATTGATGCGCAGTGCCGCAACGCCCTGCGCCATCGCCTCAAGTGCAAGCTTGTAGTCGAAGTGGATGTCGGCGACGAGCGGCGTCTTGACCTGCCGCACAATATTGCCGAGATTTTTCGCCGCCTCCATATCGGGTACGGCAACGCGTACAATGTCACACCCCGCCGCCGCAAGTTCACGGATCTGCTGAACGGTCGCCTCCGTGTCCGTCGTCTTCGTATTGCACATGGACTGCACGGAGATCGGAGCACCTCCCCCAATGGGGATCGTTCCAATGTGAATTTGCCGTGTGCTGCGTCGTTCATAGTTTGCCATAGCGCGGTTCATCCTCCTGCAAAGATGCGCATTACATCATTCTTCATCGCGAGCAGCATGAGCAGGACGATGAGCCCCACACCTGCATTCTGAATATAGTGCATGACCTTCGGGCTGAGCGGCTTACCACGCACTGCCTCGACACAGAGCGTGAGGAAATGCCCGCCGTCAAGAGCGGGAACGGGCAGGAGGTTAATGATCGCGAGATTGAGGCTGAGCAGTGCCGCAAAGTTCAGCAGCGGTACAATGCCCATCTCCGCAACCTCACCCGCCATCTGCGCGACCCCGATGGGACCTGCAAGCTCCGAACCCGAGAGTTCAAGAATAATGCGATAGAGCGCATCCAGCATCATCATGACAATCATCGTCGTCCGCTCGAATGCCATGCTGATCGACTGGAAAAAGCCGGGGTATGTACTCTCATAGGCGTTCACGATACCGATGACACCACGATCATGCGCCGCATCGTAATGCGGTGTCACACTGACCGTCAGCTCCTGCCCTGCCCGATCAACCTGCATGGTCATCGGAACGGTTCCATGATTCGTACGGATGACATCCACCATCTCCTGCCACGTTTCGATGGGGTGACCATCAATGGCAAGAATGCGGTCATTCGCCATAAGCCCCGCCTGTGCTGCAGGGTTATCTGCTAGCACCGTGCCAAGGACAGGCGCGGGATTCGGCGTCTGTACGCCGACAAAGAAGAAGATGCCAAAAAAGAGTACGACAGGCAGGATAAAATTCATCGCCGAACCCGCGAGAATCACGATCATACGTGAGAGAATCGGCTTACGGCAGTAGCCGCGCTCTCCTGCGTCATTGTCATCCGCATTCATCCCCGCAATATCGTTGAAGCCGCCAAGCGGTACTATGCGGATCGAATAAACTGTTTCGCCATAACGAAAGCTGACGAGGCGCGGTCCGAACCCGATCGCAAATTCGTCTACACGCATCCCCGTCAGCTTCGCCGTAATAAAATGCCCGAGTTCATGTACAAAGACAAGCAGTCCAAAGACAAACACCGTGGCAAGTATTTTTTCTAACATCCGGTCTCCTTTTATCGAAGCACAAAGTACATCGTATAGTAGTAGACGAGCGGTGCCGTGAAGAGAACACTATCAAAGCGATCCCATACGCCGCCATGACCCGGGATAATCGCTCCCGAATCCTTGATCCCCGTATGACGCTTCATCAGCGACTCCACGAGATCGCCAAACGTCCCCAGAATGGCAATCGCCGCGCCAAGTGCCGCCATTTGTGTGAGCGGCATCTGAAGGAGATATCCGAGACCCGTCACGGCGGCTACCGTGCCGAGGAGCCCCCCCAGAAATCCCTCCATCGTCTTGTTGGGGCTGATCGCTGGAGCGAGCTTATGAGAGCCAAAGGCGCGCCCTGCAAAGTAAGCAAAGCTGTCACTTGCCCACGTCCCGATGAACATGACCCAGACCATTGCCGTCCCGAGATCAAATGTCTCGACCGGCGTGACGTAGCTTCCCACGGAAAGATAGCGCAGCATGATGAGATGGGCAAACGGCAGACCGATGTAGCAAATTCCGGCAACCGAAACGCATACATCCGGCACGGACACATCACCGCGCAGAATCACCGAGGTGAGCAGCGCAAGTACAACAGATGCCATGAGTGCAAAGAGAATCACATCCAACCGCCCCAAATAGCCACCGTAGAGCATGCCGCCGATGCCGAGAAGCCCCGTAAAAAGTGCGGGGTTCCCACCGCGGCGTGAAAAGGCACGTGTGAACTCAAACCACGCGAGTACGGCGAGCACAGCCGCGCCGATAGCGAACGCCGTCCCTCCCTGTTGAATCACATAAGCAGCAAGCGCAATACCGATCGTTCCGGAAATAATACGTGTAATCAAATCCAGCCTCCCGTTTATTCCTGAGCATCCAGCCCGCCAAAGCGGCGGCTGCGCCCTGCAAAATCCTCAATGGCGCGCGACAGTTCCTCCGGCGTAAAATCCGGCCAATGCGTCTCCGTGAAGTACAGTTCCGCATACGCCGACTGCCAGAGGAGGAAATTGCTGAGGCGAAGGTCTCCGCTCGTACGGATAAAGAGATCGACAGGTGGATCCCCCGCCGTATCAAGTGCATTGGAAAAGAATGTCTCGTCGATTTCCTCGGGCGTGATCTCCCCTGCCGCCGCACGCTGCGCAATGGAGCGGACGGCGCGCAGGATCTCATCCTGACTGCCATAGTTCGCTGCAAGATTAAAGCGCATCCCCGTATTATGCCCCGTGCGCTCCTCCGTATCCTCCATCCGCCGAAGGAAACGATCCGTAAAGCGATCACGGCGTCCCAGAAACCGCATACGCACATTTTGCGCATGGATCTCCGAAATCTCCTTCGCCAGAAAGGAATCGAAGAGATTGAGCAGAAAGTCAACCTCACGGTGCGGACGCTTCCAATTCTCCGTAGAAAACGCATAGACCGTCAGTACCTCGACCCCCATGTTCGAGGCAGCCCGTACAATGCGTTTCAGCGTGCGTGCCCCCGCCTCGTGCCCCGCTGAGCGAGAGCGTCCTTGTGCCTTCGCCCAGCGCCCATTTCCATCCATAACAATAGCAATATGGCGGGGCATGCGTTCGCGGTCTACCGCTAAATTGGAAAGAAGATCATCCCCATCGGGGGCTGGCGTACTTTTCCCGCCGCCGAATATCTTTTTCCACATACTGAACCTTTCCCTTTCCCCTACCGGATTTCGATTTTACCAAAACACCCTTCCGACATTATATGCCGGAAGGGGCTGTAACTACTCAGCGAAAGCATCTTCCCAAGCGGCTACGGAAGCACTGCGCGCCGGTGCCGCCGTCAGTGTGAGCACAGGAACGCCCTCTCTCTCACGCACACGGATCACATAGGGAGATGCAGGATCCACTGCAAAAAAATCCCGTGGAGAATGCGCTTCAAGCAATTCATAGGATCTCTCGTCCGCCTCTATCTGCGGACGCACCTTTGCCCACGGCCGCGCCAAACGGAGATCTGCCATCAGATCTCCATGACCTCTTTTTCCTTCGCCGCGCGCATCTCTTCCATCTGCTTGACGAATTTATCCACAAGCTTTTGCACGGAATCCTGTCCGCGCTTGGACTCGTCCTCGTTGATCTCCTTGTCCTTCTCAAGCTTTTTGATCGCCTCATTCGCATCGCGGCGAATGTTGCGCAGTGCAACCTTTGCCTCCTCCGTCTTCTTACCGACCGTCTTGATGAGTTCCTTGCGGCGCTCCTGCGTCGGCTGTGGAATCGCGAGACGAATCACCGTACCGTCCGAGTTCGGCGAGAGCCCGAGATCGGACTTCGAGATCGCAATCTCGATCTCATGCAGGATGGACTTCTCCCACGGCGTAATGACAATCATGTGCGGCTCGGGAACCGTCACCTTCGCGAGCTGGTTGACTGAAGTCGGCGTGCCGTAGTACGGTACCATCACCTTGTCCAGCAAATTCGGCGTTGCACGTCCCGCGCGCAGAGATGAGAACTCCCGACGGAGTGCTTCAATCGCCTTGTTCATATTTTCCTCATGCTTCGAGAGAATTTCCTTTATCATACAGCTTCGCCTCCTACGGTCGTTCCAATCGGCTCTCCAAACGATGCGCGCGCAATATTTTCATGCGTGTCGATATTAAACACCACAATGGGAATCTTGTTTTCCATACACAGGCTCGTCGCCGTCGCATCCATGACCGCAAGCCCCTTCTTAAGAATATCGATGTAGGTTAGCGTCTCAAAACGCTTCGCAGCAGGGTTCTTGTTTGGATCGGAATCATAGATGCCGTCCGTCCCCTTCTTCGCCATAAGAATCACATCCGCCTCGATCTCGGCAGCACGCAGCGCCGCAGTCGTATCCGTCGAGAAATATGGATTGCCCGTACCCGCACCAAAGATCACAACGCGCCCTTTCTCCATGTGGCGAATCGCGCGGCGGCGAATGTACGGCTCCGCGACCTGTCGCATCTCGATGGCACTCTGTACGCGCGTATCGACATCCTGCTTTTCGAGCGCATCCTGAAGTGCGAGTGCATTCATCACCGTCGCCATCATGCCCATGTAATCCGCAGTTGTACGATCCATCCCCTTCGCGCTGCCCGCAAGCCCGCGCCATATATTGCCACCCCCGACAACAATCGCAACATCAATGCCGTGATCCCGCACCTTCTTGATCTGCGCGGCGATCTCCTCGACAACATCGGGATTGATACCAAAGCCCTGATCTCCTGCCAGAGCCTCCCCGCTGAGTTTCAAAACGACACGGCGATATTTCGCTTCCACGATAACTCCTCCTGTCTGTTCTTTGCGCCATTATAGCATACTTCGTTAAAAAAATCCTGTGTCTGCCTGCAAAAAAGGGGCGCCGTGCAAAGCAAAATCCGCTTCACACAACTGCCCCTTCACTTCATGCTCTTACTGCATCTGTGCAGCAACCTCTGCAGCGAAATCTTCCTGCTTCTTCTCGATGCCCTCGCCAAGCTGGAAACGCGTAAACGCCTTGACCTGGACATCGCCCAGCACAGCAGAAACCTTCTGATCGGGATCCTTCACGAACTTCTGCTCAAGGAGGCATACCTCCTCGTAGAACTTGTTGATGCGTCCCTCAACCATCTTCTCGATGATCTTTTCCGGCTTGCCCTCCTCAAGAGCCTGCTTGCGGAGTACTTCCTTCTCATGCTCAATGTCATCCGCCGTCACACCGGAACGATCAATCGCAATCGGCGATGCCGCTGCAATCTGCATCGCGATGTCCTTGCCCAGCTGTTCATCACCGCCCGAAAGCTCCACAAGTACGCCAATCTTGCCGCCCATGTGGATATACGCTGCAACGCGGCCTGCGCTCTCATAGCGTGCAAAACGGCGCAGCGAAATTTTCTCGCCGATCGTCGCCGTTGCCTCAGTGATGAGAGATGCAACATCCTTGCCATCAAGCGTGCTTGCATTCAGCGCGTCCAGATCTGCGGGATTCGTTTCCGCAATGTGCTTGGCAACCTTCGCGCTCAGTTCACGGAACTGCTCATTGCCCGCTGCAAAGTCCGTCTCGCAGTTGATCTCGACAACAGCACCGACCTTTGCATCCGCCGTGAGATATGCCGTCACAGCGCCCTCAGCCGCGATGCGTCCAGCCTTCTTCTCTGCCTTTGCAATCCCCTTCTCGCGCAGATAGTCGATTGCCTTCTGCATATCGCCATCGGTCTCCGCGAGTGCCTTCTTGCAGTCCATCATTCCCGCGCCTGTGCGCTCACGCAGTTCCTTCACCATTGCAGCACTAATTGCCATTGTAGTTCCTCCCAAATATTACATAAAAAGAGGTAAGGGATAACAGTCCCTTACCCCATGTTTGTTTCCTTACTCTGCCGCAGCCGTCTCCGGTGCGCCGCCCTGGTTGCCCTCAAGCACAGCATCCGCCATGCAGCCCGTAAGAAGCTTCACCGCACGGATCGCATCGTCGTTGCCTGGGATCACATAGTCGATCTCATCCGGGTCACAGTTCGTATCGACGATTGCAACAATGGGGATATTCAGCTTGCGTGCCTCGGCGACTGCAATGCGCTCCTTGCGCGGGTCAACCACAAAGAGTGCCCCCGGCAGACGGTTCATATCCTTGATGCCGCCCAGATAGCGCTCAAGTTTCTCCTTCTCGTGGCGAAGCCCCTGCACCTCTTTCTTCGTCAGCACCTCGAACGTACCGTTCTCCTCCATCTCCTCAAGCGTCTTGAGGCGATGAACACGGCGCTGAATCGTCTGGAAGTTCGTCATCATGCCGCCAAGCCAGCGCTCATTGACATAGAACATATTCGCACGCAGAGCCTCCTCACGGATAGCCTCCTGCGCCTGCTTCTTCGTACCGATGAAGAGAACCGACTTGCCTTCCTGCGCAACACTGCGGAGAAAGTTGTACGCCTCGTCCACCTTGCGCACCGTCTTCTGCAGATCGATAATGTAGATACCGTTGCGTTCCGTGAAGATGTAACGTGCCATCTTCGGGTTCCAGCGGCGCGTCTGATGTCCGAAATGGACACCTGCCTCCAGAAGCTGTTTCATAGAAATTACTGCCATTTGAGTGTACCTCCTGTTGTTCTTCCGCGCCCCTCATCCGCTGCACCACCGCGCACAGCACGGCACAGAGCAGCTATCGGGCACGCGTGATTTTTAAGGAATCGCTGATAAAATGAAGTCTGTCAGATTGGTGCAGATTTTTTGTCCTGTCAAGGAGACAAACCGGACACATAGCAAAGGCTATGTGGAGGATTTGTCAACGATGGCAGGGCGAAAAAGATGTGCCAAGATGGCGGTACTGAATTCATCAGTGCTTCCTAAACACTGCGGGATATTATAGCATAAGACGTTCCGTAAAACAACGTCCTCTCAAAAAATTTTACAAAAAAAGAGAGCCATACGGCTCCCCACTTCTCAAATGCAATATTGACGGACTTCGTTTGATCGGTAGTTCCCTAAGAAATCCTCAATGCGGACGCGCAGGCATCTCCGTCACATCCACCCCCTTCGGCGCATAGAGAATGATCGTACTGGACACCACACGCGCCGTACCATGCAGGACGTAGCACGCACCGTTCAGGAAGTCGCAGACGCGACGGCGATCCGCCTCATTCAGGCAATCGAAATTAACCGTCACGGCAATTCCCTGCTTGAGCTGTGTCACAGCAACACCCACATCATCATAGCGACGCGGGCGATGAATGCGAACCTTGAGTTCGGCCACCTTCGTCGTATGCACCGTGAGGGGCGTCCCACCATCCCCCGTAGAGGGCGTACGCGCAGAGGAGGACACGCCGCATGTAGCGGTCGAAAAGGATACCGTACCACCATTGGCAACCCGACGCTGTTCTACAGAGGCTGTGCGCTGCGTCTCCGCCTTTGCAGTCTGTTCGCGCTGCTCCTGTTCCTCCTCGTACTCCTCATCATCCGCAATCGGGATAAATGAGTCCACTACACGTGAAGTCATATTTTTCATGCGTGAAATCAACGAGGTTGCACCCATTTCCCTCTTCCTTCCTGGCTATATCATACGCAAAATATAGCGACAATTTCTCATTTTGTTAACGGTGACATACTAGCACATTTCCTTCAGAAATGCAAGGTAATCAACATGAAATGGAAATTTCCCGACGGCACAGGACGTTCTACCTATTTTATTTCCTTGCATTCTTTGCCGCTCGTCCACGCGCCGTGCGATCAAGAATTGCCTTGCGCAGACGAATGTTCTCCGGCGTCACCTCGACCAGCTCATCATCATTGATGTACTCAAGCGCCTGCTCAAGACTCAGAATGCGCGGCGGTGTAAGGCGAATCGCCTCATCCGAGGCAGACGTACGCATATTCGTGACATTCTTCTTCTTGCATGGATTGATGTCCATATCAATATCACGTGAATTCTCGCCCACAATCATCCCCTCGTAGACCTGCTGCCCCGGGGAGATAAACATTGTCCCGCGATCCTGCAGAGAGAAAATGCCGTAGCCCGTCGTCTCGCCCTGCTCAAATGCAACCAGAGATCCGTGTGAACGGCCGCTCATATCCCCCTTGTACGGTACATAGCCATGGAAGATATGGTTCATTATGCCGTTGCCCTTCGTGCTCGTCAGGAGCTCCGAACGGAATCCGATCAGTCCGCGTGCGGGGATAAAGAACTCCATACGGATATAGCCGGACAGCTCTGTCATATTCGACAGCTCCGCCTTGCGTGTGCCGAGTGCCTCCATGACTGCGCCCATATACTCCTGCGGCACTTCGACGGTCAGATTCTCCATCGGCTCACACTTCTGCCCATTGATCGTCTTATAAACGACCTCCGGCTTGCCGACCTGCAGTTCATACCCTTCACGGCGCATCTGCTCGATCAGAATGGAGAGATGCAGCTCACCGCGTCCAGATACTTTGAACACGTCTGCCGAATCCGTCTCCTCAACGTGCATCGCAACATTCGTCTCGATCTCCTTAAAGAGACGGTCGCGAATATGACGTGAGGTCACGAACTGCCCCTCACGCCCCGCAAAGGGACTCGTATTGACACCGAACGTCATCGACAGCGTCGGCTCGTCAATATTGATCGTCGGCAGCGCCTCTGGATTCTCGGCATCCGCCACCGTATAGCCGATGCTCACATCACCGAGCCCCGTCAGTGCGACGATTTCCCCCATACCGGCCTCGTCGATCTCAACGCGTTTTAGCCCCTGATAGACATAGACCTTGCCGATCTTCGCCTTCGTCTCATGATCGCCACTGATGACAACGACGGACTGATTTGGACGAACCGAACCGCGAATAATGCGTCCAATCGCGACACGTCCGACATAGTCATCCGCCTCAAGCGTCGTCACCATCATCTGCAGAGGACCATCCGCATCCCCCTGCGGTGCGGGGATCTCCTTCACAATCGTCTGCATCAGCGGTTCCAGATTGTCACTCTCGTCCTCCATCTTGAACTTTGCAACACCGTCACGCGCCGTCGCATAGATCACAGGAAAGTCAAGCTGATCGTCGTCCGCATCGAGTTCCATAAAGAGTTCGAGAACCTCATCATAGACATCATCCACGCGCTGATCTGGGCGGTCAATCTTGTTGATAACAACGATCGGCTTGAGCTTCTGCTCAAGCGCCTTGCGCAGCACATACTTCGTCTGCGGCATCGGTCCCTCAAACGCATCGACAAGGAGAAGAACCCCATCCACCATGTTGAGAACGCGCTCCACCTCACCGCCGAAGTCCGCATGTCCCGGTGTATCCACGATATTGATCTTGATGTCATCATAGAGAATCGCTGTATTCTTCGAGAGAATCGTGATCCCGCGCTCACGCTCAATATCGCCCGAGTCCATCACACGCTCACTGACCTGCTCGTTTGAGCGGAACACGTGACTCTGACGCAGCATTGCATCCACAAGCGTCGTCTTGCCGTGATCGACGTGCGCGATAATGGCAATATTGCGCAGCTTTTCATTTGTCGCCATATATTAAATGTGCCTCCCCAAAAGTATCCGTTCCAAAAGATAGCTTGTCTATCTTATTATAGGAATCGTGCTTTGTCAACAAGATTATGAGCAGCTGCTATAATTTGCAAAAGAAAAAAGTCCCCGAACACGCGGGGACTTCGTGCAGCATTATCATTTTACCTTGTTCTGCGCCTCAACCGAACGCTGCCAATTCTTGTAGAACTGTTCAGAGAGGGACGAGAACGTCGCAACCGTATTTCCGTCCGACTTGTTTGCGCGCACCTCATACGTGTAGAGGAGCTCGTTCGAACCGGAACGGTAGACATCAAAGAAAAACGTCGTACGGCTGTTGTTCGCAACCGTCAGGATGATGTAGGCATCTGCATAGGAAGCAACATTTTCCTTGAAGATCTTCGCTGCATCGCGGCGTGGGAGGGTCTTCAGATCGATGCCCTTGTCCGTCTGAATGCCATTTGCGACCGTATCATAGGTCACAATATTGGCGTGCGTAATCCGGCTCGCATCCGAAATCACCTGCGTCAGGATCTCGAGTGAAGGCGCCGTATCCTCAACCTGCACATAGAGAGGAGCACCAACTGCCAGACGGTTGACATTCGTGATGACCGCCCCCTCCGGCAGCGTCACCTTGTCAGAATAGGCAGACGCCCCTGCCGACACAGCAAAGAGCGTGAGGCACAGAACAAGCGCCATCTGGACGAATCTCTTCATAGATATATCTCCTCCTTAAAACTCTCATTTCACCTTTCGTCATTCTACACTATAATCATATATTTGACAAGAAAAAGGAAATGAGAGGACAAAAAAACCGTATCTTACGATACGGCAAAACACAATGGCAGGGGCAGTAAGACTTGAACTCACAACCTACGGTTTTGGAGACCGTT
>ERZ772960.2976-NODE-2976-length-11761-cov-10.228259_pt1 | contig 11761 bp, 11 predicted proteins | sample MGYA00580678_ERZ772960 | MGnify/ENA primary metagenome ERZ772960 (study PRJEB29015, sample SAMEA2737930) | human oral metagenome | biome: human oral; feature: human-associated habitat; material: dental | place: China | collected 2059 ...
TTCGCCGAACTGGCTGCATACCTTTGCACCGCCGGTGCTGTCTTTCCTTCGGGCTATTAATCTGAGCGGAAAGACCGTGATTCCCTTTTGCACGCACGGAGGTGGAGGTTTCGGGGATATGCCGGAGCGCTATCGAAAAGAGTGTAAGGGCGCTGTGCTAAGGGACGGCATTGCCTTGAAGGGGGATTACAGCTTTGATGTGTTGGAAGCCTGGATTCGCAGCTTATAAGCGCTATCATTCTTTTGACGAAATAGATGATGAAGGTACCTCAGAGAATTGAATGTATTTCATGGACGACGACGCAGCAAATGTAGTTTCACATTTGCTGCGATTTTTGTTGCTCTTTGAAGAATTGCGGTAAGCATAGCATCCGGAAATGCAATGGGGTACAATAGGGCTTGATGAAAACAAATCGACAAACCTTGTTATGGGAGGCCTATGATTCAGTATATCTGTAAACAGTGCGGCGCGCAGCTGGAGCTCGACAGTGCCGGCGGCTTTCGTTGTTCGTATTGCGGGGCAAGAGCCTTTCTGTCGGACGCCGAATTAAAAGGGAATACGGAATTCCGGAAAAAGCTGCTGTCCTACTATAAGGCCAAGGCGGATGCGAAGGAGCAGGACTACAGCGGAGATACACTGTGGGAAGAGAACGGCAGTGCAAGTTATCGCATGCAGAACGGGAAAACGCTGACGCTTTCCTATATGGACCACTATTCCTATCCCGAGCTTGTGTGCTACCTCTGCCGGGAAACGGTGGTTTATGTATTCGATCGAGAGGAAGGGGCAAATGCCTTTTTGCGGGGGCTATCCCAGCTCGCCTTTCCCGCGGCGGATGTGAAACTGGTCCGTTGTTTTCCGCAGTTGAAGAGCAAACTCTATCTGGATGAGGGGAAGCTTGGCCTCGTCTATACGCGGAAGCCGTATTTCTACCCGGCGGAGGTATTTGCGCCGTTCGCATCGGAACATTTGGCCTGGGTCATCTCCCGCATGGAAAACATCTGCTGCGCCCTTGAGTACTCCGAACTGGAGCACGGGAACATAACTGCGGCGAGTCTTTTCATCAACCCGATTACGCATGAGGGCATGCTCTTTGGCGATTGGCGCGCGGTAAAGAGGAAAGAGAGCAAGCGGGATTTGCGGGATCTAAGGGAAGCAGCAAAGTCGGTTGCGGAAGATGTGCATCATCCGCGGGCGCTGGAAGAATTCCTTACATCGGAACCCGCAGCGGATGCTTACGCGGACTTTGCAGCCTGGGACAAGGTGATTGAGGATGGCTTTGGCGGCCATCGTTTTACAAAAATGGATTGAGGCAGGAGGAAATTATGGGTTACGGAAGTTATTCGGCGGCGGATTGGCAGAAACTCAAAAACAGCAGAAAACTCTCCAATGGGCAGAGCGTGGGAGAGGTTTTCAAGAGAACAGAATGCAACCCGAAGATGGATCCTAAGTTTATCGGCACGCGGGAATGCTTTGACTCGGAGGAACACCCGAATACCACGCCGATTGTGGTCGGTTTGGATGTGACGGCTTCGATGGGCTATCTCGCGGTGGAGCTCGCGACCGGTGCACTGAATGAGCTGATCACCAAGCTCTACTCCACCGGCGCGGTTGAAGATCCGGCGCTCATGTGCGCGGCCTACGGTGATTTTCAGGACAAGTCACCGCTGCAGGTCACGCAGTTTGAATCGGACATTCGAATTGCAGAGCAACTCTTGGAACTCTATTTTGAAAACGGCGGAAGCGGAGAGGTGGTTCCCACCTGCCTCTGGGAGTTTTTGGCGAGACACACCAACATCGATGCGATTCGGAAGAGAAATCAGAAGGGCTTTCTCTTTACCATCGGCGATCAGGCGAATATTCGTAGTACATCTGTGGGCGCCACAATTGAACGTGTCATCGGAGATGCGCTCCCGGGCGATGTGACGAGGGAGAGCCTTTTAAAAGAGGTAGAAGCTTCCTTCCATGTGTTCCACATCATGATAGGACGCGAAAACATGGGAAACGCGGAGCTACTGCCGGGGCACTGCATGGTGCTGGATCGCGAGAGCACTGCTTGCCTGCCGGAAATCATCATCAGCACCATTCAGCTCCAAAAGGGCGAGGCGCGGGAGGATGTTCTGGCGCGCTGGGATGAGCTGAACCGACCGGTCATCAGCGCGGCGCTTGCGCAGCTCTCGCTGCAGGCGGACGCCGACCTTCAGTTATGAGAAGCATTGCGGTCATCGGAAAAAATTTCGGAGATGAGGGAAAGGGGCTTGCGGTAGCAAGCCTCTCTCGCGTTCTCGAGAAACCGCTGATTATTAAACACAACGGCGGCGCGCAGGCCGGGCACACCGTGGAAGATGCGGCGGCCGCTTGGCGCTTTGTACATCACCAGATCGGTGCCGGGGCAGAGTATGGGGCACCGACGCTGTTCGCGGAACACTATATGCCGGATCTCTATCAGCTCGGAAAGGAAGTCGCGGACTTTACGCGGCTTTTCGGCTTTGTGCCCTTGCTTTATTCCGAGAAAACAGCGCGCGCCACCACCATAGACGATGTGCTTCTTAACATGGGCGCGGAAGCAGCCCGCGGCGATGCACGGCACGGCTCCTGCGGCATGGGCATCGATGAATGCGTGCAGCGAAACCGCGCGGGCTACGGCCTCAACGTGGAGGAAGTCGCTGCACGGAGCGAGACAGAGCTCCTGCAGCGCTTGCAGGAGATACGGACACACTACACAAGAGAGAGAGCGGCATCGCTCGGCATAGACCGCGAGAACCTGTACTTTGAACTGTTGGGAAATGACACAATGCTTCAAAATTACGTCGCGGAAGTGAAGGCGAACATAGGCCTTTTGACTTTGGTGGATGCGAATCGGGACTGGCTTTCGCAATTTGAGCATCTCATTTTTGAGAGCGGACAGGGCCTCCTCTTAGACGAGGACTATGAAGCCTATGCGCCGCATTTGACCTCTTCAAAGACAGGGATGCATAACCCGGCGCGCTTCCTTGAAAAACGTGGATTCCCCCTGGATGAGGCAATTTATGTGACGCGAAGCTATGTGACGCGCCACGGAGAGGGACCGCTGCCCTGTGAGCTGAAGCGTTCTGAGCTCCCGGGCGTGGGGGAGGATCTGACCAATCAGCCGAATGAATGGCAGGGAACACTCCGCTATGCGCGGCATGAGAGTATGGAGAGCTTCTTTGCTCCGATTGAGCGAGATAAAGAGTCGGTTCAAAGTTTCTCAAGCGCTCGGGAAACCAAGCTCTCCATTCTGGTCACACACTTAAACGAAACGGGAAATCGACTGTACTTTGAAGAGGGAGAGGTTTCGTTTGAGCGGGTGAGAAGAGAAGGGGAGAGAAGGGGGATAAGGTGCATAGAGAGATTGAAAACGGAACTGTAGTGTAGATATGTGAAATGGGTTCTTAAAGCGAGCAAATGCAAAAAAAATAGAGGGATTACAAGAAACAATAGAGAAGATATGAGCTATTTACTTCCCGCAAAAAATATTACTTTTGACGGGGGATTCTGGAGTGTGGCATTCAGAAACGGTGTTCAAACAGTGCTGTTATTTTTAGAGAAAGCTAATATAATTGTAAGAGAGTCCCTGATTATCACAGAATAGATGTATCGGAAATCGAGATGATGAAGAACAAGGAGTAAGAACCATGACGGATTCAGAGCAGAGAGAGGCGGCCAGACAGTTCGCAAATCGTTGGAACGGCAGGGGAAATGAGGATGAGGATGGAAGATCCTATTGGTTAGAGCTTTTGACCGAAGTTCTGGGGTTGGAGCATGCAACAGCACAGGTGAATTTCGAGAAAAAAGTTGTTGTGAATGGAAATACCAAACGCATAGATGCGTATCTGCCGGAGACCCATGTTTTGATAGAGCAGAAGAGTCGTGGAAAGCGTCTGGATCAGAAGATTCATAACTCCGGAGACATCGAACTGACTCCTTATGAACAGGCAAAGCGCTACAATGATAACTTGCCCTATGATGAAAAAGCGCGCTGGATTATCACATCCAACTTTGAAGAAATTTGGATTTATGACATGAATCTCCGGATACCGGAACCGGTGAGAATATTACTGAAGGAGCTCCCAAACAAATACCCGTTGCTTAGTTTTTTGGTTAGACAAGATGTTAAGAAACTCTCACGTGAGATGGAAGTTTCAATTCAGGCGGGAGATATAGTCGGTCTTCTCTACGATGCCTTTTTAAAGCAGTACAAAAATCCTGAACAAGAGGAAACGCTAAAAAGTCTCAATGTGTTATGCGTCCGTCTGGTGTTTTGTCTCTACGCAGAGGACGCCGGGATTTTCGGCCGACGCGCGATGTTCCATGACTACATGGCGGAATTTGAAACGCCGCACATGCGCTCAGCGTTAAAAGATTTGTTTCGGGTTTTGGATGAGATACCGGAGAAGAGAGACCCCTATTTGATTTCTTCTCTTGCAGAATTTCCATATGTTAACGGTGGTCTCTTTGCGGATGAGACGATTGAGATTCCCATGTTCACAGATGAAATCAGAGAACTTCTTCTTGTGAAGGCAAGCGAGAACTTCAATTGGTCTGAAATCAGCCCGACTATTTTCGGAGCAATTTTTGAGTCCACTTTAAATCCCGAGACTCGACGTTCCGGAGGAATGCATTACACATCGATTGAGAATATCCATAAGGTGATAGATCCGCTGTTTTTAGATGATTTCAGAAAAGAGTTGGAAGAGATTAAGGCCATTTCTGTCGTAAAGACAAGAAACCAAAAGCTTGCGGATTTTCAGTCTAAGCTTGCGGCACTGGAATTTCTGGATCCGGCATCCGGCAGCGGTAATTTCCTGACTGAGACTTATGTATCGATTCGTAGGTTGGAAAATGAAGCCATCAGTGCGCGCTTCGGCGGACAGATGACGATAGGGGATGTATCGAATCCGATTCAAGTCTCTATTCGTCAGTTCCACGGAATTGAAATCAATGACTTTGCTGTTACTGTCGCAAAAACAGCGCTCTGGATTGCAGAAAGTCAAATGATGCAGGAAACTGAGAATATTCTGTATGGCAAGCACCTTGAGTTTTTGCCACTCAAAACCAATGCCAATATTGTCGAAGCAAATGCACTCCGAATCGACTGGAATGAGGTGATTCCTGCCGAAAAGCTCGATTATATTATGGGAAATCCTCCGTTTGTAGGGGCACGTCTAATGGATGCAAGCCAGAAAGAGGATGTAAACAATATTTTCAAGAATTGGAAAAATGCGGGGAATTTAGATTATGTCTGCTGCTGGTACAAGAAAGCGGCGGATTATATGACCGGAACAAAAGTCACAGCGGCACTTGTTTCTACTAACTCTGTCGCACAGGGAGAAAATGTGGGCAATCTTTGGAAGCCTTTGTTTGAAGAAGGAGTTCAAATCAGATTTGCTCATAGAACATTTCGATGGGACAGTGAGGCGGCTATCAAAGCACATGTTCACTGCGTCATCATAGGTTTTACTAAAGTTGCGGTTGTGAGTGATAAGAAGATTTATGATGGTGACGAGATAACACAGGCAGATAATATAAACGGATATCTTTTAAATGCAGAGAATGTTTGTGTGGAAAGTCGAAATCGACCCATTTGTGATGTACCCGAAATCGGAATCGGAAATAAGCCGATTGACGGTGGCTATTACCTCTTTGAGAAGGAGGAAATGGAGGCATTCCTAAAAATAGAACCTGCTGCCAAGGACTATTTTCGCCCTTGGTATGGATCCAGAGAATTTATCAATCAATCTCCCAGATACTGCTTGTGGCTTGGAGATTGTACTCCCGGTGAATTGCGTAAAATGCCGGAGTGCATGAAACGTGTACAAGCTGTACGCGATTATCGTATGCAAAGTACGAGTGCAGGTACAAGGAAGTTGGCAGAGCGACCGACTCGTTTCCATGTTGAGAACATGCCGGAAACGACCTATATCATTATACCTAAAGTATCATCCGAACGCAGACGTTATATACCGATGGGATTTATGACTCCGGATACCCTGTCGAGTGATCTGGTATTTATTGTTCCGAATGCAACGATATACCAGTTTGGAGTACTGCAATCCAATGTACATATGGCGTGGACCAGAGTAGTTTGCGGACGTTTAAAATCCGATTATCGTTATAGCAAAGACATCGTTTACAATAACTTCCCTTGGCCGAATCCCACAAGTGAGCAGTTGCAAAGAATTGAGACAACAGCGCAGCAAATTTTGGATGCAAGATTACTTTATCCGGAGAGTAGCTTGGCGGATTTGTATGATCCGATTGTAATGCCAACGGAGCTAAGCGAAGCACATATTGCCAATAATAAGGCGGTTATGGCAGTCTATGGATTTAGTACGAAGATGTCTGAAGAAGACTGCGTTGCGGAGCTGATGAAGTTGTATAAAAAGTATGTTGACAACAAGCTGAACTAAGGAGGGAAAACTATGAGTAGAAGTTATGCAGAGTTCATGGACGAAATCACTCCGGATGAGTTGTATGAGGGCCTTCTAGCATATGGATTTTTTGCTGAGAGGATTCCACCTGTTTTTACTGCAATTCCATTTTTTAATTATTGTAAAACAGCTCAGTTTTCGCCCCATTGGAGGGATTACATTAGTTTCAGGGTAATGCGCAATGTTAAGATACCGCGCGTGATGGGAATTCCTAATCCGTTTAATTATCAGCGGTTATGCCTTGAACTTAAAAACGACTGGAAGGAGATATGTAAGCATTTTCATGCGACGACAGATGGACAAGAGTATTGCGTGAGTAGAGTTCACATTCGAAAACGAAATTCACAAAAGAGCATATTTGAAATGAATTATAAGGACTGGAGTGTAGATGGGAATCCGGAAACGGATCTCCTGATACGCCGCAATGATGCTAGTAGAGTTCTAGTGTGCGCTGATATTTCCACGTGCTTTCCGAGCATTTATACACATTCATTGCCGTGGGCATTAGTGGGGAAGAGCGTGGCAAAATTGAATACAAAGCTAAGCGAATGGTACAATAGAATTGATAGGTCTTGCTCGGATATGAGAAACGGTGAGACACATGGTATTCTAATAGGCCCGCATGCATCAAATTTACTCGCAGAGATTATACTAACTGCTGTTGACAGAGAGTTATATGATAAGGGACATCGTTTTTTGAGAAATATTGATGATTATGCTTGTTATGCTGCGAGTTACGAACAGGCACAGAGTTTTCTTAATGATCTTGAGGAAGCTTTGTCCAAGTTTGACTTATTACTGAATCATAAAAAGACAAGAGTTCTTGAACTACCTATCGAAATAGAAAAACACTGGAAAAATAAACTTCTCGATTTACCGACGATAGGGAAATTTGGAGTTGTTGATTACACTCAAATAAATAAATATATAGATGTAATGCTGGGATTGGCAAGGGAATCGGGAGATGATGCGATTATAAAATACGCAATCAAGAAGCTAACGGGAGAAAGGCTGAGTAATAATGCTAAGGAGATTGCATCTAAGAGATTCATGCACATGGCGATTCTCAATCCATATATGCTTCATTTTATGAACGAGTTTGTTTTCGAAATGTGCGACATGACTGTTAATCAAATCAAATTGTTTTCTGATGCAGTATATCGCGAGGCGAAAAAGACGAATAATTATGAAGGATTATGCTATTCGCTATATTATGCGATTAAATACAACTTTGAACTTGAAGCATTTAAATTTGACTATGTGGCTGAACAAGAGTATGTGATAAAGACTAAGGATTGCGTTTTGTTAACGATCACATGGGTTTATTTCATGAAAATCAATAATTGGAATAGAACAGCAACTCAAGTAAAGCCGCTAAATAACGAAGCCATGGCGCTGAAAAAGACCGATATGGAAAGGTATTGGTTATTTTGCTATGAGGCTTTAAGCTATGGGTCTTTGGCAGATGATTGGAGAAATATGAAACAAGCTGGAATTAGTTTTATAAGGCAAGATCTGATTTCGACAGGTAAACCTTGATTTTGCGCTGTGCTGTCCTTGTAGTGGTAAAGTGAATTTGCAGCACCTTTGTCTGATAGATTATAATGTCAGCAGAGGAGAAAAGCGCCTGGCTTGAATATCAGACGGAATCGTGTACGTGCGCACATTCTGGATGGACGCTCGAATACCAGCCATGTGGCTGAGTACGGCATATCCAGAGCCACTGTTTCCAACTGGGGACGCTCGCATCGCGAAGAATGTCAAAACAATGATGAGGAGAAGTCTCAGTTGGAGATGATGTAAGAACTTCGTCGTCTCCGGCTCGAAAAAGCCAAATCGGATAAGGAGAACAACTTCCTAAAATAATCAGCGTTTACTTTTTTATTGAAAATCGTTGACGGTTGTTGCCGAGACTGATACAGTTTTAGCAACATCAAAAAAGTCGTTGAGACTTTTTGTAAGACCCCTGCATTCGTGCCGGGGTCTATTTTTTTGTATGAGTGCCCCGGTTGGTTTCGGTTCAGAAGTTTGCGGCGCTTATACTCACGTTACAGACACATATGCCCTGCGTTGTGACCTTTCCCCGCTATCGGAGTTTGGCAAAGCGGTGTAAAATAGAAGTCTGCCAACCCGATTGCGATGCGCTGCATCGGGAACCCGAGCTGTGGCATAGCGGAGAGGAATTCGGGAAGAAGGCATTACGGTGTTAAGGAGAGTCAATATGTGGTCAACGGAGAGTGTGTTTTATCAGATTTATCCCTTGGGCTTTTGCGGTGCGCCGAAGGAAAACGACGGTGTGCTTGTGCCCCGGATTCGGAAGGTAATTGAGTGGATCCCGCATTTAAAGCGGCTGCATGCGGACGCGGTCTATTTTTCGCCGGTGTTTGAATCCGACCGCCACGGCTACGATACGCGGGACTATATGAAGATTGATTGCCGTCTCGGCAGCAATGCGGATTTTACGGAAGTCTGTAAGGCGCTCAAAGAGAACGGGATTCATGTGGTCTTGGACGGTGTCTTTAATCATGTGGGACGCGGCTTTTGGGCATTCCGAGATGTGCTTGAAAAGCGGGAGCAGTCTCAATATAAGGACTGGTTTTACATCCACTTTGACGGGAATTCCAATTATAATGACGGTTTCTGGTATGAAGGCTGGGAAGGCCACTTTGAGCTCGTCAAGTTAAATCTCGATAATCCGCAGGTGACGGATTATCTCTTCTCCTGCATCAAAGCCTGGATTGAGGAATTTCAGATTGACGGCCTGCGCCTGGATGTGGCCTACTGTCTGAATCCGAACTTTATGCGAAAGCTTCGCGCGTTCTGCGATTCCGTGAAGCCGGACTTCTTCCTGCTCGGTGAGATTCTGTTCGGCGACTATAAGCGCATTGTAAATCCCGAGATGCTGCATAGCTGCACGAACTACGAGTGCTATAAGGGACTGTATTCGAGCTTTAACGACCTGAACCTCTTTGAAATCAACTACGCGCTGAACCGTCAATTCGGAAAAGAAGGTCATGCCATCTATCAGGGCGAGCATCTGCTCAGCTTTGCGGATAATCACGATGTGACCCGCGTGGCGAGTATTCTAAAGGAAAAGCGGCATCTGCCGCTCATCTACTGCCTGCTCTTTGGCATGCCGGGCATCCCCTGCATTTACTACGGCAGCGAGTGGGGCATCTTGGGTGAAAAAGGCCATGGCAGTGACGATGCGCTCCGACCTGAACTCGCCGCGCCCGAGTGGAACGAGCTCACGGATGCCATTGCCTCCTTTGCGGAGATTCATAAGAGCCACAAGGCGCTCACGCACGGCGATTATAAGAGCATTGTGCTCACCAACCGTCAGCTGATATTTGAGCGTCAGTTTGAGGGGGAGCGAATTTGGATTGGTTTAAATGCCGAGGACAAAGCGTATCACGCGCACTTTAACGGGGCGAATGCAGGCACGGCGACGGATCTTTTGCGCGGCGAGCAGATATCCTTAAGCGACGGATATCAAATGCCGCCCTTTAGCTACTTCATATGGAAGCTTAACTAAGCTTTGAAAGAGAACTCGAATCGGAACCGAAAAAGAATTGAAAAAGAATCAAAAAAGAACCCGCAGGTCTGCCATCCCGGAGACTTGCGGGTTCGAACATGGGGTATACAAAGGAGAAGCCGTTCACGTTCATGAGGATGCCGTAGGCAAGCGCCAGGAACCGGAAACCGGCGAAGATGGGAAGCGTATAGGGAAAGGCAGCTTTCAGGGCTTTTTGTTTCATCAATCCCTCCTTGAAACCAAAACAAACAGAGTGTAAAATAAAATGAACGGGAAAAAATACCATCGAACATTTAAACGCACAAGATGTAAATTATAATTTTACACTTACGGAGATGCCATGGAAGCCGGAGAAATCATCGCATACAATCTGAAACGCTTGAGAAACGAAAAGAACCTGACCTTGGGGCAGCTTGCCAACATGGCAGGCGTCAGCAAGGTGGTTCTTTCGCAGATTGAAAAAGGGGAGGCAAACCCCACCATCAATACGATATGGAAGATTACGGGAGCACTGCAGTTGCCGTATTCCGCGCTCTTGGAAATGCCGGAAAAGGCTGCGGTTCAAATTCGGAAAAAGGAGATTTCCGCGCTTTCGGAGGACAAGTATCATATATTCAACTATTATGCAAAGACCGCAGATCGAAACTTTGAACTGTATCAGATTGAGGTGGAGCCGGGCTGCGAGCACGCATCCATCGGGCATTCCACGAATAGCTTTGAGTATCTGATGATGCTGAAGGGAGAGCTGGTTCTGGAAACCGGCGGTGAGGCGTATGCCCTCAAGAAGGACGATGCCATCTGCTTTGATGCCTCCGGTGCGCATTCTTATAAAAATATCGGCAAGAAGGACGCCAAGGCGGTGTTGTTGATTCATTACCGATAAAGTGAAAGCAGGGTTTCTGTTCGGAAGCGGTTTTATCGGATAAGTCTATAGGAGGGGCGATATGAAGTTGTTGCTGACCGGCTTTACGCCGTTTGCCGGCGAGAAAATCAACCCGGCGCTGGAGGCGGTGAAGCGCGTGAAACCCGAGATTGCCGGCATAGAGATTGTAAAGTTGGAAGTTCCGACTGTCTTCGGGGAGTCCGTACGGCTGGTTGCAGAGGCGATAGAGCGTGAGCAGCCCGACTTTGTGCTCTCAATCGGGCAGGCGGGCAGCAGAGCGGCGGTCACGCCGGAGCGCGTTGCCCTCAACGTGGACGATGCGCGGATTCCGGACAATGTAGGGCAGCAGCCGATCGATGTTCCGATTTTTTCGGACGGCGAAAACGCCTATTTTGCGACCCTGCCGGTGAAGGCAATGACGGAGGCCGTACGGAAGGCGGGATTGCCCTCGGCGCTCTCGAACACCGCGGGAACCTATGTTTGCAATCACCTGATGTACGGCGTCTTGTATTATTTGCATCAAAACCATAAGAGCATCAAAGCCGGTTTCATTCATGTGCCCTATATTCCGGAGCAAACCGCGGATAAGCCCGGCGTCCCCTCCATGCCGCTTGACGATATTGTGCGGGCCTTGGAGGCTGCGATTGCCGCGATACCGGCACATGAGACGGATATAAAAACGGCTTACGGAAGAGAGTGTTGATAACAATGATTGAAAAAACCAGCGGCGACACAGCGCACTTTGAAGCAGCGCTCACGTCGGAAGACTTGGCGGATTTGTTGGCGGATGTCGGAATACGGCTGATCCGCGCCTGGGGAGGTTATCGACCGAGCACGTCGGATTTGGAGAAGCTCAATGACTTATTTCGCCTTCGCCCGGAAATCGAATTTTG
>ERZ772960.2978-NODE-2978-length-11751-cov-13.235209_pt1 | contig 11751 bp, 10 predicted proteins | sample MGYA00580678_ERZ772960 | MGnify/ENA primary metagenome ERZ772960 (study PRJEB29015, sample SAMEA2737930) | human oral metagenome | biome: human oral; feature: human-associated habitat; material: dental | place: China | collected 2059 ...
CCGTTCCCATCCCGAACACGGAAGTCAAGCTCTCATTACGCCGATGATACTGCTCATTTAGAGTGGGAAAGTAGGTAGCTGCCGGGCTTTTTTTTATTCTCCTATTAGGATATTAAGGTGGGTATGGATGACAATACTTTCTCGCCCTATCTCAAAATATATTGTATTGTATTTCCTGTTTTATATTTTTATTTTTGCTTGTTTTGCATGTACTACGTCGAAAGCGAGGAAAGATGCCCCGGAACAACCTCTCTCGTCAACTATTCTACCGTTACCTACTGCCGCTGAGCTGACGCTAAATCGTATTGATCCGCAGGTGCTGGCTGATTTGGAGATAGCTTCTCCGGCCGGCATTCGTAGGGCTGTAAACCGTATATATTCTGTTTCACAAGGTTTAACACAGAGTAAGCAGTTTCAGCTGACGCTGGCTGCCCGGTTAATGCGTTTCGTGTATCCTCTCGAACCGATTGATTGGAACGTGCCGAGTTATCGGCAAGCTGATCCGTATTTGGATGCACTAGCGCAAATTGAAAAAAATGTTTATCCGCAAAATCTTGGCCAATCGGTATTTTGGGATGCGGTTATTCCGGCAATTATTTTGACAAAAGAAATTGGAATACAGGAGTATGCCGATGCATTGGAGAATCGTTTAATGCTGGCAAGGAATTTTAATCCGGCTTCTGTACTGCCTTCCTATCTTTTAGGACTTTTGTATGAACAGCTTGGTAAGCTTTCCGATGCGGAGAATTATTATCAAACGGCATGGAAACAAGATGATAGTTGTTATCCTGCCGGTATGCGTCTTGCTTATTTGTCGATGCTTCATAATGATGTCGAAACGGCGTTTGTAATTGCTGAGAAACTGTATAAGCGTTATCCTAAAGCAGTAACGGTTCAATCGCTACTTGCGGAAACATATCTTGAAAGAGGCGATTTTGAAAAGGCAAATGAGTTCATTTCTGCAGTTCTCAAAAAGACTGAGGATTTTGGCCATGCTTTTTTTTTGCGAGTTCGGTTTCATATAGAAAAAAAAGAGTATTTAACTGCAAATGCTTTGCTGGATGAATTTGCTAAGCATAATAAGGTGGATAAAGATTATCTGCTTCTGCGGAGCCGTGTTTTACTTGAGTGGAGTAAAAATATTGACGAAGCAAAACGATGTCTGGAACGAGCCGCCTCATTGTATCCTCAAGCTGCGGATGTTCTTCTTGTATGTGCAAATTTTTGCTTTGAAACAAAAAATACTATTAACGGAAAATCGACTAACGATTTTATCGATGTACTTTTAAAGCAAAACCCGCGTAATATTCTTGCAATTCGTCTTTTGGTAAAAGAAGATATAGCGGAAAAACGATGGAAAAGTGCTTTTGAGCGTGTACAATATCTATACGGTAATAATCCTTCTGAGGAAGATATCGTGCTCTATGCCCGTGTTTGCGCGGGAATGAATAACTGGGAAGCAGCAGTGAATACGGCACAAACTGCATATAGTGCCGCTCAAAACAAGCCTTCAGACGAAATTATTACATTATATTTGCAAGCCCTTTACGGCGCAAAAAAATACGGCATTCTTAGGCAAGTTATTAACCGTCATCTTACCGATGCCCGTTCGGCTTTGAAGTCGATTTTAATTTATTATCAATCTTTGCTTGAATCCAATGATGAAGAGAAACTTGCGCTTTTGCGTTCGAGCCTTTTAGCTGATCCGCGCAGTTCGCTAACGTTGTTCGCCTTATACGAATGGTATTTTAGACATAAAGATTACCGCAAAGCATATTATTATTTGCAGCAAGTTATTGCGCTTGATCCTTATAATAAGACTTATCTGCAACTCGCTGAAAGATTGGAAAGACTTCAATAAAATTTTACGTGAATAATGCTGCGGTTTCTTTTTCATTATGCAGTTAAGGGTGAATGTAATTGAAAGTATGAAAAATAAAAAAGCCTAAAATAAACCGTTAAGTTTATTTTAGGCTTTAGTCATCTCCTAGGGGAATTGAACCCCTGTTGTCGGGATGAAAACCCGATGTCCTAACCACTAGACGAAGGAGACATTACGATTCCATTGCATAGCAACGAAATACACTTATACCGAAAAAAACTCTTATTGTCAAGTAGAAATTTAAAATTGTTGACAGTCGCTTCAGGAAATATGTTAATCCGGATTCCTTATTTTTGTGCGAAATTTTGCCAAAAATTCCGCACAGTTTATTTTTAAAAGAAGGGTAAAACCATCAGACAGAATAGATAAGAATCGCAGAATAAATAGGCAGTGAAACCATTTGAGCCGCATAGCGGCGAAATTCTGGTTGAACAGCCTATTTATTCTGCGGGATATTCAACAAAAGTGTCTGATGGGTTTACCCTAAGAAACAATATTATTCGGTAAAATTGATATTGACTTCCCCTATACCGGCTTTAATACGGATGGTATGCAGTGCATTCTGATTGTTGACACGAAATGTTGAGTCAATCCCTGCCGCCTTGCGTCCGTCTATCAGTATCGAGCCGATTCCTGATGTCGCATCGATCAGATAATCGTCCTTTTTTCCGTTGATGCGCATATCAATTTCACCGATGCCCGCATTAAGCTCAAGATTTTGAAATATCTTTCCGTCAAAGACGGTTTCACCGATACCGGTATTCATCACGGTATCCGTAAAACTGCAATTCCGGAACACGGTTTCTCCTACTCCTGTTTTAATGTTCACATTTGAGGCGATGATATTTTTGACATCTACTTCGCCGGCTCCGGTGTTCAATTTAAACCGTTGATTTGCAGTAAAACCGTCAAGCATCAGTAAGCCTGCTCCGATGTTGATGTCAGCGGTATCAAAGAGCATATTTTGAGGAATTTTGACTGTGATTACAATTTTAGTACGTCCTATATCATGGCTCCATCCAAAAAACCAATTCCATTTACGCTCCTTTTCCGTGCTGATCATCAAGGTATTCCCCTCAACTTGCACCGAAGCTTTCATTTTTTTTGTGTTATTCATGATGCTGTAGGTAACGGATTGCTTATCGTGTGGTTGAATTTTCAGCGTGACATAGTCAACATCCACTGTAAGTCGGCTTAAAGCAGATGTGCTTGCAGCTAGCTGTGTTTCATGCGTATTGGCCGATAGGGCACTACTTGTATTTTCGTTATCCATACTCAATTTCTCCTTGTCTATACACCACTTCTCATCGGAACATCCATTGTAGTAGAAGGTCTTTTTAACGCTACCGCCCATCAGTATTCCAATGATGATGAGTAATCCTCCGATACCGATAATTGTAAATGCCGTCCTTATTCTTCTTTTCATCGATATATCCTAAATACCTTATATCCTCAACACTTTAAAAAAAGAATGCTAACCCGCCGAAAAATAACCCTGCTATTAAGAGGGGTATACCGCATAGAATGACGATGATCAGCAGAATGCCGAAGGTGAGCAGTTTAAATGAAAGCTTTAATAAACCGCCTGCAACGGCAAAGATTAATCCGCCTATTCCGAACATCGTAAACAGGATACATAAAATAATGAGTGTCAGCATTTGTTTCTCCTATAATACACTTAATACACTCCCCTTATTGCTCCGTGCCGTCTTCATCTTTCCGGACATATTCATATTCGAGCGGCTCTTCTTTTTTAACCGGCATTACTAACGCGCAGATGATATAGCAGAGAATACCGCTGCCGAAGAAAAGGGTCGCAAGAATCCATAGCAACCGGATAATGGTTGAATCGATGTCAAAGTATTCGGCAATACCGCCGCATACACCGCAGATTTTTTTATCGCTTTCGCTTCGATAGAGTTTCTTTTTCATATAATCCTCCAATGTATTGTTTTGAGTCCTTTTAAAAATTCATCCGATTTTTTAAAAGGGACTTTTAGATGTCTATCTATCCGACTTATTCTTAATATGAGTTCCGATACCGGCAATTAAGGCGCTGATGCCGTGAAAGATCAGTAGCGCAAATCCTACGAGAATAAATGCGCTGCCGAAAAGCAATAAAGCGGAAGCTGAGCCGAAGAACAAGCTCCCGATACCTTTGATAAAGATTGCGCCTGCTGCAATGAGCAAGGCAAAGACAACCGCAAATCCTGCAAATCCGAGCGCTATGATGGTAACTACCGATGCGATAATCAGCGGTACTGCGACGGGCGCTGCGCAAATCGCCAGTATGGTAAACCAAAAAGCACGCCAGCCGCTTTTGGTAGACGCGCGGACTTTTTTTGCCTCTTTGACGGCATAATCCGATAAAATCTTTGAAGCAACGTGTGCGGGACTTCTTAGTTCCCGTATCACTGCTTGTTCATTTTGACTGCCCGCTTCGTCAAAGTATTCTTCGTAATATTGCAACGCCGCTTGCAAATCTTCTTGCGGCAACCGGTGCAGCCGCGCAGCCAGCTCGGTCATAAATTCTTTACGGGTCATGAATGCTGTGCTCCTTTAAAAATCTTTTCGATTAATTCCTTGTAAGACTTCCATTCATCGCAGTATAAGCTCTGCTGCCTTTTCCCTGCGGGCGTTATACGGTAATATTTTCTATTGCGTCCATCGATGGGCATATCATACGTTTCTAAAAACCCCGCAGTTTGCAGCCGTTTTAATACCGGATAGAGTGTCGATTCGGAGATGGACATTACGTCCTTTACGTCCTGCGTTAACTTATAACCGTAGGAATCTTCATTACTCAAGAGGGCGAGCACGCAGGCTTCAAGCAATCCTGAGTTAATTGAAAAAAGCACTTTTACCTCCCGATGTTCGTAGTTTTAAACGCATGGGCATCTTCTAAAAACTCGGTTAGATTTTTGGAAGATGCCCGACAATCTGTAACAACTATAATATTATTTATAATATAATATATTGTCAAGTATAGCATTTAAAAAATCTACGATTGGCCGTTACACTATTAAAAGTTTCTTAAATAATATATACTTTTTACCGATAATTAGAGACGATGATGTGTATAAAAAAGATTTTTGCAGTGTTGTTTTGTTTCTCGAGCCTTTGGGGTGTCTCCTTTACCGACCCTGCGGTGTTTGAATTGGGAGGGAAGCATGGCTGGGGAATGCTGCAGTATACTGAAAATATACAGATGTGTCCGGGGAAATACGGGAATCCCGGTATTTCACTCAATAGTAGTGCTCCGAAGATAACGCAGGAAACAGATCTCTACCTTAATTTCGACTCTCCTTCTATTATTGAAGAGACAAGTTCATATACGGTTGCATCTTCAATGATGCGTTTTGCGGGGGCGGAACAGGCAAAGCTTGGTGCCGGCGCAGCAGTATGTAGTCCTCATGTAAAAACAGCAGGCTTGATTTTAAAGCCGCGGGCAGGATCTTTTTTTGCAGGCGAAGGTTCTGCAGGGTCGTTTACGATTGAATTTTGGATAGCGCCTTCAGTTACCGAAAGCGGCAGCGTTATTCTCCAATGGTATTCGGCATATTTTGAAAAAGAACGCTTAACCGATCAACATATCATTGCACAAATCATTCAGAATAAGCTGCAATGGGATTTTTTTAATATTTGGCAGGATAAATACAATAACGGTATTTCTATCCAGTTGAAAGGACGCACGAATCTTATCCCTTCCCAATGGTCGCACCATCTTATTACGTATGATGAAGAAATCGGCCTTTTGGAGTATCGGATGAACGGTCATACGGAGAATATTGTTTATGTTACCGAAAACGGGCGGGAGAGTGATGCAGTCCTTTTATCGAAATTGGGACATACCGCCGACCTTTCAATCGGTGTGCATTATTCGGGAATGCTGGACGAAATGAAGATAACTAAACGGTTTATTGAACAACCGACTTTTGTCGAACAGACTGCGTTGTTTGATCGGTATCACCTTAACGGCGGCCGTTTTGAATCTTTGATTATTGATTCAGGCGGTTCAATGTCCCAAGCAAAGAAGATGACCGTTTCTGTAGATACTCCGGCGCAAACGGATGCGGTATTCTTTATTCGATCCGGCGAGAATCGTTATGCGTGGACGGCTTCGGAACCCGCATGGAAAACGGTACGCAGCGGACAGGCTATTACGGGCATACAAGGAAGATTCTTCCAAGTTGCCGGTAATCTATACCCCGATGCGGAAGGTCAAAAAACACCGGTTGTGCATTTCATCAATCTGGAATATGAAAAAGATTCCGAACCGCTTCCTCCTGCACGTTTGTTTGCAGCGCCTAAGGACGGCAGTATCGAACTGTCATGGACACCGTCGATTGATTTTGATGTAAAAGGGTATATGGTATATTACGGAGAACGCCGTGGGGAATATTTTTCGAAAAGCTCACCGCTTAATGTCGGTAAAGTCCTTTCCTATCGTATACCAAACTTGGATAACGGTAAAATTTATTTTTTTGCAGTTGCAGCGTATGATGATGAAGAAGGCACACGGGTAGGGACCTTTTCTCAAGAAGTATGGGCAAGACCGCGGCAGGAATAGCGGTTTAGAGGAATTATGTCGGAATCACTTGATTTTGTCTTTGAGCGTGCAAATTCAGCGCTAATTACTCAAGACTTTGAATATGCCGAGCGGCTGTTAACCAATGTGTTAAAAAAACATCCTGATATATTGCCGTCCGACAAGGAAAAAATTGAAAATTTATTGGCACGTATCTATGGGGATGAAGGCGATCTTGAGCGAGCCCTCGATGCCTATCTCCGTTTATATGAACGGGAACCAGATAATATTGAGCTAATGCTGCATCTCGGCCGTATTTATCGGCATTTGGAACGCTATGACGACGCTCTTAAAATATTAGAAAAAGCAAAAGATATCGGCGGCGACACTGATGAGGTGTTGTATAGCTTTGCAAAAACCTATAAGCGGATGCATAACTATGATAAGGCTGTTGACTATTTTTCCCGCGCAATCGAGATTAAACCCGACCATGCTCACGCTTATGATCGGCTTGGTAATTTGTATGTTTTGATCGGTGAAACGGATAAAGCAATTGAAGTATATAAAAAAGGGCTTCAGGTAGACCCTAATCATCCCTATTTAAATTTTCACCTTGCTGGATTATTGCGCCAACAAAAACGGTATGAAGAAGCTATTGTGTATTATAATTCGGCGCTTCGTATTAATCCGGCGTGGGCTGAGGTTTTAGCGGGCATTGCCGCGGCGTATTTGCAGTTGGATAAACTTGACGATGCGTTGAATGCTTATCGTTCTTTGCTTCGTGTAACCGGTGAAAATGCGCCTTTGTATACCCAACTTGGGGTTCTTTTTGAAAAGAAACAGCTTCAACAAGAAGCCGAACAGTATTATTACGATGCGTTAGCGATTGATTCCGGTTATGCACCGGCGGTATTTGCGCTAACCAAACTTTTGGAAAAGAAACAACGCTATAACGAAGCGCTTCCGGTATTGCTTGCAGCAGAGATTGCTCCGGCAAATGCCGAAAATCATGTCATGCGGCTTAAAGCTATCCAAATGTGCATGTATGCTAAAGATTATGCAAAAGCTCATGAACTTTTCGAACGGTTGGATACGGAACACAGCAACAGCCTCGATGCGCTCAAATTGAGGGGGCAACTGTATGCCCTTACGGGAGAGGTCGAACAAGCTGAAGATACGTTTAAACAGATACTAAAGACAGCGCCTGCTGCAATAGAGTTCCGTCAAGAACTTGCAGAGCAATATTTGCTGGCACATAAATATGAGGAAGCGAAGGAACAGCTCAAGCTCTTTTTAAAGCAAAAACCGACCGATATTTCGGCGCTGATGGCATTAGGACAAGCTGAAGAATTGCTGAATAATCCTCAGGCGGCCTATCACGAATATCAAAAAGTACTTGAATTAAAGCCGGACGCCATCGAAGCCCGCTCCGCTCTTTCACGGCTGTTTCAAAAATGGGGCAATACGCTCGAGGCGTTAAAAACTGCAAACGAAATCCTCAATTTACAAAGCGGATCCGAAACGGATGAACATGAACAAGATATGGCCGCCTCGCTTGATCTCTATGAACGGGCAGCAGAAAGCTATATTGCCGATCCTCTATTGACTAAAAATCTTGAACAATTAAAATCCGATGATTCGTCTCTTTATATTTCTCCGGCTGAGTTGAATCCGGAACCGCAGCAAAAAATTCCTTCATTGCAGGATATGGTAGCGTCCGAACGAGATCTGCCTTTTGAAATGCTTATTGAAGGTACGGAAGAGGTTCAAGAACTCCCGCCGGAAAAAGATGAGAGTGCTATAGACGCTATGCAGTTAACCGGTGATATACAATCCGGTATATCCGGACAGTCTGCATTTCCAGCCTATTCCCGCGCGATGTCTGCACCCCATGCGTTTGACGCCGGAAATTTTGATGCTTCCGCATCAAGGAGCAGCACCGGTGGTGTTCCTCAAATAAACAGCAGCTTACCGAATGGCCAAGGAGATGCAGCCGCCGATGAGTCCGTTGCTTCACCTATCGATGAACTGTATCTTAATCCCGATCATTTTGAAAATAACGCCGCCTTTGATGTAGGCGGCATTCCGCAAAAAAATGCACATGAAAAGTTGCAAAACCTTATTCGTGACGAAGCGGCGCAGAAAAGATTAAAGGAGATGGATAGCCGCGGTACCAGCATAGACTTTTTGCAGGATATTATTTCGGATATCGATAAGCAGTTTGATGAGAATCGCTATATGCAAGTCATTGAGACGTTGGCCGAAAGGATTGCCGAAAACCTGAGTCAAAAGATGCCGCTTGAATCGGGTGTCCCAAAAGAAGAACCTGAGGAGCAACAGCTTCAATCGGAACCGCAAGCATTGCAAGAATCGGCGGAAATGCCTCAAGCGGCATCGGAAGAAAGTGCCGCTGCTGTTGCAGCAGAAGCTGCCGCGGAAAAAGAAGAAGGCTTACAGCTTATCGAAACACAGGAAACTTTCCCTGAAATGGAAGAAGAGCCGGCAGCGGTTAATAATGATGTGCCGGTAAATGATGATAGCGTTCAGGTTACCGAAACTGCGGAAGAAGATATTTTTGGCACCGTAGAAAATAAAACGTTTTTGCTTGAAACCGAAACTGTTCCGGTTGATGAAATAATGAATCAATATCCTGCTGAAGCGGTTACGGAAGAAGCGGCGGAAGAAAAACCTGTAGATGTTCAATCCGATTCCAATCAAGAAGAGAATGCAGAAATTACCATTGATAATAATGAAGATTCTGCTATCGAAGATTCGGAGATTGAAGAAGAATGTGAGCAGAGTGAGAACCAAACTTCATTTGTTCTTGATCAAGAACAGCAAAACCTTTTGTGGTGTCATGCAAAACATCAAGTTAAGGGTTCTCCCTCATTTGAACAGTGTCTTACTACAACCGATCCAGAACAGCTTGCTCAGTTGTTTTTGTATCTTCGCGATTTAGCTATTTATCTTCCGCAGGAAGAACTTGAAATTTTTCTTAACAGCAGTGAAAGAATACAAATTTACTATATTATTGCCCGATTGTCGGGAGAATTGGGGCTTAAAGAACGTGCAAACCTTATTAAGCAGGCTTGTAGTGTAGCGACTGATCCGCTGCCGTATAATGATGCAGCTGTATTTAAACTGCTGAGTTATTTACGTGATTTAAGTATTGACTTGCCGGATCAGGAATTGGGAACAAGGGTGAGGCAGGAGCTGGAACAGCTGATGGCAAATATGTCGTCGGTTTTGCCTGATGTATAGTCAGCTAAAAAAATACCTCATAAGTGTATATAAATTTATAGGATCCCAAGGAGAAAAAAATGGAATTGAATAAGTATATCGATCATACTTTATTAAAGCCGAATGCTGTAGAGACGGAGATTGTTGCATTGTGTAAGGAAGCAAAAGAATATCATTTTGCTTCGGTTTGTGTGAATCCTTGCAATGTTGCATTGGTCAAAAAAGAACTTGCCGGTTCCGATGTTATGACGTGCAGTGTTATCGGTTTCCCGTTTGGAACTCAAACAACCGAAGTAAAATGCGTCGAAACGGAACAAGCCATAAAGGACGGTGCCGACGAAATCGATATGGTAATTAATATCGGCAAACTGCTTGAAGGCAATACCGGTTATGTTGAAAAAGAAATTGCTGCGCTTGCTTCGCTTTGTCATGCAAAAAAAGCTCACTTAAAGGTAATCGTAGAGACTTGCTATTTATCCGAAAAGGATATTGCAAATGTCTGCGCTGCGGTCGAACAAGCGGGAGCGGATTTTATTAAAACCTCTACGGGTTACGGTTCGCGCGGAGCTTCGCTTGAGGATATTGTATTATTCAAAAAATATCTCAAAAAAGATACAAAGATTAAGGCGTCGGGAGGTATTCGCACCCGTGAAGATGCGCTTAAGTATATAGAGGCGGGTTGTTCACGGATTGGTGCCAGCAGCGGTATCAAAATAATTAAAGGATAAATTATGTGCCATGAATGAATATTTTGCTGTGTATAATGCAGCAAGGTTGTCACATTCAAGATTTTTCGATATTTACCGATAATTTTACTGTCGACTTGACGAAATATTCATAACGGATAAGTAGTAGTAGAGGCGTAAAAGGGTTTTAGAATGAAAGATATTGAGTATTTAAAATCTCGACCAAAGTCGGATACGCATAATCATCTCAACTTGAGCATGAAGTATGAACGTTATAAGCATTGGGCTGGTGTTGCTATTCCGAATTTTCCTCGTAAGATGTCCGGCCTCAACGAAATGCACGAAGTAATCGGTTCTTATACCCGTCCTCGTTGTAAAACGGCAAAGGATGTTAAAGATCTCTTTGAAATGTCCATACAGGATGCGATTGCCGACAACGTCGTTTGGCTTGAAACATCAATTGATATCGGTTTTATAAAACATTACAACAACAATATTGACAAGTTCTTATCCGATGTTTCGAGGCTCGTATTAAAGTACAAAAAGCAGATCGAAATACGACCCGAAGTCGGTATCCCGAAAACACTTGACCGTGATTTTATTCGCACATGGGTATACCCGCTTTTTGAAAGCGGGGTATTCAAGAATGTCGATTTATACGGCCCGGAGATTTTTGAAGGTATCGAGGATTTCGGTTATATCTTTAAACTGGCCGAAAAGCATAATATCAAAAAGAAAGCGCATATCGGAGAATTTTCGGATGCACAATCGGTTCGTAAATTCGTTGAATTTTTTGAATTAGATGAGGTACAGCATGGTATCGGAGCCGCTGCGGACGATTCGGTGCTGAAATTTTTAGCTGACCGCAAAATACGCTGTAATGTATGCCCGATGAGTAATGTGATGCTGAGCGCAGTACCAAATTTAAAAGAACACCCCATCAAAAAAATGATCGATGCAGGCATTCCGATAGGGCTTGGTACTGATGATTTGTTGTTCTTTGGCAAGACAAACAGCGATCAGCTCTACGATATGCTGAAATGCGGACTGATTACGGATGTCGATGCTGAAATGCTGATGGCGGTACGGGGCTAAATCAGTATATCGCAGCTTCTTTTGCAATTTTTCAGAAACAAAGAAACTAATCTTCTCTTATTTTATCGCGACCATCAACACCATTATATCAGACGGCCGGATACCGGGAATTCTGCTTGCTTGTCCGATTGTTGCGGGCATTACCTTCTTTAGTCGTGCAAGCGATTCCGTAGAAAGACCTGAAACGGTATCGTAGTTGAAGTTCGCCGGTATGCGACTTGTCTCCATCTTCTTCATTTTATCGATTCGTTTATCCTGCGCAATAATGTAATGCTCATAGCGGATTTCGAGTTCCGCCGCGGTCTTAATGGCATCGGAAT
>ERZ772960.2979-NODE-2979-length-11751-cov-9.380044_pt1 | contig 11751 bp, 9 predicted proteins | sample MGYA00580678_ERZ772960 | MGnify/ENA primary metagenome ERZ772960 (study PRJEB29015, sample SAMEA2737930) | human oral metagenome | biome: human oral; feature: human-associated habitat; material: dental | place: China | collected 2059 ...
AACTTGATGTTATTGTCAGCACCGACAAACACGCTACCACTTGCGGCGCGTGCCCTATATTGAAAATCTTGCAGATAGACGTTGTTACGTTCCTCTTCGCAACTACAGAATTTCACTTTCGACAGATCGTTGATATTTTCGATTTGTGCCAAGAAGAGCAAACTACCCACCATGGAGTCTACATTGAACGGGTTGCGCATATCGATGTCACCGAAGCGTGTGCGGAAAATGGCGTTACCTGTAGATCCCGGATCTTGGAAGTTTAGGTAAGCACCACGGTTGATAATGATATTACCGCGTGTGCCGGCATCCACCGTCAAGTCTCCTCTATTACCATAGTAAATGAGTGATGTGTCATGAGCTGTACCATTGGGTCCAAGCATAGGGGCATAGGTAGCCCATGCTGCGTCATTACCACAATGTCCAACACCGAAAATGATACCCGAATGTTCATAACTTATCATGGACTGCCCTTTGCGATTGTATAAATCTCCGGGGCTCCAATCATTGTTACCACAGATGTATTCATTCGAATAAGGGATCTTGATGTTAGTCGGGTGCTTCCCCCCCGCTTTCATCGTATTTACCATATGTGTTACATAGATATTTCCACCACCCTCGCGACCGTTATTTGTTGCATCCTTAAAACCAGCTAAAATATCAAGTTGCCCATCAACATTGGCATCGGACACAGTATATCGAAAGATGCTCTTGTCATAATCGTCGTGGTAAAAGTCTGTTTGAGCAGGTTGCTGACATCCATCTTTTTTCGTACTGTATCCAAGATATATATCTCCCTTATACGACTCTATCCTAGTCTTATTTCCAGTCGATTGCTTATCCTGATAGTCGAATGTATAAGTGCGAATATTATACTTCGCCAAAATGTTTGTTTCACCGTCTTGCATATTGGTACGCGTTATTTTGGTGGAATCATTAAACAGGATGTTGCCATTGATCAGATGCCTCCATGTTTCCGTCCCCGAATTATGCACACGGCTTGCGGTTAATCCTCCGGTCGCAGTGCTTGTATAATTGTATGGAAAAAGATCGTCCACAGCAGAGAATAAGATATGATTCTCTCCGTCATAATCAATATTCAACCAGCGGTCAGATTGAATATTACCTCCTTGTGCTACAAGATGAATGTCTTTTACCTTGTTCGAAGTAGAGCCATACTGGAAGTCCACCGTATCCGACAGAATCATATTACGGTCGGCAATCCAGCGGGTTCGTGCACCTGTTGTGTTTTCAGTTACCGTAAATCGCACCGGGGCATTCGTCTCAGCATTACATGTGGAGTCATTGACCCGAATATCGCGATGGGCATGCAAGAGAATATCTGCGATACTGGCATCATTCAGTGTTACCGTGTCTAAAAAATGAATATCCCGTCCTGCTTCAATCGTTGTTTCGCTGGCTGTCGTATTCAGGCGATTGATGTGTAATACACCATCGGTTATGACACTTCCATTCATTGCATGCAACATGATCGGAGCATTGTTTGTCGCACCGAAATTAATTGACAGTGGATTCTCCGCTCTGGTCGATGTACTTCCTATCGGAGGGAGCGCGTTTTCAGTCAGGATATTGTTCTTGGCCAAGAACCACAAAGCACCTGCACCGGGATTAGCATTTACAGCGGATCCGCGAAGTGATGAATTAGCGGCTGTACCATTCTGATTAATCACGGTAGAATCGTTAGTCTCTATGTTATTGTTTTGAGCCCACCATTTAATGTACCCGTCAGCTGCGGTCGTGTTCGTAAACGTAACATAGTTGTTTGTCAGAATGTTTTGTCCTGCCCACCAATCTGTATTTGCACCGGTAGCACCAGAATTAGTAAAAGTCACAAAACCAGGACCTGTTGTACCTCTATTGGTCGTTATATTTCCCGTCTCCGCATGCCATTTCGTATTTCCGGTTCCGGTGTTGGCAAACAAGACAGTGTCATTGGTTGTGATATTGTTTCTCGCAAACCAATTGGTGTTACCAGTAGATGTATTCGAGAATGATATACCTCCATATGTGTTAATGTTCCCGGTTGTTGCAGAAGGTCCAAGCGGCATTGCTCCTATACCTCTTGCAGTCCATTTAACGTATCCCGTACCATCATTTTTGAACTTCACCGCTCCATTGTCGTTGTTGGAACGATCTGTAATGATATTACCTGTATGAGAAACCCAGTCTGTATTCGTTTGACCATCGGCTGAAAAAGAGACCGTACCATCTGTATCGATATTGCGCTCGGCTTCCCATTTCAAATCTCCGTTACCTCCGACGTTTTTAACGACAACAGGGGCTGCATCATAGGTGAGAATATCACCAACGCCACAATAGTTAGGGCTGTTCGGAGTATTACGAGGATTATGACTTGTTGCTTCAACCCAATAATTCCCGGCTTTTGAACCGTTATAGGTATGCACACCGTTTATGAAAGCAACATAGTTGCCACCGCGCAAAGTAGTATGCCCATCTCCACTTGTAGTAAAGGTGTTCGTATTAACAAGCGCCGTTGTACCGAAATCCAAATTGTTTTTGGCATCGATCAAAAGGTTACCGCCGGCTATGGTAAAAGTCCAGGGTGTATTCGTTGCATCCTTAAAGATCAAATCTGTACAGTCTGGATCCGGGGTATGGCTGAACAATTGAAGTCCGGAGGATGGCCCGGTCGTCGTACTGTTCAACATACTGGGCTGATCAAGACCCAAACCATCTTTACCATAATTACCTACACTCACAACGTTGTGTTGATAATACGTATTCCCATATGCCGGAGTTTTGACTATCTCGTTAATTGGTGTAAAATATTGGGTCACAGTACCGGTTGCTGCTGTAGTAGAACTTTGCACGGTAATAAACTGCTGGCCTGTTGTTCCTGGCCCCAACAACAATGTACCACCTCCGGGATTTGTTTTGATTGTACCATTAGAGAAGCCTCCATGAATACCAAATACAGCGTTCTCAGCTAGCTGATCGTTGGCAGTTAATGCAGCACTGGCAGAACCTGCTACACGCCCATCGGGAGCAGATCCTGTTCCGGACAAATCCGCAATGAGATGTTGATTGTCGAATGTACCGTCAATCATCAACGAGTAATTTGTGTTATCACCCGGCAAAAGCAGGTTCGCTGCATTTTGTGTAGCAGAGGAGGATATACCTTGAGTCAGGTTGACGTGAGATCTTGCTGTTAAAACAATCCACCCCGGCACATGTCCACCCAGCTGGTCAGCTGTAACCTTCCATTCTATACCAGAGTGCGTCCTCGAATCTGCCGCATTAGCATTATAATACGATGGAGAAAAACCACAAGAGTTGGCAGTAGCCGAAACCGAAACTGCATGTGTATATGTGCCCCAAGGCTGTAGTTCTACTTTGTGGTAATACCATGGATTGTCTTTGTAATTAAATGTTTGCAATACCCAAGGCAATACATACGTCTGACCTGCACTTATCGTCACTACGGTTGCGCAAGTATAGTTGTCGGTGTTATGTAACACTCCGGTTCCGTCCGGGACAACAGGTGCAACAACTTGTGCTTTCGTTGTCCAAGCATATCCAGCATGATACACAGAACCATTCCACCATGTCGAGGAATTAGGATTCTGCCATTGACCACCGGAGACAGATCGATCACAAGTATAACTTGTCGACGGTGTTATGGAAGCATAAACACTTCCACTGTAATCCCTAGATGAAGCTCCTACCCATCTGTGAAGTACCACATTATTGGTTCCACCGATCGTAACAATTCCATTGCCGGCATTGAACCCTTGAGATGTTTGTGGACTCGACCAGTATCCCATATTAGTAGCGTTTCCCCCGCCTCGTGGTGTCAAGGTTCCCGTCTCACCCGGTCCGTAATTATTTTCGACAGAGAATGTGGAGCGGATGATGACATCTCCGTGCTCTCCATTTTCTGTAATATTACCATTGATATAATAGTTATGGTCCGTTCTAAAATCGTGCTGCCCCCACGCGACTCCGCCGCTGCTGCCGAAGAGGAGCGCTGCGGCGATAAGGGGTTTGACTACTGAAAGAAGTTGTTTCTTTTCCATACCTGTATCTGTTTTTGAAGTTTGAAAATGAGGTTCCCCCCGTGGCCTCTCTGCATCGCCCCTTGCGAGGCGAAGAGCGGCGCGCGGAGGCGACCCGTTATGAATTTACTTGAGTGAATAATACCATTTGATGATGCTGCCCCTTTATGGGCGCTGATTATGTGTGACATACATGCTCTCCGGTGTAGACTCGACGACTGAAGGATTCTTGCCGCCTCTCGAGTACAGCTTCTCTGGGTCGACCGCCGTGCCGTGAAATACGCCCTTAATCATGGGTCGCATATTGACGAGTCCGGTGTTCACGGTGTAACCCTCCGTGACCCGCTGTGCAGCCAACCGGTTAAAGCGATTCACGATGTCGACGATGGTCTCTTTTTGAAGCTCGACACCTTGAAACTGCATATCGGCAATGATCTGTTCCATCCCCACCCCGCCAAGGGTGTCGGGTACAGCCGTATAATCGCTTGTATCGGCCGTGAGGTGATTGGGTTTTAACCAAGCTCTTAGTTGTGTCATATCATTATTGTATGATGAGATTATAGCCTCCTAATATCAAGAGTGAGATGGATATCCGTTGAAGACGCTGCAAAGGAGGGGGTGCAATGCGCAAAAACGACTGGCAACGAGAAGCAGTGGTTCGCTCTCGTCGACAATCGGATGCCCAAATACATATGGTTGCTATGTCAGATAGGATGCCCATCTTGTCTATTCCTCTGAGAAGTGACGGGGCAAAGTTAAGCGCATAATAACAACAAAACCAAAAGGAAAGTAAGACGAATAAAGATTGTATAACTGCGAGAAGAGATGTATCCTCGCAGAATCAGCACGTTACGGAATGAATTTGGAATACGAAGGTCCGGCTACGATTCTGGCTTTATGAACCAAAGAGGGCACATTCTGAACATCGCGTCGGGCTATTCCTGCGGGAGGCGAGGTATGGAAAGGGAGCGAAGGGGTAAGAATCAAAAGAGGCGGACACCTCGGTGGGTGTCCGCCTCTCTTTCCACAGGTTTCTGCGGGCTATACCGCATACTGCATCGCGATAGGTGCGGCGGGGGCAACTTCCTGCCTTTCGCGCTCTGCAATGCGCCGCAAATCGTTTTCGTAGGCGGCTTGCAGGTTAGTCCAGAGCGTCGCATCGATATGCAGCGCCTGCTCCAGCCTCTGAGCAAGGTCGGGCGTAAAGTCTCGCCGACCCTTCAATAAAGAAGTCAGTACGGAGCGCTCGATGCCCAGTTGTCCTGCAAATGCCTTCCGACTGATCCGACGAGCCTTCAACTCCTCCCAAAGGATCTCGCCCGGATGGATAGCGATAGCGGGTATGATGTCGTCGTAATTGACCCCCTTGTAATCATCTCTTGTTTCCATAATGCGTGTCGTCTAATTCTATTATGTATATCTCAATCCCATTTTCATTCTCCGTAAAGATCAATCGCTCTACGGCGCCGTTTGCGATCCTGACCGGACTTTTGCCTTTAGTCCGAATAGGGCCTTAGAAGTTACCTCTTCTGCCGGTAGGCTTGTAGGGGCGTACGGCATACGCCCTCAGGACGTTTCCAATGGAAACGATTTCGTGCATCCTTATAAATGAAATCGGAACAGGCTGCCTCAAATGTCCGCCCCTCCTCTCCCCTCTTCGATGTATTTGGGGCGTAAGCATTACGCCCCTACCGCTTCAGGTGCATTCGTTCTGAATGGAATAGAATAGTGCCCCCAGAAAGAGGTTCGTCGTATTCCTGTGGCACCTATCCTCCGGACGCATGCAGAAACAAAAACGGCCCTTTGCGAGGGCCGACGGCTGTATATGAGATGAAGCGGATAGATGCGCGATAAAACTACGGGTGGGTATAAAAAAGAAATGGTTGTCTCACGACAACCACAATCTTCATTGTTAACCTTAAATCTAATACCATGAAAAACACGGCGCAAAAGTAGGCCGGTTCCCGATTCTGGCAATACCCGCCGACGAAAAAGGGCCTACACTTACGCTTATTTAACTCTTATGTCTGCGCCCCACATCAGCTTATCACGCAGTGTCTGATAAAAATTTCGATTGTTACGATGAATCATCTGCGTGGAGAAATCTGCCTTACAAACAGAGAGTTCGACGTCTGTCGAGAGACTCCGTGACCGTCCGTCAAGGGCTACGAGATAGGAGTCATTCCGACTTTCGGTCTTTAAGATTATTTCGTACGAGGCTGGAATGACCAACGGACGCACATTCAGACTATGCGGCGCCACAGGGCTGAGCACAATGTTGTCACTTCCGGGCAGGAGAATGGGCCCATTGACGCTCATGGAGTAAGCTGTGGATCCGGTAGGCGAGGCAATCACGAGTCCGTCGGCCTGGTAAGACGTGAGGTACTCCTTATTTAAATAGGTATGGATGGTGATCATGGACGAGGTTTCGCGCTTAAGCAGGACGACCTCGTTCAAGGCATAGTTCGAGGACGGGACCTCGGAGTCGGACGGTGTCTCGGGATAGATCTCCGAACGCGTCAAGCCGTCGGCACCGCGCGTCTGTAAGCGTAGCATCATCCGCCGCTCGATCCGATAATCGCCACGGAAAAGCTCATCGAGCGTCTCCTCGATCTGTTCCGGTCCGGCCTCGGCTAAAAATCCGAGGCGCCCGGTGTTAATGCCCAAGATGGGGATGTCTTGCCGTCCGATCTGTTCAGCGGCACGCAGGAAGGTGCCATCGCCCCCCACGCTCAGGGCAACGTCCAAATCAAACGGCGCCACGGTCAGCACGCCAGAGATGGGCGGGCAGAAGTGGGGCGTTGTGGTGAGAAAGGCGTGGAAGTCTTTGGAGACGAAGATTTCCGCCTCCAAGCGGTTCAGTTTCTCAAACAGTCGCTGCAACAAGGGCAGCTTATCCGGCCTATATCCACAGCCGAATATTCCGATCTTCATATTCTGATTTTTAATTGTATGACTTTGTTTCGTTCCCTCCCGAATCGTCCTACTTTTGCGCTGCATTTTTTAGACGTACAAATGTAAGGAACATAGCAGAACCAGATTTTTTTCACATGATTAAGTTAAGTGTCAATATCAACAAAGCAGCGACTCTTCGCAATGCACGTGGCGGAAACGTGCCCGATGTGGTGCAGATCGCTAAAGATTGCGAAGCCTACGGGGCACAGGGCATTACCGTGCACCCGCGCCCGGACGAGCGACACATCCGATATAACGATGTCTATGCGCTCAAGCCGATCATCAAAACAGAACTGAACATTGAAGGTTATCCCATCCAGTCGTTCGTCGATCTGGTGCTCACCGTAAAGCCGACGCAGGTGACGCTGGTGCCCGACGCGCCAGACGTGCTGACGTCCAACGCGGGTTGGAACGTAAAGGAGCACTTTAACCAACTGAGCGAACTGGTGGACACATTCACAGGCCACGGCATTCGGACGTCGCTCTTTGTGGAGACGGATCTGGAGAACATCGAATGGGCAGCCAAAACGGGGACGGATCGCATCGAGCTTTACACCGAACCCTATGCCAACGGATATAACAGCAATCGAGACCATGCCATAGCGCCCTTTGTGGAAGCGGCAAAGCGGGCGAAAAGCCTCGGCCTCGGTGTCAATGCAGGGCACGATCTGAGCCTGCAAAACTTAGCCTTCTTTGCTTCGCACCTGCCGTGGATTGAGGAAGTCTCGATCGGCCATGCCTTGATCTGCGACGCGCTTTATTACGGACTGGAGCGAACCATTGGCCTCTACAAGGCCTGCTTGAAAGGAGAATCGAAATAGTTATTCGGGGGGAGAAGTGGAGGGTAAGTCCCCCGCTCCGCCCTCCTCGTCTTGAAGCCGCATTTAACAGCAACCCCATACAACACAGAATTAGAAACGATATGAACATCTTATTCCTCTTCGCGCAAGTGGCTACGGAAGAAGCCGCCGATGCAGCAACTGAAATCGCGGCCGACGCCGCACAAACACAGGCTCAAATCAATATCATCGATCTCGCCATGAAGGGCGGATGGATCATGGGCGTCCTACTGGTGCTCTCATTGGTGGCCATCTACTTCTTTATTCAGCGACTGCTCGTGATCCGTCAGGCGGGACGAAACGACGAAACGTTTATGAACCGTATCCGCGACTACATTTATGAAGGCAAGATCGATCAGGCGCTCAACCTCTGTCGGACGACGCCAACCCCTGCCGCTCGCATGATTGAGAAAGGCATCCTCCGCCTCGGACGCCCCACCGCCGATGTGCTGGCTGCCATCGAAAACGCAGGCAACATTGAGATTTCGAAACTCGAACGTGGCTTCCCTGTCATCGCAACTACCGCAGCGGGTGCACCTATGCTGGGATTCCTTGGGACGGTTACGGGTATGGTGCGCGCCTTCTACGACATGGCTAACGCGGGAACCAATGTGGACGTGACGCTGCTCTCAGGTGGTATCTACGAGGCACTTGTGACTACGGTCGGCGGACTTGTGGTCGGTATCATCGCTCTGTTTGCATACAACTATTTAGTGGCTCGCGTGGAGAACGTGGTCAATAAACTTGAGGCAAGCACGATGGAGTTCATGGATCTGTTGAACGAACCTGCACACTAACGACGTCATGGCACTGAAACGAAAAACGAAAGTGAATGAAGCCTTCAGCATGGCCTCGATGACGGACGTCATCTTCCTGCTGCTGATCTTCTTCATGGTGACCTCTACGGTAGTGGTGCCGAACGCGATCAAGCTGACCTTGCCGCAGGCGCAGAAACAGACGGCAGCCAAACCCATCACACGCGTGACAATCGACGCGGAAGGGAATTTCTACGTCGCGGCAGGCAACCAACGCGAGCAGCAGGTGGCCTTTGAAGACATCGCCCCCTTCCTGCAAGAGCAATACGAGGCCGACCCGGAGATGTTCGTCGCCCTCTATGCCGACGAGACCGTCCCCTACGGTCAGATCGTGAGCGTGCTGAACCTGGCCAACGAGAATAAATATAAGGTGGTGCTGGCCACCCGTCCACCGGAGCGCACGCCATGAAGCTGAAGAAAAACAACCTGCTGGCTATTGTCGGATCGATCCTTTTCCACGCCGTCATTCTGCTGATCCTCTATTTCACGGTGCTGAAAGCCGTGGAGCCGGAGGAAGATGGCGGTGTGATGGTGAACTTCGGCACGATAGACGAGGCCACCGGAACGTTTGAGCCGGAGGGCGAGCCTGCGCAGGACGAACCGACGGAAGAGGTGCAAGAGGAGACCGTTGTCCCTCCGCCTCCTACGCCCCCCGCTCCACCTACGCCTCCTACTCCTCCCACACCCAAGCAACCGGAAAAGCTCATCACACAAGACCAAGAAGAGTCCGTGGCCTTGGCCCAACAGCGGAAGAAAGAGCAAGAGCGGAAGCGGAAAGAAGAAGCACGCCGACAGGAGGAGCTACGCAAGCAACAAGAGGAGCGTCAGCGTCAAGACACGGAGCGCCGCCGACAAGACGAGGCCCGACGCAAAGAGGCTGAACAGAAAGCCGAAGCAGAACGCAAAGCCGAGGCCGAGCGTCGCCGTCAAGCCGAGGAGCAGCGCAAAAAAGAGCAGGCTATTCGTGACCGTGTGGCGGGTGCTTTCGGTAAGAACAATTCAAGTCAAGGCACGGGCAAGACGACCACTGGCAACCAGGGCAGTCCCCTCGGCAACGCTGATCGGGGTGCCAACAAAGGCGTTGGCACGGGGTTCAGCTTAAGTGGCCGATCTATCGGAGCGGGAGGCCTGCCACATCCGGCCTACACGGTGCAAGAGGAAGGTCGCATCGTGGTCAATATCGTGGTCGATCCGGCGGGTAACGTCATCGCTGCCGACATCGGCAAGGGCACGAACATCGACAACGCTTCCATGCGCCGCAGCGCCGTCGAAGCTGCCCGTCGCGCCAAGTTCAACAGCATCGAGGGCACGAACAATCAGAGCGGAACAATCACTTACATGTTCAGACTGAAGTAAGCCCTTCAGCTATTCATTTACATCCATCATAATATCTACCAACAATGAGAAAGAAGGCATATGTGTTTTTTGCGACGGGCTTCGAAGAGACCGAGGCCATCGGCACGACGGACGTGCTGCGTCGCGGGAATGTAGAGACGGTCACGGTTTCAATGACCGGCGATCGAACGGTTACGGGTGGGCATGGCATCCCTGTCGTGACAGACGCACTCTTTGAGGACATCGACCTGACCGACGCGGACGCACTCGTACTGCCCGGCGGTGGGCCTATGCTCAACGATTATGAAGACTTGAAGAAGGCCATCGTCCGCCATTACGAGAAGGGCCGATTAGTGGCCGCTATCTGTGCTGCGCCACTCGTGCTCGGCGGACTGGGGCTGCTCCGCGGACGTCGCGCCACGTGTTACCCCGGCTTCGAGCAATACCTCACGGGCGCAACCGTGGTGGAGGCTGACACGGTCAAAGAGGACAACATCATCACCGGACGCGGGCCAGGCATGGTCTATGCTTTCGGCGTGGCCGTGGTGGACTATCTGATGGGCACGGAAACGGCCGATGAGGTGGCTCGCGGACTGTTGTTGAAGAAGTAAGCACCGATAAAAAAGGAATGCCACCTCCTTCGAGGGCACCGCTCCCTGACCCATGATCCTGCCGGAGTGGACGGCTCGCAAAGAAGCGGGCGTCTCCCCCCTCCGGCAGGATCTTTTTTGTGACCTTTAGAAGGGAGGAACGATTGCATAGGTCTCCAGACGGCTTTTTCAAGCGAAGACAAACAGATGCACTCATGGGAGACGTGAACCCCTCTCCCGCCACGGGACGTTATTTTGAGAAGCTGTTTGGAATTTATTTCGGAGGATATCCGTTCGTAACGAATGCACCTGAAGCGGTAGGGGCGTAATGCTTACGCCCCCAAATACATCGAAGGGGGGAGAGGAGGGGCGGACATTTGAGGTAGCCTGTTTCGATTCCAATTATAAGGATACGCGAAATCGCTTCCGTTGGAAACGTCCTGGGGGCGTATGCCGTACGCTCCTACAAATACATAGAAGAGGCTTTTGAGGACGCGGAAGCTGACGGACATCGTTTACCTCAGGGAGCCGCTCTGTTTCACGTTGCTCTGCCCTGAGTCGAGGTCTCGTTACCCTATGGGATAACTCGCGGCCCTTTCGGGGCGTTCCATGTGCGCAGCCCGTCTCCCTTTCCATGCCTCGCCTCCCGCAGGAATAGCCCGACGCGATGTTCAGGAAATACCGTCTTTGGTTCATAAAGCCAGAACCGTAGCCGGACCTTTATATTCCAAATTCATTCCGTAACGTACTGATTCTGCGAGGATACAATCTCCCTCAGGGTTACATAATCTTTATTCGTCGCAAAATCCTTTTGGTTTTGTTGTTATTATGCACTTAACTTTGCCCCGTCACTTCTCGAAGGAATAGACAAGATGGGCTTCCTATCTAACATAGCAACCACATGCATCCGGACATCCGATGGTCGACGAGAACCAGCCACAGCCTCTCGTCGCCAGTCGTTTTTGCGCACTACACCTCGTTGCGGCTATGTGCCCACGCAAACGTCGTACGCCTTGAGCGAGGAGGCGAACCGTTCCGCGAACTGCAAGAGCCTTTCCGCCATTTGGCGAACCGTTCCGCGAACTGCAAGAGCCTTTCCGCCATTTGGCGAACCGCTCCGCGAACTGCAAGAGCCTTTCCGCCATTTGGCGAACCGTTCCGCGAACTGCAAGAGCCTTTC
>ERZ772960.2982-NODE-2982-length-11742-cov-5.131171_pt1 | contig 11742 bp, 8 predicted proteins | sample MGYA00580678_ERZ772960 | MGnify/ENA primary metagenome ERZ772960 (study PRJEB29015, sample SAMEA2737930) | human oral metagenome | biome: human oral; feature: human-associated habitat; material: dental | place: China | collected 2059 ...
GCAAATCGTATCGGTTGTGGGATTCTGTCGCACCTACAGCGCTCCATTTAGGAGATTGCTTTATACCCAGCGCAATGCGCTGGGCTGATATTTTGTGTTCTTGCAGAGCTTACATTACACCTCACATCATTATAACATGGTATTGATCCCCCCCCCGTGATCATACTCTTTCAGCACTTGACTCGTACATTATGCGATGATTTTATGACATCCTATATGCCTCGCAATGATATTCATGATTCTAACTCTGTACGTTTTTAGGGTATTTGATTACGAACTTTTTTACTCCATGGGGCGATGTGTGCCGTTGCTTGCCGGATTCTGTGGTTCATGGACTCTGTATGCAACGAAGTATAAAGAAGGGTTTATCGGAAATGCCATATAGGGCGATACGGGTAACGATGCCGTCGGGCGATACGGTATATACGGTGCGGAACTTAGGTCCTTCAGCACGTACCTCGCCGTAGTTCATTATGTCTGAGGCCTCGTCGTGGAACCCTTCTGTGATAACCGTCACATGCCAGCCGCCTCCATCGGCCGTTTTCACCTCGTAGGTGGCGGGATCGTAACCGTCGAAGATATGTCCGCTTAGGCTGTCGGCCTCAATTTTATCGTTTAAGAAGAAGATTCTATCGATGCCTCCAAACAGTCCTTCTATCCTATTTTTACTAATCAGCGTCTCTGTCAATAGACCTATAGCATAGTTTGCTCTATCGGGGTCTTTCTTTAAGGCCTCTTTTTCTTCCTTGCTCAATGCGTCGTAGAGAGGTTGCAGACGCTGTTTTACGAGGTTGAAAATGTGCTTGATGGGTGCTTCAGGAGGCTCGAACCCCATGAAGTTTCCCTCTCTATCTACCTGACAGGTAAAGGGGGTACGTACCAGCACTGCCTGTACGCTGTCGGGTAAACCGGAAAGGTCGACGCCTTCCATCTTCTCGTATGTGCTATCGATGGGAATGGTGAGCGGGGTGAGGGTGAATGTGGTAAGGCTGTCGGTGGTGTCGGAAACGGTTAGACGGTAGCGGAGACTCCGCGTCTCATCATCGTCTGTCATTTCGTAGGTATAGGATTCGCCACGTTGATAGTGGGGGTGAAAGAGCGGCCGGAAGGGTTTGGCCGTGCAGCAGGGGGCGAGGGCATCGGATAGCAAGTCGATGTCGGTAGGGTCGAGAGCCTCGAAATCACGGCTCGTATCGAAGTCGGGTCCCATGATGTAGGTAGTACCGACGACCCGCCCTCGGTGTACGACAGCCAACCGATTGCTGAACACCATCTTGGCAAAGAGTGTCAGACGATAGGTGGTATAGCGACTCATCCGCGCCACAATACCCTTTTCGCCATCGAATTCGTAGGGTTTCATGTCTTCAAATTGCAGACCGGAGAAAGTGCTTGCCCTACTGGTTTGCAGCAGGAATACCTGTACGCGCCCCTTGGCATTGGGACGTGTGCTGTATAGAAGTCGTGCACGGGCAGGCAGGAGTTTGCGCAGTTGGGGTCTGGCAAGCAGTTTGCGCAGACGCAAGGTGTCGGCCGGAAGTATGGTAGGCGGAAAGCTGTTGCCATGCGGCCAGTGAAGCATTCGCTTTACCTCGGCGTTTTTCCCTATCACTTCAAAGTACAACGAATAGGTATCTATGATATGAAGAACGGGCTTTTCTTGCCCGCAGGCAGAAAAGGTGATGGACAGGAAAAGGGAAAAAAGTGCAAATCGTTTCATTATCTTGGTTTTTTAACGGTGGAAAAAGGGATTGTAAATATGCCTCAAAAACAAGAAGAGGCATCCGCCCTTTAGGATAGATAACCTCTTCTTTACCTTATGGAAATATGTTATTCTCCATCTTTTTGCTCTTCGTCTATGGTCTTTATCTTCTGGCGTACAAGTTCCATCTCGTCTTTCAGCCGCTGTATCTTGCGATGAACCTCGTCTAAAAGACTGTTGCCTTTCTTACTGCTGGCATTCAGGAAGCCGAGATTATTCTCATAGGTCTGTATTTCCTGCTTTAGTCCTTCGTAATGGCGGAACAGACGAGCACGCTCGTTACCCAGTGCATCTTCGCCTCGTTGAGCGGCATTCTTGATAGCCGTCTTGAATTGATCTAACTTTCGGCGTGCGGCAGATATATTGAGCTCTTTTTGCAGTTTGTCGAGTATGTCGTGGTACTCCTTGTACAGTTTATCTTTTTCCTTGAATGGCACATGCCCCACTGCGTTGTATTCGTCAATGAGGTTATGCACTTGTTCCTCTACCTCCTCCGTCTTTTGTTCAGCCAGCTCGTGAAGGCGGGTGATGATATTGCGCTTCTTTTCGAGGTTCTCCCGCTCTGCAGCATAGGGATTTCCACCTGCGGCATTGCGTGCCTCGAAGAAGTGATTGCAGGCAGCGAGGAACTCTGCCCACAATTTATCGCCTAATTTCTTTGGTACCATGCCGACAGCTTTCCATTCTTTCTGCAAAGCAATGAATTTGTCTGATGTAGCTTTCCATTCCGTACTGTCTTTCAAAGCCTGTGCCCGTTCGATAAGTGCCCTTTTCTTCTCTGCATTTTCATGGAACTTCTCTTTAAGTTCTTTGAAGAAAAGTGTCTTTCGTGTGAAGAAATCATCACATGCTGTGCGGAATCGCTCAAAGATTTTTACGTTCATCTTTTGCGGAGCGAAGCCGATGGTTTTCCATTCCTTCTGTATTTCTATTATCTGTTTGGCATGTTTTTCCCAGTCGGAAGCCCCCTTGTTTTCCTCTCCGGCGATGGCTTCCACCTGTTCGCAAAGGGCTGTTTTCCTATTCAGATTCTCCTGTTCCATAGAACGGAGCCTCTCGAAGTGCTGCTGATGACGTTTGTTGATGACGGTGGATGCTGCCTTGAAACGCCCCCATATATCCTCTCTTAATTCCTTTGCTACGGGGCCTATCTCGCGATATTGCTGGTGCAGTTCCTGCAATTGATGGAATGCACTCACCACATCTGTCTCTTCGGCCAGCTTTTCAGCAGCCTCGCAGAGGTGTGTTTTCAATCCTAAGTTCTTCTTGAAGTCGTATTCGCGTGCCTCACTGTTGAGCTTCAGAAGGTCGTAGAATTGCTCCACATATAGCTGATAATTACGCCACAGTTCGTTTGCGCTCTCTGCCGGAACGGCTTTTATTTCCTTCCATTCCTGTTGCAGTTGCTTGAACTCTTGGTATGATTTATTGGCCATTTCGGGCGAAGTAGCCATTTCCTTTATCCGCTCAATGATGGCTTGTTTGCGTTTCAGGTTTTCTTGTTTCTCGGCTTCTTGTTCGAGGAACTGCTTGTTGCGTTTCTCCTTGATGATACTCATCTCGGCCTTGAAGTGCTCTTCCAACTCATCGGGTACGAACTGATAACTATCGGGATCGCTTCCACCATCGATGTATTCTTTGAGTTTCGCCTCGCGTTCTGCCGTATGCAATCTGTAGAAAGCACTTTTCAGCTCGTCCACCTCCTCTTTGTTCGGATATTCTTCGCTGTGCGCAATCTCTCTCACACGGTCGAGTACCTCGCTTTTGGTGGCGTAGGTACGTTTAGCCGACGGCAACGCGACCTCAGTTTCTGTCGGTTGTTCGTTCGTCACTTCAGCTACCGAGATCTCTTCCTGAGCCTCTTCTTGGGACACGACTTCGGGAACTTCGATCTCTTCAGGCATCACTTCCTCGGTCTTCTTCTCTGATAAATCTTCGGAGTCTATCATAATTTTTCTGTTTATACTTTGGTTTTCCACGAGTGTTTATATGGTTTGCAAACTTACGGAAAAAACTTGTAACCACCTAAACATTACGTGCTTTTTTCTGTCCGTGGCGGTTAAATCAGCCGCTTGTAGCGGAAAATCCACCAAAAGACACCCGACACAATCACCGACAGCACCAGCGCGATGACGAAACCGAAAGGACTCGTTTCCATACCATTGATGAGGTTCATGCCAAAAAGGCTGGCAATGAGCGTGGGAAACATCATGAGAATCGACACCGAAGTGAGCGTTCGCATCACGGTGTTCATATTGTTGTTGATGATGCTCGAGTAAGTGTCCATCGTCGACTCCAATATATCGGAATAAATATTCGTCGTTTCACGTGCTTGTATCATCTCGATATTCACGTCTTCAATCAGGTCTGCATCGAGTTCGTCTACCTGTAATTTAAACTTCAGCTTTGCCAGCAGATTCTCATTGCCGCGGATAGAAGTGACGAAATAAGTCAGTGAGTCTTGCAGCCGGCTCAACCCGATAAGACTTTCGTTGTTAATATCGTGGTCGAGGTTACGCTTTGCTTTCTCTATGAGGCTGCTGATTTGTTTAAGTCGTTTCAGATACCATACGGCCGACGATAGGAAGATACGGAATATCATGTCCACATAGTCGGTAAAACCCGTGCCGCGCTTTTGCTGATAGCTCACGAAATCTATCATCATATTCGTCTCGTAGTAGCATACCGTGATGGTCACATCGCGCTTGTGGATGATACCCAGCGGCACCGTCGTATAGGGCGTGCGCGAGCGTATCTCTTTCACATAAGGGATGCGCAGGATGATAAGCATCCACCCGTCGTCGTACTCATAACGGGCGCGCTCGTCGGTATCGCTGATGTCTGAAAGGAAATAGTCGGGTATCTCAAAATGGCTTTCCAGCATTTGCCGGTCTTCATCCGTGGGGCATGTCACCTGAATCCAGCAGCCCGGCTGCCATTCATCGAGGGTGGTAAGGGTGGCGTTCGTGTTCCAATAAGTTCTCATCTATACTAATCCTCCATATGTTAATAGGTTGAAGATGAGTGCACGAGCGCATGCTCTCTGCAACCTACAAGTAGTTGTTCTCCGAATGATAATCGTCCATTGATATACAAAAGGGTTGGTTTTCGGCTGCAAAAGTACAAATTATAATTGGTATTTCTTCACGATTTTATTATATTTTCGCCTGTCTGCATCTATTTTTCATGAAGGTAGCGTAGGGTATGTTTCACGGAATAGACAGCATTCCTTACCGGATGGATGGTGAGAAATCGTAACTTTTCACCCCGTTTTTGTGATGATTTCTTAGTATTTGATGCTCAAAAGTTCGGGATTGTAACCTTTAATGGTCGTAAAGTAACGATTGATAAGTCGGTATTCGCACCTTGTACAGATGGCGTTTGTATAGGGAAAGGTCGGCAACCTTTCTACGTATAAATGCCCACTATGGTGGTGTGAAACATGGGTAAACGGAAAACCCGAGGGCATCTGATAGGACAGACGCTCCCGGGTTGTGTTGCTGCGCAAGGGCAGGGATGCTCGCTTTATTTGGCGGGAATCTGCTCAAGGGTCTTCACAAGGAAGTTCCAGAACTTCTGGGTGGACGGCCAGTTAGCGCGTTCGCTGGTGGTGTGGGGCGAGAGCATGGTGGGGCCGAAGGAGCATACGTCGAAGTGCGGGTACTTACTGAGGATGATGCTGCACTCCAATCCGGCGTGGCACACTTGTATTCTCGGCGCTTCGTTGAAGAGATTCTGGTAGATACCGGCCATGATTTTAACGATTTCGCTGTCGGTATTGGGATTCCATCCCATGTAGTCACCATCACGTGTGGTGGTCATTCCGATGAGTTGGAAGGCACTTTCGACGGTTTTGGAAACATACTCTTTCATGGTCTCGCTGGAGCTTCTGGCGAGTACTTTGACGAAAGCCTTGCCGCTACCTATCTCTACGATAGCGAGGTTGGAGGACGTTTCCACCTTTTCGGGGATGGTGGGGATGAAGCGAATAACGCCGTTGTGGCAGGCGTAGATGGCACGGATGAGGTTGTTTTGCACGTCTTCCGGCACTTGCTTGCTGGGCATGGGGGTATCTTCAGCGAAGAAGAGAATGTCGTTTTCAATGCCTTTATATTCGCTGTTGAAGCATGTTTTCCATTCGTCGACGCGGGTTTTGAGGGCGGCCACCTTATCTTTAGGCAGTGTGAGCACTACCTCGGCCTCGAAGGGGATGGCGTTGCGCATGTTGCCGCCTGCCCAAGTAGCGAGGCGTGCGGAGTACTTGTCAATGGCTTCACTGACGAAGCGCACCATGAGTTTATTGGCATTGCCGCGGCCTTCGTTGATTTCCAAACCGGAATGGCCACCTTTCAGACCTTTGATAATCACCTTAACGGCGGCGTGACTCTTGTCGATGTCCACCTCGTTGTAATTCATTTCTGCGGTCAGATTGATACCTCCGGCGCTACCGATAATCATTTCTCCTTCTTCTTCGGTGTCGAGGTTGAGGAGGATGTCTCCGCGGAGTTCTCCGGCAGGAAGGTCGTTCGCACCATACATACCCGTCTCTTCGTCTACCGTGCAGAGACCTTCGATGGGTCCGTGTTTGAGGGTTTTGTCTTCCATCACGGCCATGATGGCAGCGAGACCTAACCCGTTGTCGGCTCCGAGGGTGGTACCTTTGGCCTTTACCCAATCGCCATCAATATAAGTTTGAATGGGGTCGGTCTCGAAGTTATGGGTACTGTCTTTCGACTTTTGCGGTACCATATCCATGTGGGCTTGCAGCACCACGCCCTTACGATTCTCCATGCCCGGCGAAGCGGGTTTACGCATCACAATGTTGCCGGCGGGGTCTTTAAAAGCCTCTACGCCCACTTTTTTGGCAAAGTCAAGCAGAAATTGCTGCACTTTTTCTAAATGTCCTGAGGGACGGGGTACCTGTGTCAAGGCATAGAAGTTTCTCCAGATGCCTTCGGGTTTCAGATTTTTGATTTCACTCATGTTGTTTTAAAATTTTAAGGTTTGTATTTAGGTTGATGAAAAGTCGGAAACGGGGGTGAGAGCCGTCTGTCTCTTACGGGTGAACGACAGGGCTACCCATGCGTAGATGCCCAGCAGGATAACGAGCATGGTCTGCACGGTATGGACGATGAGCACGAAGAAAAGGGCGTTTACATCGGCCACGCCGTAGAGTATGAACATGGTCTTCACGGCGAAATGCCACGGGCCGGCACCGTTGGGGGTAGGCACGATGACGGCAATACTGCCCACGATGAACGTGACGAGGGCACAACTCATGCCGAGATTGGCGGTGAAGTCGAAACAAAAGAAGGTGAGGTAATAATGCAGGAAATAGCTGCCCCATATCGCAACGGTGAGCAACAGGAAGAGGGGCATATTGCGTACACGGCGCAATGACATGACGCCTTTCCCGATGTCTCCCACGGTATCTTTCACCTTATTATATAAGGAGAAACGACGCAGGAGCAGTATGGAGAGAACAACGGCAGCAACGATGCACACGCCCGTAACTATCCAGCCTGTTGTAGAAAAGCGACTTGCAATGGCATCAAGTCGCGTGCCGGTGCGGTCGAAAAACGTGCGAAAGACGTGCAACTGCGAGATAAAAGTGAGTCCGGTAACAAGCAACACGAGCAGCGAATCTATCACGCGTTCGGTTACTACCGTGCCCAATGCTTTGGGAAACGACACGCCGTCGTAGCGCTTCAACACACCGCAACGAGCAAACTCGCCGATACGCGGCACCACAAGGCTCACGGCATACGACAGAAAAACGGCATGGATGCTGGTCGAAGTGCGCGGATGTTCGCCTAAAGGGGTGAGAGCAAGGTTCCACCGCCACCCTCTGAACATCTGTGCCAACACACCGAACGGGAACGAAAGGAGCATCCACGTCCAATTCATCTCATGGAGCGCCACGTGCTCGATGCGTTTGAAGTCGAAGTCGCGATACATCCAATAGAGGATAGCTCCGCCAAGTAGCAATGGTAGGGTTATCTTCAGGGTGTTGTCTGCTATCGTTTTCAGTTTCATGTTTCCCGTCCTCGTAGGTGCAAAGATAGTGGAATTAGCTTGTATGACAAAGGAAAAGACGGTATTTTATTTTGCGGTCTCTATCGTTTAAATTATCTTTGCATTCATAAAAAACGTCGTATGAAATCGGTAAGACCCAAGAAACATCTCGGACAACACTTCCTGACAGACCTCGATATTGCAAGACGCATTGCCGACACGGTGGATGCTTGTCCTCGACTCCCCATACTTGAGGTAGGCCCGGGTATGGGCATGCTCACGCAGTTTCTCGTAACCAAGGAGCGTCAGGTACGCGTCGTGGAGATAGACAGAGAGGCAGCTACCTACCTGCATAAGCATTTTCCGTTGATGCACGACGACATTTTGCGGGAAGACTTTCTGCGTATGAACCTGCAGAAAGTGTTTAACGGACAGCCCTTTGTGCTTACCGGCAACTATCCGTATGATATTTCATCGCAGATATTCTTCAAGATGCTCGACAACAAAGATCTCATACCTTGTTGCACGGGTATGATACAGCGTGAGGTAGCACTCCGCATGGCAGCTACAGAAGGCAATAAAACTTACGGCATACTGAGCGTACTGATGCAGGCGTGGTATGATGTGGAATACCTCTTCACGGTAGACGAAACGGTGTTTAATCCTCCACCCAAGGTGAAAAGTGCCGTCATCCGCATGACTCGCAACGGCGTTACCGACTTGGGCTGTGACGAACGGCTCTTCCGCAGGATTGTGAAAGCGGTGTTCGGACAGCGGCGTAAGATGTTGCGCGTAAGCCTGCGGCAAATCTTTTCCTCGATACCCGCCTCACCTGCTTTCTATGACCGAGATATCATGACCCGCCGACCGGAACAACTCTCTATCCCACAATTCGTAGAACTCACTAACCTTGTGGAGGCCGAACTACGGCAATTGCGCGATGTCGCAGTCTGCAAGGACGGAGAATTGCAGGCACATATATAATAAAGGTGTAGGGGAAGGGGCATCTGAAATGTCGGATGCAAACCTGTTGGAAAAGGTAGATAAGACAAGGACAAAATATGAAGCACACATCTTCTGTGGTAGAAGAAATCACGTACTAGAGGTACGCGAGTTCGGGATAAGAGAATCTTATCTAATAGTCCCAAAGAGGCGACAGTCCGGCAACCTTATTCCGAACTCACGTATTTTTACGTTTATGCTTCAGAGTGCCGTACTCCTATACTTCCTTTAACTTTTAATCTTCAGAGTGCCGAACTCTGTTATTTTTTTATCATTCTACCTCCAAGCGTGCGGCCACTTTGCTCTTCGGTGTCCTCTCTCCTCGGGGATGCGGGTAAGCTCCGTCGGGGCTTACAGTCCGATAGCCTTATCCCGAACTCACGTATTTGCAGAGAAAAAGTTCGGGATTGTAACTTTTATGGGTTGTAAAGTCACGATTCATAAGTCCCTATTTGTCCCCTGTACAGATGCCGTTTGTCCGTGGCACAGATACGGTTTGTACAGGGAAAGGTCGGCAATCGTTCTCAGTGCAAATCGCATCGGTTGTGGGATTCTGTCGCACCTACAGCGCTCCATTTAGGGGAACGTCTTATACCCAGCGCGATGCGCTGGGCTGATAATATTGCGCGCTTACAGCACTTACATTACATCTTGTACCAAGATAATATGGTATCTATATACCCTAATTACTTGTTCAGTTTCCATGTGACACCGTCTTTCGTGTCTTTCACTTCAAAACCGTCTTTGGCCAACTCGTCGCGTATGCGGTCGCTTGTTGACCAATCTTTGTCGGCTTTAGCCTTGGCGCGTAGATCGAGCACCATATCTACCACCTTGCCATAAGCGGCTTCGCGGGCATCATTGTTGGCGTTTTTCTCGCTTTTCAGTCCGAGCAGGTCGAAGGCGAAAAGGTGCATCGTGTCTTTCAGCTCCTGCAAGTCGGTGGCGTTGATGCTGCCCTTGTGGTCAAGCACTGTGTTGATGATGCGGCAAGCCTCGAAGAGGTGACTGATGACGGTGGGTGTCTGCAAATCGTCGTTGAGTGCATCGTAGCACCGTTTGCGCAGGGTAGCAACCGTTTGTGCGGTAGTTTCATCGGTGGATGGGGCAGGTTGGATGCGGTCGAGGTCGTCGAGTCCGTTCATCAGCCTTTCGAGTCCTTTCTCGCTCGCTGCCAATGCGTCGTTAGAGAAGTCTACCGTACCACGATAATGGGCCGAGAGAATGAAGAAGCGAATTGTCATAGGCGAGAAGGCTTGCTTCAGGAGCGGATGGGTGCCGGTGAAGAACTGTTCGAGGGTAATAAAGTTACCGAGGCTCTTTCCCATCTTCTTTCCATCTACGGTAATCATATTGTTGTGCATCCAATAATGCACCATCTGATCGCCTTGACTGGCTACAGCCTGTGCGATTTCGCACTCATGATGGGGGAAGATTAAGTCCATGCCGCCGCCATGAATGTCGAAGTGGTTGCCTAAGTATTTGCGCCCCATGGCCGTACATTCGCAGTGCCACCCGGGAAAGCCGTCGCCCCATGGGCTTGGCCAGCGCATGATGTGTTCGGGGTGTGCCCGTTTCCAAAGAGCGAAGTCCACCTGATTGTGTTTCTCGCCCACGCCGTCGAGTTCGCGCGAGTTGTTAATCACATCGTCTAAGTTGCGCCCCGAAAGAATGCCGTAGCGATGGTCTTTGTTGTATTTTTCTATATCAAAATAGATGCTGCCATGGCTTTCATAAGCATAGCCGTTGCTCATAATCTGCTTTACCAGCTCTTCCTGTTCGATGATATGCCCTGTGGCATGAGGTTCGATGCTGGGCGGTAAGACGTTGAGTGCACGCATGGCATCGTGGTAGCGGTTGGTGTAAAGTTGGGCAATCTCCATGGGTTCGAGTTGCTCAAGGCGTGCCTTTTTGGCTATCTTGTCGTCGCCATCGTCGGCATCGTGCTCCAAATGTCCCACGTCTGTGATATTGCGCACGTAGCGTACCTTATATCCGATATGACGGAGATAACGAAAGAGCACATCGAAAGTGATAGCTGGGCGGGCATGCCCTAAATGCGGGTCACCGTAAACAGTGGGACCGCAGACGTACATACCCACATTGGGGGCATGCAGGGGTACAAACTCTTCTTTCTTCCTCGTAAGCGTATTGTAAACAAAAAGTCGTTGTTGCATCATTCTCATTGTATTTTAATTTGCTGCAAAGGTAGTGTTTTTTATCTGAAATAGGTGGGAGGTATAGGGTTTCTTATATTTTTTATTTCGTATCTTTGCACGGGTGGAGGTACCTATATGGTTCCCCCTGCATTATTATTTATCTCAATCTGTCTCTGCTGATTTATATTATCGTATCCTGTTATAATGAAGAAGAGGTGCTACCGCAGAGTACCGAGAAGTTACGCAACCTGCTGAAACGACTGCACCAAGAGACAGAAGCGGAGGGCAGATTGCTGTTTGTCGATGACGGGAGCGGCGATCGTACATGGGCGATCATAGAGGAACTATCAAGAAAATACGACGATATTTCGGGTATCAAATTGTCGCACAACCGAGGCCATCAGGTAGCCTTATGGGCAGGGATTCAGGAAACAGCCGGTCGCTGCGATGCCATTATTTCGATTGATGCCGACTTGCAAGACGACGAAAACGCCATTATGGAGATGGCGAAATTGTTTGTCGGTGGCGCAGATCTTGTGTATGGTGTAAGGAAAATGCGGGATATCGATACGTTCTTCAAGCGTTTTTCAGCAGAAACATTCTACAAACTGATGCATACGGTCGATAAGCGGATGCTTTACAATCACGCCGACTTTCAGTTGATGTCGGCACGCGCAGTAGACGCCCTCATGGAATACGGCGAGCGCAACCTGTTTTTACGTGGGCTTCTGAGAAAGCCATGCTCAAAGAAGTTGTCAAGCCTAACGTAGATACTTTTTTTCGCTTAGTCGGACGCCACGACAACTG
>ERZ772960.2984-NODE-2984-length-11738-cov-2.643670_pt1 | contig 11738 bp, 7 predicted proteins | sample MGYA00580678_ERZ772960 | MGnify/ENA primary metagenome ERZ772960 (study PRJEB29015, sample SAMEA2737930) | human oral metagenome | biome: human oral; feature: human-associated habitat; material: dental | place: China | collected 2059 ...
GAAGCCGGTTTATCAAACATTTCGACGGCACTACCGGCACCGTATATGCGTCTCCGGGACGTATTAACCTTATTGGCGAACATACCGACTACAACGGCGGTTTCGTATTCCCCGGTGCGATCGACAAGGTTATGATGGCCGAACTGAAACGAAACGGAACGAATAAGGTACGTGCCTATTCAATCGATATGAAAGACTATGTGGAGTTTGGCTTTGAAGAGGCCGATGCGCCGCGTACAAGCTGGGCACGCTATCTCTATGGTGTATGTCGCGAGATCATTAAGCGGGGCGGAAAGCTCGAGGGTTTTAATACCGCGTTTGCGGGGGATGTACCGTTGGGCGCGGGGATGTCATCGTCGGCTGCTTTGGAGAGTGTGTACGCGTATGCGTTGAACGATATGTTCGGCTTGGGGATCGACAAGTTTGAACTGGCCAAAATAGGACAGGCGACGGAACATAACTACTGTGGTGTGAAATGCGGTATCATGGATCAGTTTGCCTCGATCTTCGGAAAGGCCGGCAGTCTGATGCGTCTTGACTGTCGTTCGCTTGAGTATCAATATTTCCCGTTCAACCCGAAAGGATACAAACTCGTTTTGCTCGACACGGTCGTGAAACATGAGCTTGCGTCTTCGGCCTATAACAAACGTCGCGAGTCATGCGAAAATGTGGCGCGTGCCATCGGCGTGAAATTCCTGCGTGACGCCACACTCGATCAGCTTAATGCCGTGAAAGGAAAAGTGAGTGATGAAGACTATATACGTGCGGAATACGTGATTGAAGAGATTCAGCGTGTACTTGATGTTTGCGACGCACTCGAAAAAGGCGATTACGAGACGGTCGGAAAGAAAATGTACGAAACGCATGAGGGCATGAGCAAACTTTACGAGGTAAGCTGTGAGGAGTTGGATTTCCTTAATAACATGGCCCATGAGTATGGTGTAACCGGTTCGCGTGTGATGGGTGGTGGCTTCGGCGGTTGTACGATCAATATGGTAAAAGATGAATTGTACGAACCGTTCGTTACGAAAGCCAAAGAGGCTTATCGCGCCAAATATAACCGCAGTCCGAAAGTATACGACGTTGTGATCGGCGACGGGGCTCGCAAAGTGTGCGAATAAAACTTGACTGCTATTTGTGTAATTTCATAAATTAGCAGACTTTTAACTTTATAAAAAAAGCAAGCATTTGGGGAACAGTGAGTTGTCTAAATGCTTGCATGCGTTAGAAAATTTACTTATCTTCTTCTTGATTCGTAAGAGTTGTTTGAGGTTGCAGAAAAAGTTTTTTGTTTTCCGATAAAAGTTATTCTCACAACAAAGAATGTCTCTTTTCGAACGTATGACATGAACATGAATAACATAAAGATGAAAACATGGGTATGTAACGTTGCCGCCATGATCGGGCTGGCTCTTTGCAGTCTGACTGCTTTTTCACAAGATGGGTTTGAAAAATATTTCGAGGCCAAGCGCCTGCGTGTGGACTTTGCTCTTAGCGGTGATGCACATGAACAGCGTGCGGCATTGCAGCAACTTCGTGAGGAGCCTGTGTGGGGTGGTCCGAGGAAGAATTTGGTTGATCCGTTCGGTTATGGCGGATATTATGTCAAGGTCTATGACCGGGCGACAAAGCAATTGATATACAGTCGAGGGTTCAATACGCTGTTTGAGGAGTGGCGTACGACGGAGCAGGCAAAGAATCAACAGCAATCGTGGACGAACAGTTTCTCCATGCCGTATCCCAAACAGCCCGTTGAGATAGAATTGTCGGCACGCGATAAAGCTGATAACCGCTTTTATCCGCTACTGAAAATCGAAGTCGATCCGCAGAGTATTTTTATCGATCGGGGAGCATTGAAGAATCATCCGGTCAGGCGTCTGCAAGACGAGGGTGATATGGCGGAAAAAGTCGATTTTGTGTTTCTTCCCGAGGGATATACGGAAGCTGAAATGGGTAAGTTCGAAGCTGATGCACGGCGTTTTATGGAGTTGCTGTTTACTATCCCTCCTTACGATGCCCGCCGCTCGGATTTCAATGTGTGGGCGGTTGATGTACCCTCCGAAGAGTCGGGTACGGATCTGTCCGGTAAAGGTATCTATCGGAACACGGCTTTTGGTTCGGGCTTTTATACATTCGGTCTGGATCGTTACCTGACTACTTCCGATATGAAATCGATCCGTGATGCGTTATGGAACGTTCCTTGCGATGCGATTTTTATCCTTGTCAACTCATCCGATTATGGCGGTGGGGGCATCTATAACTACTATGCGATGGGGACGGCTGATCATGAGCGCACGGCGAAAGTGTTTGTTCATGAGCTGGGGCACAGTTTTGCCGGTCTGGCCGACGAATATTTCGAATCGGAGGTGGCATATGGTAATTTTTACAATGTGAAACTTGAGCCGTGGGAGCCCAATATCACTACGCTGGTAAATTTTGACTCCAAATGGAAGGATTTGTTATCTGAAGAGACTCCTGTCCCTACGCCTGCCGCGGGAAACGAAGCAAAACCGGGGGTATATGAAGGCGGAGGCTATGTCGCTAAAGGTGTTTACCGTCCAATGGTACATTGCATGATGCGTGATTATCATCCTTTCTGTCCGGTCTGTCGGCGGGCGATTCTAAAAATGATCGACTATCTCTCGGACAAATAGGCGCGTTATCCTTCGATTTCGCTTAGTTCGAGCCAGCGCATCGATTTTTCGTCAAGCTCGTTGTTGAGTAGAGGGAGACGTTTCGATTTCTCGGTCAGCTCCTCGACGGAGAGCGTGCCGCTACATAACGCATTTTCCAGCGTTTGTTTTTCGGCCTCCAGGGCTTCGATCTCTTTTTCCAGTGTTTCCAGCTCCATCCGTTCCTTGTATGAGAGCCGACGCTTGTCATTCGTCCGCTGACGTTGTGCCGAAGTTTCTGTTCCCGCTCCCTGCTTCGGGGATGCTTCGGCCTCCTCGCGTTCGCGGCGCAGTTTTTCTTCCTTCCATTCGCGATATTGGGTGTAGTTGCCGGGGAAGTCTTGAATCTTGGCATTGCCGTGGAAGATAAGCACGTGATCGACGACCTTATCCATGAAGTAGCGGTCGTGCGAGACGACGATCACGCAGCCTTTGAAGCTACGCAAATATTCTTCGAGGACGTTCAGCGTGGCGATGTCGAAGTCGTTCGTCGGCTCGTCGAGCACCAGAAAGTTCGGGTTACGCATCAGGATGGTGCAGAGATACAATCTTCGTTTCTCGCCTCCGCTGAGTTTATACACATAGTTATGCTGTTTCTCCGGAGGGAAAAGAAAATGTCCGAGGAACTGCGATGCCGTCAGTGTTTTTCCATCGCCAAGGGTCAGGTGTTCAGCGATGTCGTGTACGATGTCGATGACTTTGGCGTTCTCGTCGAATGACAGTCCGTCCTGGCTGTAATAGCCGAAACGCACTGTTTCACCAATATCGAAATGTCCGCTGTCGGGAGCGACTTCACCAATCAGCATCTTGATGAAGGTCGATTTGCCGGTTCCGTTCTGTCCGATGATGCCCAACTTTTCGTATCGTGCGAACGTGTAATTGAAATTCTCCAGAATACGCACATCGTCGAACCGTTTGCAGACGTTTACCGCATCGAAGATTTTTGATCCGATATAGGCCGATTTGACATTCAGCTTGACATTTCCGGCTTCCCGTTTCTGCTTGATTTTCTCTTCCAGTTCGTGAAACGCATCGATACGGTATTTCGCTTTTCCGGCGCGTGCCTGTGGCTGACGCCGCATCCATTCCAATTCTTTTTTGTACAAATTATTGGCTCGTGCAAGTTCCGCGTGGCCGGCCGCCGTATGCTCTGTTTTCTTCTCTACGTAATACGCATAATTACCTTTGTACGAAAAGAGAGATTTTTGGTCAATCTCGATGATCCGGCTGCATATACGGTCTAAGAAATAACGATCGTGAGTGACCATCAGCAGGCTGAGGGATGACCGGTTGAGGTGGTTTTCGAGCCATTCCACCATTTCGAGGTCGAGGTGGTTGGTTGGCTCATCGAGCAGGAGCAGATCGGGTTCGGTAATCAGAACGTTGGCCAGTGCGACACGTTTCAACTGTCCGCCCGAGAGGGTACCGATCGGCTGGTCAAAATGTCTTATTTTCAGTTCGGTGAGAATCTGTTTCGCTTTCCGTTCATAGTCCCACGCCTTCTTCTGCTCCATGCGGGTGATAAGCGTTTCCATTCGTTCCGCATCGGCATTGGAGGCAAGGGCTGCCTCATACTCGGCAATGAGCTGCACGGTGCGGTTGGGCGAATGGAAGCAGGCTTCCAGCACCGTCAGTTCGTCGGGGTACCGTGGCGACTGTTCCAGCCAGGTCACTTGTCCGTCGTTTCGGAACACGATGCTGCCGTTGTCATGCCCTTCTTTTCCGGCAATGATTTGCAGCAGCGTCGTTTTTCCCGACCCGTTGGGAGCGATCAGTCCGACCTTTTCGCCTTGTGCGATGCCAAACGAAATGTCTTTGAAGAGCACCAGATCGCCGAAGCTCTTCGTTAGATGATCGACTTGCAGAAACGGTGTCATTGTGTGCGTAACGATGGGCGAAAAGTGACCGTTCTCAGCTTTGTTCTTTGAGGATCACGTCGTGTGCGCCGCCTTCGACGATGCTGGTCGATGAGACTAACGTAATCCGGGCATCGCGCTGAAGTTCCTTGAGTGTGATAGAGCCGCAGCTGCACATCGTAGCCTTGATTTTTCCGAGCGTGATCTCGAGATTGTCTTTCATCTTGCCGGCATAGGGCACGTAACTGTCAACGCCTTCCTCAAATTTCAACGTCTCGGCTCCGCCCGTGTCGTAGCGTTGCCAGTTTTTGGCACGGTTCGACCCTTCGCCCCAATATTCTTTGACGTAGTTGTTACCGATACGCAGGGTCTGCGTGGGCGATTCGTCGAAGCGAGCGAAGTAACGTCCCATCATCAGGAAGTCGGCACCCATGGCTAAAGCGAGGGTCATGTGGTAGTCATGTACCAGTCCGCCATCGCTGCAAATCGGAATGTAGATATCTTTTTCCTTGAAGTAACTATCGCGTGCCTGCGCCACGTCGATCAGCGCTGTGGCCTGTCCGCGTCCGATGCCCTTCTGCTCGCGGGTGATACAGATCGAACCGCCTCCGATACCGACCTTGATAAAGTCGGCACCCGCATCGACGAGATAGCGGAAGCCTTTCTCATCGACGATATTTCCCGCTCCTACCGGAATGTCATAGTGGCTCTTGATCCATTGCAACGTCTCTTGTTGCCATTCGGAATAGCCGTCGGATGAGTCGATGCAGAGAGCGTCGACTCCTGCTTCGACGAGTGCCGGCACTCGCTCTTTATAGTCGCGCGTATTGATACCGGCGCCAACGAGGAGCTTCTTTGTTTCGTCCGAAAGTTCGTCGGGGTTATTGCGATGGCTGTCATAATCTTTCCGAAAGACAAAGTAGGCCAGTTTCTGGTCTTTATCGATAATGGGTAGTGAGTTGAGACGATGCTCCCATAAGATTTGATTGGCTTCGCTCAGCGTGATTCCCAATTGTCCGACAATCAGTTTGGGGAACGGGGTCATAAATTCTTTGACCTTCATGTCCGGGCTGTCTTTTTCGGTGCGGTAGTCGCGGCTGGTGACGATACCGAGCAGCGTGCCGTTCGACGTACCGTCGTCCGTAATGCCGATCGTCGAGTGTCCTGTACTTTTCACGAGCTTGACGACATCGGCCAGCGTATGTTCCGGGGTCAGGTTTGAGTCGCTGATAACGAAGCCTGCCTTGAATTTCTTTACTTTGCGAACCATTTCCGCCTGACTTTCCACCGGTTGCGATCCGAAGATGAATGAGAGTCCGCCGTTACGAGCCAACTCGATAGCCAACTCGGGTCCGGAAACAGCTTGCATGATAGCCGAGACAAACGGGATATTCAACTCGATAAGCGGTTTCTCTCCGGCAGGGTGCTTCACTAACGGTGTCTTGAGTGAAACATTCACGGGGGTACATTGTTTGGTTGTCAGACCGGGAATCAGGAGGTATTCTCCGAACGTTCTGGATACATCTTCTAAATAAACAGCCATAATCTATAACTTTTGAGACGAAAAAAATTGCACAAAAATAGCGTTTTTACTCAAATATGCAAAAAGGAGTGTTTGTTGCCATTGGGTTACTGATTTTAAAAGCGCTTTTTTAGATGAATAGGACTCCCTTTTCTGTAAGGTGCAGAGTTCTTTGTGCTTTTTTATACCTTCCTCCAAACGTTTCAAGTTTTCTTGCGAAACTTCAATAAAGAAAATGCTTCAAAAAAATATACCTGCCAAGTGATAGACGGTAAAAGCAGCGATCCATGCGATCCCCGTGTTGTAGATTATGGAGAAAGCCGCCCATTTCCGGCTTCCCGTTTCTTTGGCAATTGCTGCAATCGAGGCGATGCAGGGGAAATAGAGCAGGACGAAAACGAGGAACGCGAGTGCCGAACGTGGTGTGAAATCGCCGGAGGTGCGCAGCGTATTGGAAAGCGTCGTTTCATCTTCATTACGATACAGTACGCCGAGGGTGCTGACGATCACCTCCTTTGCCGGAGAGCCGGAGATCAGGGCAATGGCAGCTTTCCAGTTCAGTCCGAACGGATGCACGACCGGTTCGCAGAACTTCCCTAATTGTCCGAGATATGAGTTTTCATAGTGTTGTGAAGCGGCTACTTCGGTCTCTGCTACGTCGGCCGACACATCGGCCGACGGACGCGGATAATAGCTCAGAAACCAAATGATCACCGATGCCACAAGTACAACGCCGCCAATCTTTCGCAGGTATTGTTCGCCTTTATCCCACATGTGTCTGAGCGTAGCGCGCAAGGTGGGCATGCGATAGGGGGGAAGCTCCATCACAAAAGGTGTTTCGTCGGCTTTGAATACGCCCCAACGAAGCAACCGTGCCGTGACCACCGCGACTCCGATACCAAAGAAATAAAGCAAGACGAGTACGGTGCCTGCACTATTCGGGAAGAACGTTCCTGCCAGCAGAAGATAAACGGGCAGGCGGGCACTGCACGACATGAACGGGTTAATCAGAATCGTGATTAACCGGCTGCTGTGGCTTTCGATCGTACGTGTAGCCATAATGGCGGGCACATTACATCCGAATCCCATCAGCAAAGGGATAAATGACTTGCCGTGTAATCCCATCCGGTGCATGATGCGATCCATGATGAATGCCGCGCGAGCCATATAGCCCGAATCTTCCATTAATGAAATGAAAAGATACAGGACCAGAATGTTCGGTAGGAAAACGGCCACGCTACCTACTCCGCCAATGATGCCGTTCACGAGCAAATCTTTCAATGCCCCGTCTGCCATGGATGAGGCAATCCACTCGCCGAGACGAGCGAATCCCGTTTCGATCCACTCCTGTGGGAAAGCGCCGAGCCAGAACGTAGTCATGAAGGTGAGCCACATCAGGAAAATGAAGATGGGGAAACCCAACCATCGGTTGGCTACCAGACGGTCGATAAAGCCCGTCTTTCGCTGTATATCCTGATTGCCGGGTATATAAACTTCCTGCAAGGCACCGGCAATAAAGCCGTATTTGAAATCAATGACAGTCGTCTCAATGTCATCGTTCAGCTGACGTTTGAGTCGTGCCTTTGCCTGGTGTGCCGCATCTTTCCATGTGGCATAATTCCCACAGTGACTGAGCATACGTTCGGCTTCACTGTCGTCTTCCAGCATCCTCAGTGCCCAATAACGGGGAGGAAACTGATAGGGAAGTTCGTCGGCCGCTTGCATCTTTTGGGAGAGTTTGTCGACCTCAAGCTCGATTGCCGTACCGTAATTGATCTGTATATGACGCTGGATCGTACTGCGATTCTCGAAGATGTCGATGACCTTATTCAGCAACTCATGGAGTCCTTTCCCATTCTTGGCTACCGTTGGAGTCATCGGGATGCCGATCATCGCACCAAGATGATGGTAATCGAGTGTGGCACCGCTGGTCGCAAGCTCGTCGTACATATTGAGCGCAACGACGGTGGGCTGGCTCAAGTCAATCAACTCGGTCGTCAGGTATAGGTTGCGTTCAAGGTTCGATGCCGATACGACATTGATAATGACATCGGGTTGATGATCGAAAATATGCTGTCGGACGTAGCGCTCTTCCGGGGAGTAGGGAGAGAGTGAATAAGTACCGGGTAAGTCGGTGATGCTAAATTTATAACCGTTGTATGTAAAGTGTCCGTTCTTGGCTGCTACCGTAACGCCGCCGTAATTGCCCACGTGTTCGCGTCCGCCCGAAAGGATATTAAAGAGCGATGTCTTACCACTGTTCGGATTGCCCACCAAGGCAATACGAATGACGTTCTTACGTTGGGTTACAGACGGGGAGCCGTTGTGTACGATGACAATATCATTGCCTGCTACGGCATTCGGACGGGTATTGTTTGTTTCTTCCATAGCAGCTTTCTCCGCCTCTTCTTCCGTAAGGATTTCAATCATTGCTGCTTCGCTACGGCGAAGCGATACTTCGTATCCCATCACGGAATACTTCACAGGGTCGTTCAGCGGCGAGTTGAGTACGGACATCACGTGTTGGCCGCGAACAAAACCCATTTCGATGATACGTCGCCGAAAAGTGCCATGCCCCGTAACGCGTACGATCACTCCCGATTCACCGTTATGCAAGTCCGATAATTTCATTTTCTCCTTTATTTTTGCACAGCAAAAATAAGTTGCTTTTATAAGTTTGTCAATCCCCATTATTGGGGGTATGCGAAGGAGAGGTGTACAGAAAGGGAGATAGAATTTCTTGGATACCAAAAAGTCCGAGCTTGTGAAAGCCCGGACTTCTCACAATCTTTAATTTCGTCGGTCAATTGGTTTGATTGACCCAATACATCTCCTGCAAGCTGTCCGCACGAAGCCTCTTGCTGCGGTTATTGTACGTCAGATTCAATAATCCGAGGTAGCTTCTGTACTGATCTTCGGTCAGTGTCTCCTTCATCAGTTTCAGGTTACCATAGATGGCTTGTTCCATCTTTTTTTCCCTCGCATCTTTATTGGAATAGGACAAGCTTTTCTGTTGCATCTCCATAAAATAATCGTTTATTTCGACTACTTCTCTTACTTGCTGTGCATCCAACTGTAAATAGCGACTCAACTGTGTCATATCAATAACTACAGGAAGCTGATCCGAATGCCTGTTTCCCGCAAAACTCATGGTTACACTTACTAACAAGGCTGTAACAACCAAACTCAAACGTTTCATAACTCTATTCATTTTACTGTTTATATTCTTTTTTATTATTCTTCAAAGACTATCGGGATGAGGCCCGGTTGTCGTTTGTCTGCGATGCAAAGATGGGGTGAAAAGGATGCGTTTGTTTCCAATTTCCCAGCATCGCGAAAAAAAAGGAAGTGATTACGAAAAAAGAGCGGTCTTGGGGTTGCTTCGTGAGGCTTAGATTGAATTGTAACGGTTTGAACCATAAAAGATAGAGAAATAAGCATAACTGGCGGATTTTTCAGGCAAAGGCGAAAAAAACATCGGTAAAGACGAAAAAGAGGCTGTTCATCGTCCCTTCCATTTTAGAAAAACGGGCGAAATATTTTCATATCTTTGCAAACAAAGAAATATCGTCATGTTTACAATAAAAAAAATTACATCGGTACAAGCGTTGCTCCTGTTCGGACTGTTAATGGGTGTCTTTATCATTTATCCGAATATTGCTCAGATACCGTGGGATATTCCGAGACTTGTACAAAGTGCCGGAACAGATGGGGCGGCGATGCAGATTTTTGTAAATGGTGTGAAAATCAATTGTGTGTGTTTTGAAAGTTTGACTGGTTTCTGGCTTTTTTTCATTTTCCGCTATCTGTTTTTTAGCGTTACTATCTGGGCACTGCTGATCATCAACATCAAAAAAATCAAACAGCCTGCTTTTACCCGACGTATCTTCCTGACGGCTGCTGTCACGGCACTGGTTTATGGCCTCTATATTCTGATTTCGTTATCAATCAATAAGCATGTTGATTGCTTCACCATTCACTTGTTGTTTCAGTTTGTCGTGGCCTGTGTACTGTGTGTGCTTATCGGTTACGCGGGGGCTTTGTATTCGGTACAGCGTGAGAAGGAGCTGGAGATTGAGCGGTTGAAGAGGGAAATGCTGCAAAGTCGTTGCGACGCGCTGGCTAACCAGATCAATCCGCATTTCTTCTTTAATTCGCTCAACTGTTTGACGTATCTTATCCGAAGCGACGACAAAGAGCGGACACTGGAATTTGTGAACAAGCTCTCGAACGTATTCCGCTTCATTTTGCAGAGCGACAAGAAAGGGCTCGTAACGCTGAACGAAGAACTGAATTTTCTCGATTCGTTCCGCTATCTGCTCGAAGTCCGTTTTGCCGATAAATTGACGTTTGACATCCGGGTGGAGGCGTCTGCCACGGCCATGAAACTGCCGGTGCTGTCGCTTCTCCCCCTCGTTGATAATGCCGTAGTGCATAACGCGATCGACAGCGAGCATAAGATACACATGGTTATCGCCACCCGTAGCGACAGCGATTCGGGCGAAACGGTACTGACCGTTTCCAACCCCACCTATCCGAAACTGGAAAAGCCGGTCACAAACGGCACCGGACTGACAAACCTGAGCGCACGTTTCCGGTTGATGGTACACAAAGATATCCGTATCGAGCAGACAGACAATACATTTACCGTTATTTTACCCTTGACCTAAAAAAGCATTGTATAAGCCATGAATGTGTTAATTGTTGAAGATGAAACAGCAGCCAGTGAAAATCTGAGGAGGATACTGAGCGAGATGGATGATAGCCTTGATGTGAAAGGAGTGACGGAAAGTGTCAGCCAGACGGTTCAATGGTTGCAAACGCACGATGCACCCGATCTGATATTCATGGATATCCATCTGTCGGACGGGTCGGCGTTCCATATTTTTCAGATGATTACCGTCGAGACACCCATTATTTTTACGACGGCGTACGACGAGTATGCGCTCGATGCCTTTCGGGTTAACAGTATCGATTATATCCTGAAACCTGTCGATACGGAAGCCTTGAGGCGCGCGATAGAGAAATTTCGTAAACTGACGAAGCGCGGCATGCAAGAGTACGTCACTCAGCAGGCGCAACTGACCCCGACGGGGAAATACATTCAGAAAATCCTGATCCCTGTGAAGGATAAGCTCGTTCCGGTTACACTCTCGGACGTCTCATTTTTTTATACGACCGAGAGCAATACGACAGTGCATCTGAGAGACGGCAAGGTTTATCCCTATGCCAAAACGCTCGACAGCGTGATGCAGCACCTCAATCCCGACATGTTTTTCCGTGCCAACAAGCAATTCATTATTGCGCGTGAGAGCGTGACGAACATCACCGTTTGGTTTGACAGTCGCTTGCTGGTCTCTTTGGATGCGCAGATGCCGGAACGCCTTTACGTGAGCAAAAACCGCGCGTCGGACTTTAAAAAGTGGATGGTCGGGTAGTTTCCTCCACTCTTCATTAATTGCCTCAGGATGTTTTGCCGTGAAATCTTTCCGGATTCTTTCGTGATAAAATCATCTTTTTTGTTTTTTTATCGGAAATCCATCATTCGTATTTAAACAATTGATTATCAGCGGATTGACAAGTTGTAAAATGCCATAAGTAATGATTTAGCGACCTATCTTCTGCAATGACACACAACGCTTTGCATAACTCGAATAACCTATTGCAAAGGTAATACTATCTACGGAG
>ERZ772960.2990-NODE-2990-length-11727-cov-14.689085_pt1 | contig 11727 bp, 1 predicted proteins | sample MGYA00580678_ERZ772960 | MGnify/ENA primary metagenome ERZ772960 (study PRJEB29015, sample SAMEA2737930) | human oral metagenome | biome: human oral; feature: human-associated habitat; material: dental | place: China | collected 2059 ...
ATATATAAAAATAATAATTTTAGACAACATTTAGATAAATTTTCACATATTTATTTGCAATATTTAAAAATATTTTATTTTTTATTTTTTATTAATTTAATTTTTAATAATTTCATTTTCATTAAAAATAGCTCAAATTATAATTGAATAAAATATAATTATAAATATTATAATTAAAATAATATTTTCACTTTTTTATTTATTCTATATTTCGATCAAAAATTTATTATACAAATATCATATCAATTTACCATAAATTTATCATTATTTTTAACAAATTGTTATAAAGATATTATATTGATAGATTTACACTTAAAAAGAAAATTCCATAGAATCTGATATAATAGTATTAAATTAAAAAATATATACTAAATAAGATTCTATTGAATCATATGTATAATTTATCCTAATTATATAATTTCCATACAAAAAAAGACCCTATTTCTAAGGTCTTTTTTTTGAAAGTTTTAGTTTTTAAGAAATTACTTTATGGACTTTTTAACTTTTTTTCTTTCTCTTATTATACATTACAACCATTACTGTTCCTGTTACAAGTATAGCTAATACTGATAATACTAGAAGTGCATTTTTTCTTAGCATATCTAATAATCTTCCTTGTCCTAAACCTGTTGGTGGTGATAATGTTACAATTTCTGTTGCTGCTGTTCCTGTTGATTCTGCTGCAACCATGTAAGCTCTATCAAGGTTATTTTCCTTGTTAGCTTCTCCTTCTTTAGCTTCTCCTTTTCCTGGAAGTGTTCCATCACCTGTTTGATTCTTCTTATCCATTTCTGTTATTAACACACCTGGTGTAAATTCTGTTCTACGTCCATTACTTGTATGGTATGCTATTACTTCTGCCATATTTTGGAATGTTAAATCATTTGATGTTGAACTTCCTGAAGATGTTCTATCTGTTCTAAGTTTCCATGTTCTTACGAAATTATCTGTTTCTGGAGATAATGCGTATCCATTTACATTCTTATATTCCCTTATAACATCTTCATATGGATTTATTGGATTCATATCTGTTGTTGATTCTTTTAATAATAATATATTTGATCTTGTATTACTATTTCCTTGTTTAGATTTATTATCTTTCTTATCTTTATCAGATACTTCTTCGATATATCTTATACCACTTTCATCAACATAATCTGCTTCTTTAGCTTTTTCTTCATTCTTAACTCCATTTACTAAACCTACTAGGTCTTCTTTATTTGCTGCAACCCATTGCATGTTTTCTTCATCTCCCATGTTTACTGTTGCACCATTATCTACTATATCCATTATTGCTCTAATGTTTATCTTAGCTTCTTCTTCTGGAGTAAGTGGTGTTTCACCTTTATTTATATAGTATTCTTGTCCTACATATTTACCGTATTGATATTTTGATCTTGATTGATGTTGTAATCTACCTAAAGTTGTTGATCCATCTTCTCTTTCTTCATCATCATCAATACCTGTCTTATATGCTTCTTCTCTATATATATTTGTATTTTTAACATTTTCGTCATCAACATTAATTGTTCTATCTAATTGACTTAAGTTATATGCATATATTCCATATCTTATCTTGATTGTTGCATCTTGCATTACACTTTCATCTATATTTATATATCTGAATCCTGCTTTTGCATTTTCTCTCTTAGCTTTATCTTCTTCTTTACCATCTGTTAGTTTTGTTCTATCTAATGATAATACTAGATCTTCACCTGTAGAGTTTTCTTTATCAAGTTCTCTTTCTACTTCAAGTCTTGCAAATAAGTCTTCTGTTCCACCATATACATTATTTGATAGTTTTCCTTTATCTGCTTTAGATATCTTACTCTTAACATTGTATTTTAAGTTAATCTTTTCTGTTCCATCTGCTGTTGTTATTACAACATTGTTTATTTCTTTATTTAATACTATTTTACTTTCTGGTCTTTGAACAATACCCATATTAATGTTCTTAACTGAATAATCAACATTTTCTAGTTTTGTATCATTCTTACCTTTATAGATTCCTTCAACATAGTATATATTCTTAAGTTCATTTAGAATTACTGCAGAACCTGCTTTTTGTTTTTCTAATTTTTCATAATATTCTATACTGAAGTTAATCTTTGGTGTTGTTGCATTCATGCTTGTATATTTATGTGCAAGTTTTAATTTTTCAACATCAATCTTGCCCTTATCTGCTTCTTTAAATACATTTAATGCATCGATAACACTATTTTTGAATGTATCTAAGTTTCTTGTTACTTCGATTCTTCTACCTTCATCATCTCTTGCATATGATAATATTTGTGTTTCTTTATCTTCATCCTTGTTTTTAGCAAGCCATGTAGTATTTAAGTTTGCTTCTTGTTTTCCATCTGCATAGAATTGTGTTGTCTTGAATGTTTCACCATTATACCATTTTACTTTTCTTTCATTGTTACCGTCTTTAACTGTTGGTACTAAATCATTTGCATCAATATCTGCTTCTGATACTGCATTTGCAATACCTTTAGCATTTGTCTTAGCATAAACTTCTTTTAATTTTTGTTCATTTGGTGTTGAGTAATTTAAGCTTACTACAAAGTTACCTGCTGGTACACCTGTAAATTTATATTGTCCTTTATCATCTGTCTTAACATTTGATTCAAATCCTGTTACACCTTTCAGACTCATTTCAATATCATCTGCTTTAATTTTTTCTGGCCATACAAATCCTAAATCAAAATATGCTTTACCATTTGGAACTTCTGCATATCTGAAGTTTTCATGTCCGTCTATTTGTTCTCCTCTGAATGATAATCTTTCTTCTAAAGTAACTGGTTGCCCTGCAATTCCTTTTTCATTTTCATCTTTCTTACCATCACCTGTCATAATTCCTCTATTTAAAGTATTTTGTTTATCTTCCCAAATAGTACCTGTAAGTTCTCTACTAACTTTTTCTGGATTTTGTTCTGCTCTAGGTATTCTTACATTTATACCTGGTGCATCATCTGTATCATCTTCTAATACAAATTTACCGCCTTGTTTCTTTGTTGTAAAGTTTGATGGTGCTGAATCTCTATCAATCTTACCTGAATATGTTCCTGTATGAACATTGTATGCTGCAAATGCACCTATTTCAGCTACGTTTGTAAAGTCTCCTAACTCTAATGCATTAGCAAGAGTCTTAATTCCATCTTCTTTCCCTACTTTATCTTTAAGTTCTCCTAAAGATTCTCCATCTTTATTCTTAACTTCTTCTACATTTAAAGCATTTTTAACTCTATATGTATTGAATATATCTGCTCTTTCACCTGGTTTTAATGTAAATCCTGCTGTATTTACATCACCTTCTGTTTGAGTTGCTGTATATCCATTATCTTGTGCTGGTATTCTATCACCTTTTCCTTGAGCATCCCATTTAAGTTCTTTCATCTTACTTTGATCAACTTCTGATAATAATAAGTTAGCTATATCAGTGTTCTTATCATGTATTATATATTTACTTACTGGTATTTCTGCTGTTGTATTTGGTTTACCTGCTTGTTTTTCTTCTTCTAACTTAACACCTTGTTTTTCGATGTTTGTTGTTGGATCTTGTTGTATTTCTTTCTTGATTTCTTGTTGCACAATTTCCATCTTATCTGAATGTATATCATTTAATTGTGATACATATACAGCATCTATTGGTGAACTATTTACAACATTAATCTTATATGTTAAGAATACATCTACTTGTCTTGTATCTTTATGATTTCCTGCTATATCTGTCTTATCCATTGCTCTTTCTTCAGCAATTTCTCTTTCTAATAATTTCTTAACATTTTCATCTGATGAATACATAGATGTTCTATATATATAGTCTGTCTTGTATATATCTAAGAATCTTTGTGTTTTATGTGCATCTCTACCTTTTTGGATATTTTCCATGTCTACTTCAACAGTTCTTCCTAATCCTTGTTTCTTTTCATTTTCTGTTAAATATTCATCATATAATGATTTGTATAGGTAGTTATATGCTTTTCTATTTGCTATAACTAAAGCACTGTTTAAATCTTTAGTTACTTCCATATCTACACTTCTTCTCTTAAGTCCAAGATTTATATCATTCATATATGATCTTTGACTATAATATGTTCCTGCATATGCTTGATATGCTTGATCTATTTGTTGATCATTTGGTTTGCTTTGGTCTTCTCCTCTATTTTCTCCTAATGCATCCCATATTTGGTTATCTATTTTTCCAGATTTAATTATATCTTCCCAGATTCCTAAATCTATTCCTCCATCTTTTTGGATTTGTTCCCAAATTTTCTTCATATCTACTTTACCATTATTTACTAAATCACCTATTGCAGTTCCTGCAACTCCTGATTGTTGTAATATTTGGTTAAACATATCTTTTAAATCTCCATTTAGATTTATATTTAATCCTGATATATTAGTTGATATACCATGATTCTTAGCAAGTTGGTCTATTATTTCTGTTGATTCTGCACCTTCTTTAATAACTTTTTCTAAATTAGTTGAATCTAACTTACCATTATTTGCAATTTGTGATAATATGCTTCCTGCATATTTACCTGATTGTCCTTTTAATACTTCATCTAAATTAACATTTCCATTATTTACTTGATCTACAGCTTTTGAGTATACATTAAATCCTAATGCTTCTCTAGCTTTTTGAAGTGCTTGTTCTTCTGTCAATCCTTGTTCTTTTTGTGCTCTTGTTGTATCAATACCTATACCATTTTCATATTTAACATTTGCATTTGGATCTTTTAATATTCTATTTAATATTTCTTCTCCAGTTGCATTATCTGATAAATCTGTTGGTATTCTATCATCTGTTATTGCTACTTTTACACCTGTTTTTCTTTCGATCCATTGTGAAAGCTTATTACCTATAGTTGTTGATTTAATTACCTTCATTATAGCTTCTGATTTACTTCCACCATTTTTAACTGCTTGTTGTATTGCATCTGATGTTACTAAACCGTCTTGTAATAATGATTTTAACATTGCTGTTGCTTTATCAACTTTAGTTAATACTTTTTCTAATGGATTTTTCTTAAGTGCACCCTTATCAACTAACTCACCTAATATAGCTCCTGTTAATTTTCCATATCCTATAATTTGATCTAATACTTTTGATGCACTGCTTCCTACTTTTTGTATCCTATTCCAAAGGCTATCATCATTTGTCAATGGATTTGTTACACCTTTTCCGTTTTTTCCTAAATTTAAGAAATCAAATAATCCATTAAATGAATTCTTTTCTGCATTCTTTTTATCTAATAATTCATTTGAACTACTAGGATTTGAACTTGGGTTTGTTCCTTTATTTTCTCCAGAGTTTGTTCCTGGGTTTATTCCCTTGTTTACTCCATTATTTGTGTTTGAATTTGTTCCTTTATTTTCTCCAGCATTTGTTCCTGGATTTATTCCCTTGTTTACTCCATTATTTGTGTTTGAATTTGTTCCTTTATTTTCTCCAGCATTTGTTCCTGGATTATCATAAACTATTTGTTCATTTGTTGGAAGATTTATTCCTACGAATAATGTTGAAGCTTCAATGAAATCATTAAAATATTTATCATCAATTGTTCTTCCATTTGTCTTTTTCATTTGATAATTACTCTTAAATCTTTGAGTTGTTGGTCCTTCTGTTGTTTTTTCTCCAGTATATTCTAGAGATGTCTTAGTTTCAACTCTATTACCTTGTTCATCAACTCCTTGAGCGATACCATCTGTTTTTAAACTTGAATCATTTTCTTTTCCACCTGTTATTTCAGCATGTTTTCTATTGTATTCTTCTCTATCTCCAAAATGTTCAATAGCAAATGAAGAATCTTTATATTTTGCTTTTTCTTCTGTTGTTGTTGAGTTATAGAAAGATTGTCCATCTTTGAATAATTCTGTTTTTGAACCTTCTAATGTTTGTAGTGGTTTTACTGGTTCATACATTATTCCATCAAAGTCGAATGTTACATCAAATAGGATTGCATAATTATCTTTTGCACTTCCTCCCATTTCTTCTAATTCTCTTCTATTAAATCCAACATCATGAATGTCATATCCTCCCCATTTACCATTTTCATCTGATATTATTGGGTCTTTAGTTTGATCTAATAATTCTCCTGTTTCTCTCTTATATACTCTAGCAACTTCTTTTCTTATTATTCTTTTTATAGATTTATTTTCATTTAATTCTACAAAATTTCTATGTATTCTTACTCTTACACCTGCAATACCTTTTTCTTTATCTCTATCAAACACATTATTATATCCAGTATGTTTTTTATCGTCTGGTATATTATCTTCCCAAACTGTACCACCTATTGGTAATCTTAATTGTGGTTTTGTTACTGGTGGATTTGATGGTGTAGATGGTGGGTTTGATGGTGGGTTTGATGGTGGTGTTGTATCTTCACTATCAAAGTATAATTCTAATGCGATTTCTTCTCCCCATCTTGCTGCACCTTTTTCCATTATTGTTATTGTTTGCATCTTAATATTATATTCTGTTTCATATTCTATAACTGATTCTTCATTTGGTGTTTCATTTGTTATTCTTGCACCATTTGCCTCATTATGCCCACCAATTCCTGCTGTTCCTGGTGTTGGAATTGTAGTTGTTCCTGTAGTTACACTTCCAACTCCTCCTATAGAATACATACCTGGCATATTACCATTTAAAGGTAAGATATTTCTTAATTGGTCTATTGGATTTATACCTGTATTAAATATTGGTCCATTTGTTGTTGTTGAAACATGTCCTGTATTTTGTCCATTAAAATCATATTTTTCTGTTGTTGCAAGATTTCCATTTCCTACTTTTACAGATTTTACAGGTCCATTACTTCCTGTTGTTGATGAAGAGAATAATTTATGTGCACCTCCATTAACTCTATTCCAATTATCCATTGCATCTCTTATATACTTTTGTCCTCTTTTTTCTAAATCTGCTCTTATTTTAGCTTGCTTTCTTTGTTCTTCTTCATATTTTTTCTTGTCTTCTTGATCAGCTTTTCTGAAATCTCCCCATGTACTTGAAGTTCTAAATCTTTCTGATTCTTGTTCTCTCTTTAAATTCATTCTTGCTCTCATTTGATCTGCAGTTAAAGTATTTGAAGAATTTACTTTTGTTTTATTTCTCTTAGTACTTCCAGAATTTGAAGTTTTTCCTCCATTTGATGAACTTCCTGACTTGCCTGAGTTTGTATTTGAATTTGATTTCCCATTTCCTGATTTTCCAGAATTTGAAGTCTTGCCTCCATTTGATGAGTTTCCTGATTTTCCAGAATTTGAAGTTTTTCCTCCGTTTGATGAGTTTCCAGACTTACCTGAGTTTGTATTTGAATTTGATTTTCCGTTTGATGAGTTTCCAGAATTTGTACTTGGATTTCCTCCTCCATTTGTTGAAGGATTTGACCCTTTATCATTACCATTTTTCTTACCTATAGTAGTTTTATTATATGTACCAACTACTTTAGTATATTCTGTACCTTGTATCATATATCCAAACACAAATCTTGCCTTAACAATTTTATGAAGTGCTGGATCATAATTTATTGCAAAATAGAACTCTTCTCCATCGTTAGGAAATTCTGTTTTTGATAACTCACCTTTTTTTGTCAAAAATTGCCATGATTTTACAAAAGTATATTTTGAATCATCATCTTGTTTTGTTCCAAATCTATCTTGATCTACATTATCTTTAGGATTTCCTGTTTTTAAATCACTTTTATTTGGGTTTGTTTTTTGTGGTGTTTTTATATCACTTTCATATATACCATAAAGTTCTACTTCTGTAATACTTGCTGTTAATTTACCTCTATCTTTATCATTAGAACCTTCTTCAGTATTTCCTCCTGGATTTGTACTTGGATTTGTTCCTGGTTTTCTTGTTGTTCCTTGAGGTAAATAATTCATAGCACCTTCAGGTTGTTTTATTGTACCTTCAGCTTTAGCAGAATCTTCTGCTGTTTTATCAACTTTATTTTTTAATTTATTTTGAAAATATTTAAGCTTATATGGTCCTATTAACCATTTTTGTGTTTTCTTATCAAATTTAACTTTTGATACATCTTTTAAGCTTTTACCAGTTCCTCCTGGTTCTATTTTTGGTTGATATTGAAGTTTTGGATTTGGAGCTTTTTGTCCATCACTATTTGGTACTTCTTTATCTGTATGATATCCAACTGGTAAAATATATCTTAATTGTGGTTCTTTTGGATGATTTATAACCTTAGCTGTTTTACCATCTGATTCTAAGCTTATATCTGCTGGATTTTGAGAAATCCATTCTTTTAATAATCTTTCATATTCTTGATATTCTTTTACAAATTTTTTCAACCTTGAAGCTTCTTCAGGATTATTTTGTGCTCTTGCATCTGCTTTTGCTTTATTTCCTTCTGGTGTTGTACCTGGATCTGGATGTAAAACATGATCTGCTTCATTTGTTTGCCAAGCTGCACCTTGATGAGAGTCTACTCCATGTTCTCCTGGTTTTTTAGTTTGAGATTTTACACCTACACTATAGTTATTTGCACCCCATATTCTTGTATTTTGTTGTGCCATCATTGCTGGGAAAGAACCATCTTTAGCTATTATCTTTTCAACGCTAAGCTTATGTCCACCTGTAATATCTTCATAATTTCCATCATGTTCATCATCTGTATCATGTTTTGTACTCTTCTTATTTGTTATAAGGAAATGAGTACCATTTTCAATTCCATATTTATCAGCTTGATTTGGATCTGTATATATACTACTCCATGATTTTCTAGCAAATTCATTTCCTCTTTGAACACGAGTATTCCCATTTAGTACGTCATTTAAAGCATTCATATCATCATTTGCTTTATTATTTATAGCCGAATTAACTGTATTTGCATCTGCTTTTACAACTGGAGTTTGAAGTCCTAATCCTCTCTCACTTCCTACTCTTAATCCTTCACGTCTACCAAAAAGTGCTGTTTTATAGCTCGCACCTTCTCCTGCAAAGAAATTTGTTGCACCTCCCCATAATTTATAATCTGGTTGTGTTACATTTGCAGTTACAGTCCTTTTTTCTGTTCTATTTCCTCCATCTTTTCTTTCATTTGTAGACTTAACCATATCTTCTATAACTTTTTCGTCTTGAAAAATATGATCTTTTACAAGTTTTCCTCCAGGAACTGCTGTTGTATTATTCATACCATCTAAAAACATTTCCTTACTTATTTGAGATCCTGATGGAAGTCTCTTACCTTCATAGAAACATAGTATACCTGCATATGGATTAAGTAGGTCTGCTGCAAAATTAACATTTGAAACATCTTTTTCTCCATTTTGACCTAATTTTTCTCTCATAGCTTTACCACTTTCATCCCAGAAATACCCTTCTGGTAAGAAGTTCTTATGATTGTCTATTATAGGTCCATTATATCCATCTATTTGATTTTTTTCTTCATATGCTGGCTCTATATTTTTGTTATGTAGGTATCTTGCATTTTCATTATAATATGATGACACTAAAGTTTGTGAATCTTCATATGTCTTCATATAATCTTGTAATGCTTGTCCTGATTCTTCAGTTATTGCATTTGTTGTTGCTTTACCTTTTTCAAAGTTAGCTGGAAGAGTACTACTTTTAGCGTAGATACTCTTATTCAGCATAGGAGCTATTAACATAAGAACAACTGTAACTAAAGCTATACTAAAGTATATAAATATGTCATTATTTTCTATAGCCTTGTTTTTCTTATTCTTGTTTATCATTAGCTTCCCCCTTTCTTACTTCATCATCTTTTTCTTTATCATTAGTATTTTTATTATTTTTATCTTTTTTAAGTTTTTCAATAAATTCTTTAATCTTATCTCTAAAGGCAATACCTACTGCTGCTATTGCTGCAAATATTCCTACAAATATTATTGTAAAATCTTTATTTACTATAACATCTAACATTACATTATCATCTTCATTTGTAGAATTATTTCCTTCTACTGAATTGATATCCTTAACTCCTAAGTTATTTGATGTTTCTAGTATTTCAAATCTATTTGATAATACTTTATCCATAACTTTATCCATTGTTGTTGCAATTGAAATTGTTATCTCTTTTTCTTGTCCTGGCTCTATTTCTTCATTTTCTAGTTGTCTTGATGATGCTAGTCCATCATGTTCTAACTTCCAATTTTGACCTTCTACAAGTTTTTCATCATTAGATAGGTATGCTCCAATTTTTGTTATTTTACCTGGTACATTTCCTTCATTTACAACTTTCAGCTTATATTCTACTTCTACATTAGAATTTCCTGATGTAAATGGTGAAACCTTAAACTTATTAACAGTTTTATCTACTTTTTTATCTGTTATATCATTCTTATTATCTCCATTTACAAGTCTTAATTTTGTAACTTCACCTTTTAGACTCATATTAAATGTATTATTGTTTACAAGCCCTAAGTTTTCATCTGACTTACTTTGGAAATCTATCTTAATTCCATCTGATACTGCAACTTGTTTTGTTCCCTCATCTTGTCTATTAATACTTATTGCATCTGATGTCACATTATCTTGTACATTATTTTTCTTATATACAGTTGGTGAATATTTTTGTGTTTCATATTCAAACATTACAGAATATTCTCCATTTGGTACTTCTGTAAAAATATAACTTCCATCTTCATTTGTTAATACTGTTTTTATAATCCTATTTTTTGAATTATCTACAAGTTTCGCTATAACATTTGCAAGTGGTCTTTCATCTTCATCATAAACACCATTTTTATTTGTGTCATCCCATGCTTTACCAGTTATTTCATAGTTTCTTACTAGTTTTTCATCTTCTTTTTTAACATCTTGTATTCCTAAACTCTTTATTTCTTCATCTGATAATTGAAGTTTTCCTTGTCTTACAAGATCTTCTTTTCTTCTAGTATCACTATTTTTTTCAACTATCTGCGTTATTGGATTTGTTTCATATATTTGTTCACCATCTTCATCATAAAGTTCTGCATTTGCTGAAATACTTACTCTATCAACTCCATTATTTTTTCCTATTTCAACTTTTATTTTAATTTCTTTTTCTTCAAAAGGTTCCAAATTCAAATCTTTTTCAACCGTGTTTATGGCTCCTTCTTCTGAAAGTATTCTTGAACCTTCTGGTGCATTAAATACAAAATGTGTATATGATGGTGCTAAACCTACATTTGCAATCTTATATGTATATTCAATAGTTTCACCTTCTTCTAGATATGTCTTATTCTTATCTACAGATTGTTCCATTGTAAGTTCTGGTTTAACAACATATCCTGTAAAATTATGTGAATCTATTAATTCACCTTTTTCATTAAATATTTCTGATTTTATATCAAACACTTTTGTTGAATATTCATCATCATCTGAAACTTCACCAGTTTTAAGTCTAATATTAAAGCTTTTTCCTCTATTTAAAGTTATATTTGATATTTCATATTCATTTGAATTATCATTTACTTTAGTTATTTTAACATCTGGATCATCGTCATCTTTTTCTATACCATCAACTTCAACATTACCTTCTACTTTTATCTTAACTTTAGCGTTTTTTAATTCTTCTAATTGATAATTTCTATTTGCTGTAATTTCAAATTTTGCTATTGCATTTTCTCTAAACATATCTGATGATATTAAATCTTCTGCTTCTTCTGTTCCCAAAGATTTAAAAGATAAATCCGCCTCTTTAACAGCAACCTCAACCTTATCAGCAGTAGTCTCTTTTATTACATTTGTTC
>ERZ772960.2993-NODE-2993-length-11706-cov-9.242211_pt1 | contig 11706 bp, 10 predicted proteins | sample MGYA00580678_ERZ772960 | MGnify/ENA primary metagenome ERZ772960 (study PRJEB29015, sample SAMEA2737930) | human oral metagenome | biome: human oral; feature: human-associated habitat; material: dental | place: China | collected 2059 ...
ATAGACAAGTTACAATAGTTGCAATAGGTAATCCTGCTGTTAAATTTCCTATAAAGTAAGCAAAGAAATTAAATAGTTTTTCACTAATCTTCCCTTTTGCCATAATATTTCCTGATAAAATAAACATAGGTACTGCTAAAATTGGAAAACTATCAACTCCATTTATCATTGAACGAATTATATATTGAGGATCTACTGGAAACATTGAGTCAAATATATTTGGTAAAAATCCTGTGATAGCTAAAACCATTCCAATAGGTATTCCTACTACTATTAAAATAATAAATATTAAAAATAATATTCCTAAACTCATATTTACCTCCCTCTACTTTTGGTATAAAACTCCATTTTTTTGTTCTATCTTCGTCTTTCCTCTAATTAAATTTACAAAATTTTGAATAGAACGCATCATTGAAAGTAAAGAAGATACACAAACAGAAAGCTGTACTATCCACATTGGTATTTGCATAGCTGGACTTGTTTGTCCACTCAAATAACTAGCTTTTACCACTAAACAAGAATAAATAAACATAACTAAAAATAAGACAAAAATTATTATCTTATCTATATACATCAATGCTTTTTGTAAAGGAATAGGAAAAAGATTTCTGAATTGATCAACTTTTATTGAAAGCCCATGTTTTATACAAAAAGGTATTCCTAAAAAAGCAGACCACACAAACATATAACGAACTAATTCTTCTGACCATGTCAATGAGTTTTGAAAAACATAACGAGATACTATTTGTATCCCCATAATACAAGTCATTAGAACCAAAAGAATCAGTAATATTGTTTCTTCTAAATAATCATCTAAGGCTTTTAACATTTATATAAACCTCCTTCTTTTTAAATTAAGGGGCTGTTGCAAATAATAATATATTACAAGAATAAGTTTGCAAGAGCCCCTTGTTATGTGGGTTTTATTTTGTTGATACATGTTTAGATCTTATTGCTTCACCTGACATTAACACTCCTTCTTTTACATTTTCTTTTGGAGTATAGATGTCATTTATATTCCAAATTCCCTCAGTAGGAACTGGTATATTTTCCATAGGAACATCTAATAAATATGGTTCATTAGAATTTATTGCTTCCCTAAATGCTTCTTTGAATTCATCAGCACTTTGAATTTTTTTAGCTTTTATGCCATAGGCCTTTGCAACTTCTGACCATTCTGGATTGTATGGTTTATTATCTATTCTAAATACTGTTCCAAAATTATGTTTATAATGTGCTCCTTCTAAACCTGCTATTGTACCAAAAGCATAGTTATTCATTACCACCCAAACAACTGGAATATTATATTCTTTCGCTGTTGCTAGAACTGATGGATTAGTTCCAAATCCTCCATCACCTATTAAAGTGATTACTTTTTTATCTGGTTTTGCAAGTTTTACTCCAAGTAATGCAGCTGAACCAAATCCCATAGTTGCAAGTCCTCCCGGATGCATTATTGTTCCTGGTTGAGTTATATCAAATTGTTGACCAACTCCATTTTTATTCCAACCTACATCAGTACAAATAATTGCATCTTCTGGTAAAACTTCTCTAACATCTTTTAAAATTCTTTGAGGAGTCATAGGATAACGACTATCTTCTTCTATTGCTCTATTTTCTTCTTTAAATTCTTTTTTATAATCTGCAATAGCTTTTATAATTTCAGGATTTTTTAGTCCATTAGGATATAATTCTTTTGCAACTTTTAATAACACTTTTAAAGCTGATTTTAAATCTGCTTCTGCCCCTATACTTACAGGATAATTTCTTCCTATTTCACTAGGTTCTATATCTATTTGCATAAATTTTGTTTTATCTGCATCAAATGTTATTCCATTGTACCAAGAACTTGAATCTGCTTCTGCAAAACGAGTTCCTAAACCTAAAATTACATCTGCTTGTGAAGTTTTTCCATTTATAAAATATGTTCCCCAAAACCCTGTCATTCCCATCATAAGAGGATGTTTATCTGAAAGTGCTCCTTGTCCCATTAAAGTTCTTGAAACTGGAATTTCTAAAAACTCTACAAAATCTTTTAATTCTTCACTAGCTCTTGCCAAAATAATCCCACCACCTACATGGATTACTGGGTTTTTAGCTTCAACCAATGCTTTCACAATTTTCTTTGCAGCTTCTTCATCTAATGATGGTTTTACCGTTTCATGTGAATCTAAATAAGTTCTTTCAAAAAATCTTGTATCCACTTCTCTTGAAAACATATCCATTGGAACAGAAATTAGTACTGGTCCTGGTCTTCCAGATTCTGCTAATCTAAATGCTTTATCTAAAATTTCTGGGAACATTTCTGCTCTATCAATTCTCCAAGCTCTTTTTACAAATGGTTTATAAATTTCATATTGTGAAGCATCAGCATGCATATTTACTTCTTGATGTGGATGTTTTCCATAATAATAACTTGGTACATCTCCTGCTATCACTACCATTGGAATAGAATCTAAGGCTGCATTTGCAACTCCTGTTGTGGCATTTGTTAAGCCTGGTCCTAAATGGCATAGAACTACACTTGCTCTCCCTGTTGCTCTTGCATAACCATCAGCAGCAGTAGAAGCTATTTGTTCATGACGAACTGAAATATATTTTAAATTTTTACTTTTTTCAAGTGCATCTAACATTGCTATAACAGTATGTCCACAAAGCCCAAATATATATTTTGTATCTCTTCTTTCAAGGTAATCAACTAATTGTTCTGATAATAATTTTTTCATTAGTACCCTCCTCAATTTTTATTTTTCCATTTCAGGGTCATAAAATTCTCCAAATAGCTCTTCATCTGATGGCATATCTCTTGGTATTGGTTTTGAAACCCAAGTAGTATTCATATAGTGTTTTAAACATATATTTTCAGATACTATATTTCCACCCCAAGTTCCACAGCCCATAGAAGATGTCATAGGCATTCCATTAGTAGCTGCTCCTGAATTTGCTTTTGATTGAGGTTGTCTTACCATAATTCTGCTTACTGGTGCAGCTAAGGCTAAACGATTAATATGATCTTCATCAAAAGAGTAAATTCCTACTGAGTGTCCTTTTCCTCCTACTTCATATATTGCTCTCATAACATCTAGTGCATTTTCAAATTCACCTGAATATTTATGAGTTGCTAATAATGTTGTTAATTTTTCTCCTGAGAATGGATATTGTTTTCCAATTCCATCTCCTTCAACAACTATAAATTTTCTATCTGCTGGTATAGTAAATCCTGCTGCTTCTGCTAATTTTTGTGGTGCTATTGCAACTGTATTTGAAAGTCTGTGTCCTTCTTCATCCCACATAACTTTCTTTAACATTTCTCTTTCTTTTGCATTAGCTAAATATCCACCATGTTTTTCTAAACCTTTTAATACATCATCATAAATTTTGTCATATATAATAATATTTCCATCAGCTGAACATCCACTTCCATAGTCAGAAGTTTTACTTAACATAGTATTATAAGTTGCTTCATCTATATTTGTTGTTTCATCATATATCATAGTTGCATTTCCTGCTCCTGAACCATAAGCTGGTGTTCCTGAACTATATGCTGCTTTTACCATAGGTCTTCCACCAGTAGCTATTACTAAATCAACTCTTTTCATTAACTCTTCTGTCATAGCTACACTTGGATTTGTTATACATTGTAATATATCTGCTGGTGCTCCTTCTCTTTCTAAGGCTTCTCTCATAAGTCTTACTGTTTCAAATGTTGTTTTCTTTGATCTTGGATGTGGTGAAAATATAATTACATCTCTTGCTTTTATTCCATATACTGCTTGTCCTGCTGGTGTTAAATCTGGGTTAGTTGTTGGTATCAAGGCTCCAATTATACCTACTGGTTTTGCATATTTTACAATCCCTTTTTCAGGTAATTCTTCAATTATTCCTACACTTTTAGCTCTTAGTGCATCACGAAGAACTCCTCTTATTTTGAAACGCTTGTTTTGACGAGAAATAGGATCTCCTAAACCACTTTCTGCTATTCCCATATCAACTAATTCTAAGAATGTTTTCTTATTAGCTACTGACCAAGCCACTGCTCTGATTAATCTATCCACCTTTTCTTGATCATAAGTTTCTATAATTTTTGCTGCTTTTGCTGCTTTTTCCATTAATTCATCTAATTCTTTTACTTGAGCTTCTGTTAATTCTTTTGCCATTTTGAATACCTCCTATATTTATAAATTTTCATTACTTAAATCTATACCATAAATATACTTTACTTATAATTTTAAGTCCAATACTTAAATTTTATTATATTGATAGAAAACTTCTATTATAATCAATATTATTTATATTATTTTAATCTTTATTATCAATAACTATTTTTTTAATAAATAATTTTTTTATATATAATAATTTTAAATAATGATATTTTTTTCTAAAAATATGTTAAGATTATAGAAAGATTTTATTATGATTTTTGAAGATGAAAGGGGAAAAGTAAATGACACTAAAATCCTTAGAATACTTTAAAAAATTAGCAGAATTACAACATTTTACAAAAGCAGCTAATGAATTACATATATCTCAACCTAGTTTGAGTTATGCCATTTCAGAACTAGAAAAAGATTTAGAGATTCCGTTATTTGATAGAAAAGATAAAAAAATAACTCTTAATTATTATGGTGAAGTCTTTCTTTCATATGTTAATCAATCTTTATCTATCTTAGATGAGGGTATAAATTTTGTTAAACATCTTTCTAATCCTAAGTCAAGAAATATATCTATGGGCTATATTCAAAGCCTAAGTTCTTCTATAATTCCACCATTTATTGAAGAATTCTATAAGAACCCATTAAATAAAAACATTCAGTTTTCTTTTACTCAAAAAGATAACAATGAGTTGATTAAAATTTTTTTAGATAGAAAATTGGATATTATTTTTTGCGTAGATGCTGTAAAAGGTGCTATTTCCCAAGCTATTGGAGAGCAAGAGCTTTGTTTTGTTGTGTCAAAGGAACATCCTTTGTCTAAAAAAGAAAATATAAAACTTAAAGATTTAGAAAATGAAAATTTTCTTTTAATAAATCCTGGAACTAACCTTCGTAAAACTATTGATAAAAATTTTAAAAGATTAAAATTTAATCCAAAAATAACTTTAGAATTGGGACAGTGTAGCAATATTTTAATTTATGTTGAAAAAAATTTAGGAATATCCATCGTACCAAAAGTTGATATAATAGGTCATCCATTAAGTGAGAAACTTCAAATAATCAATGTTAAAAATTTAGACTTAAAAAGAACTATCTATGTAAATTGGTTTCCTAGAAAAAATGAAAATTTAACATTGAAATATATTGAAAATTTTATTGAAGATTTCTTTTTAAAATAAATAGAAAAGTATAATGATTTAGTAAGAGGAGAGTGTAAAAAGATGTTTAACTTTTTTAAAAAAGATTCAAATTCATTATTATATGATACTTACAAACCATTTCTTTCAGATGAAAAATATATTTGGTTAAATGCAGAAGGGTGGTATAAATTAACTCACTATCTTTTTGATGATAAAATAAAAGATGAATTTAACTTATTCCTATAAAAAATGGTTGTTGGGCTGATGCTTACAATGATGGTAGACGTAGAGTTATTTTCATTATTTCATCTAAATACTTCATTTGCAACATTTAAGTGGGGGTGGAATTTTGAATATATTCCACATTATACATCTAAGATAACTTGGTGTAGAACGGATAAATCTATTTATACTCATACTTTTGAACTTTCTCCTAAATTTATAAACCGTAAAGAAGAAAACTATACTACATTTGGAAAGTTTGAGTTTAAATATAAAAACAATAGTGAAGGCTTTCAAAAATTTGTACCTGATCATTTAAAAGTATGGGATACGCTTCATGAAGCAATAGTAGAATATTATAATGCAACTTCATCATATGAAAAAATGTTAAACCGTCTTGAAGAAGAGCAAAAAGACGGATATTATAGTTTTATTTTACCAACAAATTCTATTATTTATGCATTTATAGAAAAATATATTCATAGTATTAAAGCAGAAGAGGATTTCCAAAAAATATTATTTGTAGATGAAAAAGTAAAAGAGGCATATTACAAAGCCTTTACTAAAATTAAATGATACTCTAATTTTAACAAATATTAAGCACTTAAAAAAGAGGTAGTCTAAATTTTTAAACTACCTACTTTTAAAAATTACATATTTTGTGCTGCTGTCATTAAGAAAGGTATTATTTGTTTTTTTCTTGAAACAACATTTTCAAGTAAAACCTCATTATCAACAACATCTTTCTTAAAAGCATTTTGAACTAAGTCTATTTCTTTTCCATAGACAAATAACAATGAATTAGAGTTTATAATATCTGTTACAACAAAAATAAACAATGAATAGCCATATTTTCCTATTTCATGTTCTACCTCTTTTTTAATTTCTGCTTTTCTATCAGCTAATTCTTGAATTTGCACTGTGTTTATTTGTGCAACTGCTATTTCCATGTCTCCAATAGGAAAAACTTTTTTATCTTGATTTATGATTTCTTTCATATTTTCCTTGGACATAGAAGTTCCTGCAACTAGCATTTCCATTCCATATTTTTCTATACTTTTAATTTTAGCGAGTTTTGCTAACTCCTTAGCTACCTCAACATCTCTTGGTGTACAAGTAGGAGATTTAAAAAGTAAAGTATCTGAAAGTATAGCACTCAACATAAGAAGTGCTGTTTTTTCATCTAGCTCAATCTTAGCTTCCTTATATAATCCATATATTATTGTAGATGTACAACCAACAGGTTCTGTACGAATTTTGGTAGCTTCATTTGTTTGAAAATTAGCAAACTTATGGTGGTCAACAACTTCAAGTATTTGTGCATCTTGTATCCCTTCAACTGATTGAGAAAATTCATTGTGATCTACTAAAATAACTTTTTTCCTATGAAAGTCAATAAGATGTTTTGTTCTTATTGTTCCATAGACTTTTCCATCATCTTCTAAAACAGGGAAATTAGTTTGACTTGCATCTTTCATTATTCCTTTAATTTCATTTAAAAAATCTTCTTTATTAAAATTAAAAAAAACTTTTTCTGTATTTAAAATTCCACCAACTGAAATACATTGACTTATTAACGATATAGATTTAACAAAGGAATGTCTAACTAACATAATTGCACATTCTGATGTTACACGAGGACTTATGAAGTCTTCTTTTTTACAACATACTATTACAACTTTTGCTCCTGCTTGAATAGATTTATCTATACCATCAGTTAAAGAAGTAGTTATAATAATATCCCCTTTTTTCATACTTTCTAACTCTGAAACTTCCTTTAAATTAGATGTTATTTCTCCTTTTGGATAGATACCACTTATAACTTCACCATCCAAAGCTTCTTTTAAATTTTCATAAGTTGTACTATATTTACTAAATAAATCAGAATAATCTATTTCCAAATAAGTATTAGCAATATCTGATATACTTAACATTGTTTTAAAATACCCATCAGTATCTATAACTGGCAAACTTGAAAAATTTTCCTTTGTCATTAAATCTAAGGCTTCTTTTATAGAATCTTCTGTTGACACTGTACTTTTTTCTACATAGTTTAAGTCTGTTATCTGTGCACTTACAGTTTTTAATAATTTAGGTGCTTTTATTCCTACTTTATCTAAAACAAATTTTGTTTCTTTATTAAGTTCACCTAAACGACAGGGTATTATATTAAAACCTTGTTTTTTTCTTAGATTAGCCATTGCTATGCTTGAACATATACTATCTGTATCTGGACTTTTATGTCCAAAAACTAATATTTCTTCCATTAAAAAATTTTCCTCCATAATTATTTTTTAGTTATTCATTATATCACACATTTTAAATTTTTTTTCAAACCTTTACTTAAAAAATAAATTCTAATATAATATAAGAAAAATTTTAAAGGATTGGTGTTTATGAAAAAAATTATTTTTATGATAGGCTTAAGTTTATCTCTTGTGGCTTGTGGTGTTGTAAGTGCAACTGGAAGTGTTGTTGGAGGTACAATAAAAGCTGTTGGCTCTGTTACAGGTGCTGTTATAAAGACAACTGGTAAAATAATTGGAAGTGTAATTGGTGGAAGTGATAGCGAAGTTAAAGTTAAAGATACAAAATATAAATTTTCTGGTGTAGAATTAGAAATTGACCAATACTCTGCTGTTGTAACTGGAAAATTATCTCATAATGGAAGTACAAAGAAAAATCTTCGTCTTTCTATTCCTTGTTTTGATAAAGATGGAAATAGAGTTGGAGATGCCATTGCCACTATTGATGAACTTGAAAAAGATAAAAAATGGGAATTTAGAGCTGTATTAAATGAACCTAATGTAGCTTCTTGTAAAATTAAAGATGCCTATATCACTGTGGAATAAAATTTTAAAAAAATGGTATTGCTTGAAATTTTTCTAGCAATACCATCTACCTTTTTATAAAACAATTCTTAGCATATCAAGTTCATTCATAGGTATATCTGTTTTTATTTTTACAAATGAATTTGGATTTGCAGATTCAACACTTTCAGTTTCTCTGCCCATCTTATCCAGTAAAATCATTTCAGGCATTTTAAAATCTCTAACTTTTATTTCTGGACTAACAATTTGAACTTCTTGTCCAACAAATAATTTATTTCTAATAGCCACTAGATATTCATTATCACTCAATTTCTTTTCAATTTTGGCAACTAATTTATGTGTTTGACTATATGAATTTCTATTGTTATAATTTAAAGATTCAACTCCTGCTTTCCCATGATAAAAACCTTCTGTATATGACCTATTTGAAATAGATTCAAGCTCAGTTCTCCATTCAGGATTATACTCATAGTTTCCACTGTAATAGGAATTTAATGCATCCTTATATACTTTTACACAGTTAGAGACATAATAAATTCCTTTCATTCTGCCCTCAATTTTAAGTGAATCTACTCCTATATCTAAAATTTTATCTATCATCTCAATAGTACATAAATCTTTTGAATTAAAAATATATGTTCCATGTTCATCTTCATACACTGGCATATTTTCACCTGGTCTTGTTTCTTCAACCAAAGAATATTTCCATCTACATGCTTGGGCACAATCTCCCCTATTTGCATCTCTACCTGTCATATAATTACTTAGTAGACATCTTCCAGAAATTGCCATACACATAGCTCCATGTACAAAAACTTCTAATTCTATATCAGGAACTTTTTCTCTAATTTCTTTTATATTTTCCAAAGAAATTTCTCTTGCAAGAACAACTCTTTTTGCTCCCATATCTTTCCACATCTTAACTGATCTCCAGTTTGTGTTACTTGCTTGTGTACTTATACTAATATTCAGATTAGAGTTTTCTTTTACAACTTGAAATACCCCTAAGTCAGCAACAATAACCCCATCTACTCCCACTTTTTCTAAAAACTTTACATATTCAGGTAAAGTTTCTAATTCATCATTATGTGGAATTATATTTAAAGTTACATAAACTCTTTTTCCTCTTTCGTGAGCATAAATAACAGCTTCTTCTAATTCTTCATCAGAAAAGTTATTACTTCCTGCTCTTAAATTAAACATCTTTCCACCTAAAAATACAGCGTCTGCTCCATAATGTAATGCCATCTTAAATTTTTCCATATTGCCAGCAGGTGCTAGTAATTCTGCCTTTTTCAAAATATCATCCCTTCTAAAATTTATAATTTTTTATGAATAAACATTATTCCATTACTATCTAAAATAAATGTAAGTAAAAAATAAGTGAAATTGTATTCTAAATTTTAGATGAAAAATTAAAGCAAGTGAGCCGAGCAAATCTCGCTGTGTTTGAGTGAAACGAGTTTAGCGAATTTGCAGCGAACGTTAATTTTTCATCGTTAAGAAATTTAGCTAACAATGAACTATTTTTTATCTCACATTACAAGATAAATTTTAAATGTAATTTACTATTTTTATTTAACCTGATCTGTATAATTTGTAAATTTTGTAAATTCACTTAGGAAATTTAGCTTTACTGTTCCAGTAGCTCCATTTCTATGTTTTCCTATAATTAATTCTGTTATACCTTTATTTTCTGTGTCTGGTATATAGTATTCTTCTCTATAAAGAAAAGCAACTATATCAGCATCTTGTTCTATTGCTCCTGATTCTCTTAAATCTGAAAGCATAGGTCTTTTATCGACTCTACTTTCAACAGCTCTTGATAATTGAGAAAGTGCAATAACTGGCACATCCAATTCTCTAGCAAGTCCTTTCAATGCTCTTGATATATCTGAAATTTCTTGTTGTCTATTAAATTCAGAGCCACCTCTACCAGTACCATTTATTAATTGCAAATAATCTATTATAATTAAATCTAATTTATTTTGACTTTTCATTTTTCTAGCATAAGATCTAATTTCTAAAACATTTGTATGAGGTAAATCGGCAACAAATATATTTGAATTAGATAAAATTCCTGTTGCTATTGTCAACTTTTCCCAATCTTGATCTTCAAGATAAGCATTTTTTAATTTATTTTGTGAAATACCTGATTCAATTGACAAAAGTCTTTGATATAATTGTTGAACTGGCATTTCAAGACTAAATACTAATACATTCTTTTTTTCTTTTCCTGCATTTAAAGCCACATTTAAAGCAAAAGCAGTCTTTCCCATAGCTGGTCTTGCTGCTAAAATTATTAAATCAGAATTGTTAAGTCCACTTGTCATTCTATCTAAATCAATGAAACCTGTTGGAATACCCAAAGTCTTACCCCTATTTTCACTGACCCTTTCCATTCTCATTATTTCTTCAACACCAGCAGTTTTCATATCAACTATACTATTTTTTAAAATATTTTTTGATAAATTTAAAACCATTCCTTCTGCTTCATCTATAATTTCTTCTGCCACTCTGACATCATTATATGCAAGTTGAGTTATTTCTACTCCTACATTTCCAAGTCGTCTTAACATAGCTTTTTCTTTTATTAGATTTGCATATTCTAAAAGGTTATATGAACTTGTAATTTCATCCAAAATATCACTCAAAACTTGTAATATTTCCTCTTTATTTTTTGAACTACTTTTTTTTATTTCTTCCTCTATTAAAATTCCATCTATTCCTTTATTTTCTGAATAGACTTTTTCTATTGCTTCATAAATAACTGAATGTTCAACCTTATAGAAATCTTCTGCTTTTACTATATCTCTAATTTCATCAAATAAATCTTGATTATAGAAAATCCCTCCTATTAAGGCTCTTTCAGCTTCTAAACTATGAGGAATTTTTTTCAAATTTTCAAATTCCATTTTTCCTCCACCTATTTAGCAATTACATTTACTTTTATAATTGCTTTAACATCAGTGAATAATTTAATATGAACTTCATCAGGTCCTAGATTTTTAATATTTGCTTCAATCTTCTTTTTATCTATATCTAAACCTAACTCATCTTTTATTTGACTTGCTATTTCCTTACTTGTAATAGCTCCAAATAATTTACCATTTTCTCCTGCTTTAACTTGAATATTTAAAACTTTACTTTCTAATAGTTTTTTTAATTCCAAAGATTTATTTCTTTCTTCTTCTTGCTTTTTAGCTTCTTTTTTCTTTCTATTTTCTATTTTTTGTAATTCTTCAGGAGTTGCTAAAACTCCTTTTTTATTATTAAAAAGAAAATTACGAGCATATCCATCAGACACTGTTACTATCTCTCCTTTTCTTCCTTGTCCTGCCACATCTTCTAAAAGTATTA
>ERZ772960.2996-NODE-2996-length-11701-cov-4.677400_pt1 | contig 11701 bp, 14 predicted proteins | sample MGYA00580678_ERZ772960 | MGnify/ENA primary metagenome ERZ772960 (study PRJEB29015, sample SAMEA2737930) | human oral metagenome | biome: human oral; feature: human-associated habitat; material: dental | place: China | collected 2059 ...
AACGGAAAATGGTACTGGTTAAATCAGGACGGTGCGATGCGGACCGGCTGGAAACAGATCAACAATGTATGGTATTATATGGAAGACTCGGGCGCGATGCTTTCGAACACAACGAGAAATATCAATGGGGTCGATTATCGATTTGATGCGAGTGGTGCTTGGTTACCATAGGGAACAATCCATTTTATAATGGAAGGAGAGTAGAAATGAAGAAAAGGATCGTGCTTTTAACGGCACTTTTAGCAGGCGTTTTCGCCCTTCCCGCCTTTGCGGAGCAACTTGTAGGAAGGGTTCAGGTGGACATCAGTCCGAATGAGGACACGGAACTGGAGCCGGGAGCGACCTATTCCAAACCGAGTGCAGTTGCGATGGATAGCGGCTACACAGTCAGTGACTATTCTGTAGACGGAAAATACAATACACCGAAGAAACCCTATACGTATTCTATTACGGTCAGGGCGGACGAAGGACAGTTCTTTGATTCCTCGACCGTGGTAGAGGTTCGGGGTGCCTATGAAATGGCAGTGACGGAAAAGGGCAAAAATACGATTCGCATCAAAGCAAATGCGTATCCATACTACGTTTTACAGGAGCCGACGAATTTTCGCTCCGATGAGAACAGCTACTCCTGGGATAAAGTAAATTATGCAACAGGCTATGATATCTTAGTCTTCTATAACACAAAAAACGGAGACGATAAGATTGCAAAGAAACACAGCAATACGCCGCGTTTTAATTTCAGTTCGTTTAACCGGAGCGGAAAGGAATTCGATCATATCGCCGTTCGTGCCGTGTACGACAAGAAGGACGATATGGCACAGTATTTTTCGGATTCTCTTTATGTGGATACGAGCGGAAGTGTAGAGGATCCGGATGGAGACAGCGGAGAGTATTATTTTAACCTGATTACCTTAAAAGCGACCGGAATTAGCAAAGGAAGCTTCAAAGAGTACAGTGCCAAGAAAAAGAAAAAGAGCAAGCAGGAAAGAAAAGACGACGGAAAGAAGAGAGCTTCCGAGAAATATAACGGCAACCAGAATAAAGACAATCCCGATGCAAACGGACCGGGAGAGGTTGTTGCAGGCTGGAGACAGAACGGTTCCGACTGGTACTTTGAAAATGACGGTAAACTTGCTAAAGGATGGGCACTGATTAAAGATCACTGGTTCTATTTTGACGACGGAGGAAGGATGCTCACCAACTGGCAGAAGGTTGGGGAGGACTGGTACTATATGAATTCCGACGGAGTCATGCTTAGCGGCTGGCAGAATATTGACGGCAAGTGGTATTTCTTCAATTTGGAAGATGCCGGTTTCCCGCAGGGAGCGATGGAGAAAAATACCGTGAAAGACGGTTATGTTATTGATGCAAATGGGGTTAGACAGTAGCCGGAAAATAAGATAGATCCGGCGGAAAAAGAGCAAGGAGCAGAAAAAATTATGGGAAAGAGATTCAGAGGGTTCACGGTCGTTCTCGGGATGAGCATTTTGCTGAGCGTGCCGGTCTTTGCAGAGGAAAGCAGCAGCGGAGCAGTCTATGGCAATGCCAATACGACAGCAAGTCTCACAGAAGACAAGACCAGCAGCGGAAATGCACCAATCTATGTCAGAAACGGAGACAGTACGCCGACGTATACGGATTCCACAATCGGTCTTGGCGGTGCGAAGATTACTATGCTGAAAGGCAATGAGAGCGGACAGCAGATCAGTATCGTCATCGAGACAAATGACGGACAGCTGATTGTTGTGGATGGCGGATTAAAAACCAATGCGCCTTATCTTTGTAAATACATCAAGGCAAAAGGAGGCAAGGTCGCAGCCTGGCTCCTCACGCATCCGCATGTGGACCATGTCGGTGCCCTGGCTGTGATTCTGGAGCAGCAGAAGGTAGCGGGACATCCGGATTATTACAATATTGACCCGGGGCAGATTTATTATAGTTTCGCACCCTATTCCTATTATGAGCAGTATGAGCAGAAATATAGACTTCCGGTTATTTCCGAAATTATGGAAGACCTTTCTCAGTATCCGGCAGAGAAGAAACATGAGAATTCTCCGCGAGGTACTACATTTTCCTATGGAAATGTCAGTGTGGAAATCTTGAATACAGCGTATTCCATTCCGATTGATACCGGAAATAACAGTTCCATCTGCTACCGTATCACCATCAACGGAAAAACCCTGCTCATCACGGGAGACCTGCCTTATGAAGCGGCCGGGAAGCTTCTGGAAGAACTTCCGCCGGAGAAACTGAAGGCGGATATTGTACAGATGGCGCATCACGGGCAGCATGGAGGAAGCTTTGCTTTCTATAGCGCCGTGCAGCCGAAGTATGCACTCTGGCCAAGTTCTAAAGAACTCTGGGATCATAGGAAGGACAGTTTTACGGAAGATCAGCAGGTCTATACGGTAGCCTTAACAAAATACTGGACCAATAAGCTCGGTGTAGAGAAGAATTTTGTGATGGCGGATGGAAACTGGGTACTCGAGTAATTGTCGTTTTTCGTTGCATTTTCAGAAAAAGACCGATATACTGGTGCAAAACCGAAGTGAAAAATGAGATGAGGGTTTTCATAAGGATTTGAAAGGAAGAAAGTATGGATCAGTGGTCAATAGAAAGCTTAAAGGACAGAGCAAGGAAATTTGCCGATGACGCAAGAAATTTAAGCGCCGATTTTCAGTATGCATTGCGTCGTAGAGAGAAACCGGAGGAGGATGACATGAAGAAGAAAGCGTTGACGGTTCTTGCCATCGTTGCAGCAGTTGTTGCATTTTGCGGTTTAGCCTATGGTGTGTTCCGACTTCTGTCTCCGGATTATCTGGACGAGTATGATGATTACGATGAGGATGCCGAGGATTCGGAAGAGTAAGATAAATCGATATCAGGGAGAGGGAGGCAGGCTTGCCTCCTTTTCTTTATTCATAACGAGTATTGTGCAGAAAGCGTGCGATATCTCGTTTTGTATTCCTATCGTAAAATTGCGTGCTATTTATCGATCAGGAATGGACTTTATTGAGCAGAAGAATGGACTTTATTGAGCAGAAGAATGGGATTTTTTGAGCAGAAGAGTGGGCTTTATTAAGCAGGAGAATGGTTTTTTTGAGCAGGAGAAGGTATGGATTGGTGTAAGAATCGGGAACGCTGTGGGGGTTGCTTTTATCAGGAGATTCCGTATGAAGAGGAACTGGATAAAAAGAAAGAGGAGATACAGCAGCTCTTTTCTCCCGTTATCAGGGGAGACTATCTTTTTGAGGGAATTCTTCCTTCCCCAAAGAAAGAAGCATACCGGAACAAAATGGAGTTCTCTTTCGGGGACCAGGAGAAGGACGGACCGCTTTGCCTGGGACTACATCAGAAGAGAAGTTTTTTTAATATTTTGAATACGGAGGATTGCCGCTTACCGGATGACGATATGGGAAAGATTCTTCTTGTTACGAGAGAATTTTTTTCGGAGAGAGGGATTCCTTATTTTCATAAGAAGAGACATGAAGGCTATCTCCGTCACTTATTGATTCGAAGAGCGGAAAAGACCGGGGAGATACTGGTCTCTTTGATTCATGCCGGTTGGGATGGGACTTCTGCTCCCTTATGGAATGAGGGGGAAGAGAAGCTTCTTTCAGACTGGTGTAGTGCCCTCCTAAAACTCCAGGAGGAAGGAGAAATTTGCGGACGGTTTGCGGGCATCTTAGATACGAGAAATGACAGCCTTGCCGATGCAGTCATTAACCAAGGGACAGAAATTCTTTTCGGAAAAGACTGTTTTTATGAAGAACTTCTGGGGCTTCGCTTTAAAATTACCCCTTTTTCTTTCTTCCAGACGAATACGCTAGGCGCGGAGAAGCTCTACAGTAAGATTCGGGAATATGCGGATTTGTCAGACAACGCAGCGGAAAAACCGCTTATTTTTGACTTATACTCCGGAACGGGAACAATTACGCAGCTGATGAGCAGGGTTGCAAGGGAAGCCTACGGAGTGGAAATCATCGAGGAGGCAGTCGAATCTGCGAAGGAAAATGCGAAAGACAACGGCATTACAAACTGCCATTTTATCGCCGGTGATGTCTTGAAGGTTTTGGAAGAGAGTGCAAAGCGGGAGGAAGCGAAAGAGGAAAAGCTGCAAAAAGAGGATCAGCATGGAGAGGAGAACTTGGAAACGAACGTTCTTCCGCATCCGGATTTTATTATTGTGGATCCTCCGAGAGACGGTATGCATAAAAAAGCGCTGGAGCTCATCATCCGCTACGGCGTGAAGAGACTTATTTATGTGGCGTGTAAGCCGAAGAGTTTAGCAAGGGATTTGGAAGCGTTGCAAAATGCAGGCTATCGGGTAAAGAAGCTCTGTGCCGTGGATATGTTCCCGAGAACCAATAATGTGGAGACTATAGCGTTGCTACAAAAAGAGGAATCGTGAAAATCCTCCATTTTAGGCAGTTTTACAAGCATTTCGTCTTCGTAGAAGATGCTGATGGAGGAAGAAAAAAGCTCCTCAAAAATTATGCCGATGTGAATGTTTGTATTGATATGGTGTGTGGAGACACAAAGACTGATTTTGAAAGAGAGGACTAAGTAATGTTAAGATGGATCATCAAGATACTTTTGTTTCCAATCAGCCTGCTATTAAGTATCCTAATAGCTTTTATGACCTTTTTACTTAGTGTAGGAACGATATTGCTATACTTTCTCATGATATTATGCGTGGTTGGAGCGATAGCTTCATTTATCCAAAATAAAACATTACTCGGTATAGAAGCATTGTTTTTAGGATTTTTGTTTAGTCCCTATGGCATTCCGATGCTTGGTGCAAGTATTATTGCGTTTCTCCATGTGGTCAACAAAGGGATAAAATCAATCTAAAAAATTCATTAGTGATGGCAAAAGACGATGGTAACAACTGTCGTCTTTTTTCTTTGCAAATTTTAGAAGAAAGGAGGGAGAAAATGTACTTTGACTATTTCTATAACAGGGAAGCAGAAGGCTTTAATTTTTTGAAAGTTCCGGAAATATTAGTGGAAGGAGAAGAGTTTCAAGGACTATCCGCAGAAGCTATTTTGCTATACGCCATGCTCCTAAAAAGAGCAGGTATGTCTTATAAGAACAATTGGCTGGATAAGCAGAATAGAGTTTTCATTTACTTTACCGTGGAAGAAATCATGAAGAAAAGGTATTTATCGAAACCGACTGCGATTAAGCTATTAGATGAGTTAGATAAAAAGAATGGAATAGGACTGATAGAAAGAGTCAGGGTCGGTCTTGGAAAACCCAACATTATTTATGTAAAGGACTTTTTAAGTATGGTGCAAGAAAAATCGGTAGTACAGAAGTTCAAAGACTTAACTTCTGAGGTAAAAAATATTGACTTAAGAAGTAAAGAAAATGAACTTCAAGATGTAAAAAGTCTTAACTCTAACTATATAGATAGGAGTAATAGTAATAATAGAAAGAGAGAATATAGTTTTCCTGCAAATGGACTTGGAAGCTTTCAAAATGTCTTTTTTCAAGAGAATGAAAGAGCTGAATTGGATCTTCTGCTTAATGGCCAGCTAAACAACTATATTGAGCGGTTGTCGGCATATCTTAAGAGCAGTGGAAAGACTTATAAAGACCATAAGGCAACTATCCTTTCCTGGTTTTATAAAGATCAGGGAAATCGGAGGGGAATAAAAGCTTCCAACATTCCCAGTTTGGAAGAATACGATAAAGGAGAGCATTTATAATGAGTGAAATGAAAAGGACCTGGATTGAGGGCGTGGAGTATTCCTACGATGCAAATGAAGAATATGAAAAGGACGGACATATTTACTGTAAGACTTGCCACGAAAGAAAAGACGGGAAGATATTGGAGTTCTTTGGTGGGAAGATGATTTGTCGTGTATCTTGTCATTGCGACAAACAGAGAGAAGAAAAAGAAGCTAAGAGACAGAAGCAATTGGAAATAGAACGTCTCAAGAGTAGTTGTTTTAGTTCCAGAGCTGAATGCGAGTACAGCTTTAAGAATTATCAAGGAGAAGAAAATCAAAGTCTTCTTATTGCCAAGAACTTTGCGAAGGATTATCAGCAAATGAAGAAGGAAAATGTGGGACTCCTTTTTTATGGCTCTGTTGGAAGCGGAAAGACTTATCTTGCCTGTTCTATTGCCAATGCTCTAATAGAGCAATATCAAATTACGGTGAAGATTCGGAATTTTTCGCAGATTATGAATGAAATGCAAAAATGTGGTTTTGACTTTGATAAGAATGCCTATATTGAATCTTTGGTTAATACTTCCGTACTGATTTTAGATGACCTGGGAATTGAAAGGGACACAAGCTATGCAAAGGAGCAGGTGTACAACATTGTGAACAGCCGGTACTTAAGAAGGAAGCCGACCATATTCACCACAAATTTATCCTATGACACTATTCAAAACTGTATTGAAAGTGTGGAGTATCAAAGAATTTACTCAAGAATTATAGAGATGTGTATTCCGGTTATGGTTGTGGGGCAGGACTATAGGAAACAAATTCAAAAAGAGAAGCTTTCTCGAAACAAAGAGCGATTATTGAGCGGAGGTGAAAGAACATGATCAATGAAGAAGTATCCGATAAAACCCTTAACTTAGAAATAAAGGCAGCTAAAATCACGGCAGAACTGATTGTTCAGCAGATAAAGAAATTACTAAAAGAAGCTAAAAAATTTGGGGGAATGGAGAAATTTGTCAGTGAAAAGGGTAATGAAGTGAAGCTGAAGGACTTGGTTCAGAAAGGACAACTGGAAGAGATTACCATTAAAGAAACAGAACTTAAAAGACTAAAAAAAGAATTGAACAAATATGGAGTTAATAAAAAGGTCCTGGCAGACTTGGAGAAAAAAACAGAAAGGAAGGAGTCTATCCATAAGAACCTTGAGAAGTTCAAAGAATTGGTGAAGAACACTATTTTCAAAGATAAAATCAAGAATAAGCAAAAGGAGCAAAGCCTATGATGGAGAAGATTTTAAAAGATAGTAAAAGCTTATCCAAGATGCAGGGTTAAGAAATGGAAAAAATATGCTAATTTCTATATTTTATGGTGTGAATATTTGATTGAATGAGCTAATTATGGCTAACTAAAATATGGAAATTTGCTTTTTATTAAAAAATATGGTAAGATATAAACAACCGATCGGGAAATTAAGAAAGTGGATAGCTATAGACGTGCCACTCTATAAATCTAACATTCTATAAATCAGAAAAATGGGACTTTCAAGAATGAGAGCAAACTAAGAGAGATAGAAAAGTCCATTTCCACATTGCAAACTGTAGCTAATATAGCTATTACTTAGGAGTTTTTCTTTATCAAGCCTTTGCTTTTCTTGTAGAAGTAAAAATCAATACCAAGATTATTATCAATAGCTGAGCATTAGATTAATTGACATAGGAAAAGAAGATGATATTTTGTGAATTATGGAAATGCTAAGGGAAAGGAAAATAGATAGAGTATTAGTTTTAAAGTTAAGGTTTATATTAATAGTTTTCAGAAAAATGAGTATAGGAGGTAAACATAAAAAAATAAAAGAAGGTATACAGGGATTAAAGGAGATTAAAAATCAGACATATACAAGAAGGGTAGGATCGACAGTAGCCTGTCTTGGAGTTCTGTTAGGAATTAATGGGGCAGTAGCCTATATAATTGCTGGAACTTGCACAACAGCCTGTTCAGCCGCTCCTGTCACTAGTGCAGTGTGTGCAGCCTGTATTGGAGGAATTTGTGCCATTGGAGCAGGGGATATAGTTGGAATAGTGGATTGTTTTAAGAGTTAGGATGGTGAGTAAAGATGAAAGAAGAATATAAAAAAGCTATCTTTGTATTAGTGGTTTGTGCCATCGGGACTATTATAATATGTTTTATACCTTCTTTTTTCCGATGATACATCCAACAATTTTACAGTATTCGCTTAACGAATAATCGAATTAAAAAGGTAGTTTATAAGAACTGGAAACGAGAAGAAGTTAAGCAAGCTGAAAAAGTTAAGAACTGCATAGAGCGGTTACAAGAACATTCAAAGGAACTATCACAGGTAAAACGGAGTGAGTTAGAACTATAAAACTAAGTAAAAAAAGTATATAATATTAACTAGTGAAGACAAAAAATAAAATTTGAAGGAGGCGTTTACATTTGGGGAAAATAGAAATGCAAGAGAAAATAAAACCTGTTTTGAACGGCACTGCAGAAACTATGCTTCAAAGTTTTTATGCACGTGCAGAGTATTCACAGAGAAAGAAGCATAAATTCTATGATGCAAAAGCAGTAGAACTTGTAAATAAGATTGATTATGACTTTTCAACTGCAGCAAAAGATCGTACCATGAGTAGTGGTGTAATCGCACGCACACTCGTCTTTGACGAACTGGTCAAAGAATTTATTGGGCGAAACCCGACTGCTACAATAGTGAACATTGCCTGTGGACTGGACACAAGATTTTATCGTGTGGATAATGGTACTATCACTTGGTATAATCTGGATCTGCCTGATGTTATAAATCTCAGAGATCAGATTTTTTTAGAAAGCGGGAGAGTTTCATCTATCAGTGCGTCTGCTTTAGATCCAAATTGGTTCAAGGAAGTAAAAAACAGAGAGAATGTACTTTTTATTATAGAAGGACTGTCCATGTATCTCACTGCTGAAGAAAATGCCAAGATACTTTCTATCATTCATAAAAACTTTGACACCGCTACGGTCATAATGGAATGTATTGCAAAGATGTGGGTAAAACGAGAAGGGGTTGAAAAATCCATTCAGCAAACCGGAGCCAGATTCGTTTTCGGTGCAGACAGCTTTGATGATATAAAGAATATTGCTCAGGGGTTTCATAAGATTAAAGATGACAACATATTACGTGGTATGCGTGTTCTTATGCCTACATTAAAGCTAATCGACTGGCTTCCGATTGCGAGGAAGATCACGCAGAAGATTCTTGTTTTTAGTAAAGATTAAAGCAAACCACAGTTTGCATAACTAACAATTTAATAAAAACTAACACAGAACAGTAAATCATAAAAGGTTTACTGTTTTTTCTTTGTCTAAAATCGGAAAGGAGGACTTATGAAAGAAGAAAAAAGAGAAATACAAGCACCACCCAATAAACAGTTAATAATGGATATTGGAAAGACAAAATATACTGTAAACCTACATTTCAAACAAGGTACAGGAGAAACATACAAGGATAAAATACTGAAGTTAATCAAGAGAGAAACAGAAAAGATATAAATTTGTCAAAGAAATTTTGTTTATGTCCTTGACAAATCTTCCCAAAAGGTACTGTTCTTGTTGAGTGCGGAAAGATGCTTGAGAAAAATGGCTATGAAATCAAAGTTCTAAATACCATAAATTTCAAGAAGTCCATGCACTACAATCCCTTTGCCTATCTAAGGAGTGAAAAGGACATACTAAAACTTGTACAGACAATTATGGCAAATACAAAGGGCGAAGGAGAAAAATCTACGGAAGATTTTTGGTGTAAAGCGGAACGCTTGTATTATACAGCTTTAATAGGCTATCTATACTATGAAGCACCGGAGGAAGAACAAAACTTTGAAAGTCTACTTGCCTTTATTGATGCCAGCGAAGTGAGAGAAGAAGATGAAAACTTTAAAAATGCAGTAGATTATATCTTTGATGCACTTGAAAAAGAAAAGCCGAATCACTTTGCAGTCAAGCAATACCGAAAATATAAACTTGCAGCCGGAGTTATAGAATTAAGAAGAACACTTCATCACTATTTGAGTGAAAGATGTTTTGCTTAATTCTTTTTTTATTGGAGAATTTGAGTGAAAGGAGGTAATCGTGAGAAGTTATGAGAAAATAACCGCCTTGTATGAAAGGTTAAGCCGAGATGATGAACTACAAGGCGAGAGCAATTCGATCGTCAATCAGAAGAAAATTTTAGAAGAATACGCAAAGAAAAAGCATTTAGAGAACATTATTCATTTTACCGATGACGGAATCAGCGGAACACAGTTTGACAGACCGGGATTTATGGCAATGATGAACGGAGTCAATCAAGGAAATATCGGTTGTATCATCGTAAAGGATATGAGTAGACTTGGCAGAGATTACCTCAAAGTCGGTCAATGTATGGAAATCCTAAGACAAAAGGGAGTTAGGCTCATTGCCATCAACGACAATGTAGACAGCTTTTACAAAGACGATGATTTTACCCCCTTTAGAAACATTATGAACGAGTGGTATGCAAGGGATACCTCAAGGAAAATCAAGTCCACATTCAAAGCGAAAGGAGAAAGCGGAAAACACACAGGAAGCAGTCCACCCTATGGATATATCAAAGACAAGGACGATAAAAATCAGTGGATTATAGACGAAAAAGCAGCAGAGGTTGTCCGAAGAATATTCCATCTGACAATGGATGGAAAAGGACCCTATGCCATTGCAAGGATATTAGAAGCCGACAAGATAGATATACCCGCCTATCATCAGCAGAAATTGGGATATGGACTACATCAAAGCAAAGTGTTTGAATATCCGTATCGTTGGTGCAGTTCCACGATTGCAAGTATCTTGAAAAAGCAAGAGTATTTAGGGCATACCATCAATTTCAAAACCAGAAAGCATTTCAAAGACAAGAAAAGTAAATATGTATCCGAAGATAACTGGCTCATCTTTGAGAACACCCACGAGCCGATTATCGACCAAGAAACCTTTGATAATGTGCAGAGAATACGAGGAAATGTCAAACGGTATCCTGACGGTTGGGGCGAATACCATCCCCTTACAGGACTGATGTATTGTGCCGATTGTGGCAGTAAAATGTATGTTCACAGAACGAGCAACTACAAGAATATCCCCTATTATACTTGTAGTGCCTACAAAAAGTACCTTGTGGAACACTTTGTCCCTCTGCTCACAGGATAAAAGCGGAAGTAGTCTTAAATCTCATTCAAAGCACCCTACAAGACATTAAGAAAAGCCTTGATGAAGATAACGAAGCCTTTCTCCGTTCCATTCAAAACGAAATGGAAGAAAGCGAAAAAATGGAAATGGAAAAGAAAAAGACAAGGCTCACAGATAGTAAAAACAGACTTCAGGAACTGGAACGCTTAATGTGTCGAATATACGAAGATATGATACTGGAGAAGATACCGAATACCCGATATGAAATCTTAAACAATCAGTATGAAACCGAGCAAAGAGAACTCAGCAAAGAAATTGATGGGTTTGAAAAAGCCATCAAACGATACGAAAAAGAAACCGACAGAGCCAAGAAGTTTATTCGGTTGATTGAATGCTATGATAACTTTTACGAACTGACACCGACCATCATCAATGAGTTTGTAGAAAAAATCTTAGTCCACGAACGAGATCAAAAAGGCAGTCAAACCGCCAATCAAAAAGTCGAAATCTACTTTAACTTTATCGGGAACTATGAACCGCCAAAAGAGGAATTATCCGAAGAAGAAATACAAAAATTAAGGGAGGAGGAAGAAAAAGAAAAGGCGAGAAAAGACAAACTTCATCAAAACTACCTCAAGCGTAAAGCAAATGGCAAACAAAAAGAATATGAGGACAGATACAAGGAGCAAAGAGAAAAACTTAAACAAGAGAAACTGAAAACATTGAAAAAAAGCAGAATACCACTAAATGAATATAAAGAGCTAATGAAAAAAGAAGCCTAATTATAGACTTCTTTTTTTCACGCACTCAATGTAACAGATCTTATCGAATTACAA
>ERZ772960.3000-NODE-3000-length-11692-cov-5.476068_pt1 | contig 11692 bp, 8 predicted proteins | sample MGYA00580678_ERZ772960 | MGnify/ENA primary metagenome ERZ772960 (study PRJEB29015, sample SAMEA2737930) | human oral metagenome | biome: human oral; feature: human-associated habitat; material: dental | place: China | collected 2059 ...
TACTGGTTTTGAAAATTGAATTTCATCAATAAAAATATAGTATTTCTTATTTTTACTTATTTTACTTTTTATGTAGTCATTTAACTCAAAGGGATTTCTATACTTGATGTTATCTATTTCATCAAGAGCCATTTCAATAATTTGTTCTCCTTTTACAGCATTACTTAACAAATAATCTTTATATAATTTAAATAACAAATAAGATTTTCCACATCTTCTTATTCCTGTAATAATTTTTATTCTTCCATTGTCTTTCTTTTTTATTAATTCATTTAAATACTGTTTTCTTTCAATTATCATATTAAACCTCCACAGACAATTTTTGCACCTAGGTGCATTTTTTGCTTGAGTATAAGATAACATAAATTTTAAAGTATTTCAATTTTTAGGTGATTTCTAATAAAAAGGCAATAGATTTCTCCATTGCTTTATCAATAAATCTTTTTTATAAAGAAAAGTGTTCTTTCACTATTTCATCTAGTTGTTTTTTAATATCTACAAAAGGTAGATTTAAGTCTAAAGTTTTTACAGTGATTTGATTCCCATGCATTTGATATACATTATCTGGTTGAATTTCATCTTCTGTTTTGGCATAAAGTAACATTCCAGATACTGTATGTTCTAAATTTTCAAACTGATAATCACGATTTTTAACATATGTAAAAATCTGATAAAGATTATGAGAATGTATAGTATGTTTATCATATCTAAACTGTGTTGTATGAGAGTAATATTTTGCATCAATTATAAGAACTGTATTATCTTTCTGTAAATGTATGTCACTTTGCATTTTAGGTAACATTGTACTATCATCAACACACCAAGGAATTTGAGAAGCTGTAACTGTAAGCTTTGGAAAGTGTTTACGATAATACTCTAGGATAAATTTTTCATATAATCTACACATTTTTTGTTCATCAATAAATGAAGCTAATCTGTAATCGCCAAGATTAGTAGTTATTAACATTCCTTCAATAATCAATTGACAAATACCAATTAACATACGATATGTTTGATTATTTCTTTGGAATCGGATAGTTGACCATCTAATACTTGTAGGATTTAATAAATCTACATCAGAGAAAAATAACATCATTTTTTTTAAATTATCTTTATACTCAGCCTTAACTTTTTTATTTCTTAAAAGCAACATGACAGTTGTTTTCAATATTTGATTATACAAATTATTTTCAGAAAATTTATCAAAATTACAAGAAAGAACTTTTTTATGAGATGAGTATTTTTTAATAGTTTCAGATATATTAATCTTTCCAGATACCACTGCTAAATCTTCTTGATAATTAATATATTCCTTATATAAACCATGCTTTAATTGGAAACCAATACCCTTAGATAGTATTGTGGCAAAAAGGTCATATATTTCATCAAAAGGTTCTATAGAAACATCTTTATAGTTTTCTTGTTTTAATGTCTGAAAAGCATAGGATAACATATGATAAATATTGTTGATTAAAATCTTCTTATCTTTTATCATTTGAATACACCATATAAGATATCTTTCCATTCATTTAGTTTAGATTCATCATCAAACCAATACTCACTTAACATTGGGAAAATATCAAATTCAACAGTATCTTTCATCCACTCCAGTGTACATTCTTCAGCATTACAAAAATAACTGTGACCAATACAGAATCCCTTTCCAAGAGATTGATCTTGTGTAATTACTTCGTTAAGTTTCTTAATTTTTTCAATAAGTTCATTAAAAGTTTTATTAGAGAATTCTTTTTGATAATTAGAAAAACCTTCTGAATCAAAAGCAGGCTCTATATCAAAAAAACTAAAACGACGACGAAGAGCATAATCAATCATTGCAAGACTTCTATCTGCAATATTCATCATTCCAATTATATGTAAATTTTTAGGGACTGAGAAATCTAAGCCATCATAGGCAAGAGTAGCTTTTTCATCACGATAGTCAGCTTCGATAAGCATCAAAAGTTCACCAAAAATTTTACTTAGATTTCCACGATTTATCTCATCGATAATAAAGAAATAATCTTTATCTGGATTCTTTGTTGCCTTTTGACAGAAATTATAGAAGATACCATATTTTAGTTCAAAGCCTTCTTTAATAGGTTTATATCCCATTACAAAATCTTCATAAGAATAATTTTGATGAAATTGAATAAACTTAATACGTTCATCATCTTTTTCACCCATGATAGAATATGCCAGTCTTTTAGCTAGAAAAGTTTTTCCTACACCTGGCGCACCTTGAAGAATTATATTTTTCTTTCTCATAAGCACATTTACTAATTTGTCATATTTTTCTTCTGATATATAGACATCTTTTAAAAAATCTTCTTTAGTATATTTTTTGTTTGGCTCCACATTTTGTAAAAGATTATTGACAGTGGTATTAAAATATGGTTTTAAAATATATTTTTCAAATAAAGAAAGTTCAGTATTTTGAATGCAAATACATGTAGAGTTATCATTTGGAGTCCACCATTTTTGATTTCCAGTATAAGGACTTACATCAGAAGATTTGGCAATAATGATATAGTCTCTTTCGCACCAGCCATCATTTTTATCTTTATTATCTCTTACTTCATCAGAAGAAATACAACCTAATAATCTAATACTATTTCCTCTACAAAGATAAAAATAATCTCCTTTTTTTATATTTTTAATAAAATCTTCTCCTTGAGAAACCTTTGATTTTGCTTTAGCTGAAGTATCTTTATGGACAACAATGACTCCTCTTTCTTCAAAATTTTTAACTTCTAAATCTGAAATACAGTCAGTTCCATGACTAATTTTCCAAAAATTAGGTGCTAAATTTGTATAATGTTTGCTAATAAAGTATCCTATATCAATAGTTAAAGTTTTTAACTCAAGATCAGGATAGCAAGTATCTGTAATCACAGAACTTAAAATATTTTTAAGTTCATTGTCAGACTGTAATTTTGAACATATTTCATCATAAAACTTAAAGAAATTTTCTATATTATTGCTAAACTCTCCTCTTTTAAAAATATAATTACTCTCTAATTCATTAGACACAGCCACAACTTCACTAAATTTATAAATATAGTATTTATCAGGGTATCTTAACCATAAATATGTAGTTATTGCATTTTCAGTTTGATAATGACGATTATCTGTTTCTTCAGATTTTTTAAATAAAGCTTCAGAATTTTCTTTAAATGTAGAAATTCTTTCATAAATATTTTTACTTTCATCAAATAATTCAATGAACATTTTACAAACTTCATTTGGATAAAGTTTAGCTAAATTAATAATTGTATCTTTAGGAAAATTATTTTTTGAAGATAATAAATTTTCAGTTTTTGCAAGGGACTTTTTAAGCATTTCAATAAAATCATCTGCATTAATATCCCAATTATCTTGAAAACACTTTACTGCTTCCCATTTAAATTTTTCTTTTGGCCATTGTGATTGAATGAATTGTTTTTTATATTCTGTAATTATTGAATCTAATTTATCTTCATTAAACATATAAATCTCTCCCTTTATTATATATTTTATGGATTTTTCATTTAAGTATAAGGTAGCATAAATTTTAAGATATTTCAAATTATGTATATAAATAAAAAAGCAATAGATTTTTCTACTGCTTTTTTAATTACACAGACAATTTTTGCACCTAGGTGCATTTTTTGTCTGACTATTATTTTTCTATCTTTATTCCATTTAAATAAGCAAATTTTATTGTACTTGCTCCAGAAAACTCATCTACATTAATATCTATAGATTCCTTAGCTACATTTTCTAAAGAATGATATAATCCTTTAAATCTTTTTTTCAAACTGCTTTGATTGATAAATTTATTTAAGTATTGTTCAGCACTATCTTTTCCATCAAAAAAATATATATAGTAAAATAGATCTATACTTTTTGCATCTCCATTCAATATATTTTGAATATTTGTTTTTGTATCTTCAAAGTTTTCACAAATAGGAAGAATATATTTTTCTAATAATTCTATAATTTCATTAACAGAATGTTGGTAACTAGCACCTGTAAGAGGAAACCAACGAAAAATTCTACCTCTATCAATAAGAGATTCTAGTTCACCACCATAGATAAAGCCATTATTTATGTTAGCTTTTGCCATTGATTTAGAATGTATTGAAAAATGCACACTAAATTCGGCACTACAAGAATAATTATGACGACTAGCTTGAAAATGAATTTCAAAAGAAAGGTCTTTACTTTTAGAAATCTTTTTTAATATTTGTCCTTTTTTAGTAACTTTAAAATCAGGAAAATGACTTGCAATTTCTTGCCAAGCTTTTTCACAAAGTTCTCTAGGTTGCATAAAACCTCCTAAAATGAAATTAATTTATTTTCTCTATCAATTCCAGATATTGAATAAAAATGTATTTCCTAATAGAATACTATTATCTATTCTAAAATTTATCATTAACTTATTTGAATTTTCCTATAAAGGTAATTTTATTCTAAAGAGAAAAAGGTTAGAGTTTGACTCTAAATCTATTTTCTAATGAAAAATGAACCTTTTAAATCGATATATTTTACTTTTTACGTTTAATACATTCATCAAGATAATCTGAAATACTACTGTATATTTTTTCTATCTTTGAATATTGAATACTAAATACCTCACCTTTTTCATTACAAATTACAATTAAACCATCAATTCCTTGATTTTCTAAAACAAAACAATCTAAAGGAAATGCTGAATTCATTTCTCTTTCCTGTTTTGTTGCAGAGACGACATTCAAGTACCCTCCTACATTTAACCCAGTCCACTCAGTACCATAAAAACTAATTGCACCATATTTCTTAATAATGTCTATATATTCATCAGGAAAAGTTATTCCTAATTCTAGTTGAGCCTCTTTGATTTGTTTAAAAGAGCACCCTTCTGTATGATATAATTTTTCTATTTTATTTATTTTTTCAATTATTAAAGTCATAACATTTCCTCACTTTCTTGTGCTCTTGCTGACCAATGATTACTTCTTTCTTCAGCAAATGCCTGTCTATTAATTTCAGATTCCTTTGTTTTATCATGAAGAATACCATCATTACCCTTTCCTCTATGTTCTTCTTGAGTAAGTTCTGCCAAAGGGCTATTTGAATGCTGACCTATGTGATGTAACTCAATAACTTTTCCATCTTTATTTATTGGAGATAAACCTTGTTCAGCACGTTCTTTATTAGTTCTTCCCATTTCATCTTTCTGATTCCAATCAATGTCATTTCTAATGAGACATTTTTTTCCATCAATCTCAGCCTCAACTAAATTTGCACTTTTGTATATTTCATATTCTTTCCAAGAACCTATTGCATCAACAATTTCATCAGACCATCCAGTTTCTTCTTTAATTTTTGTTTTTTCTTCATCCGTTAACCCTTCTTTAACATTTTCATCTGTTTCAGTTTCTTTCACACTATCTTTTAAATTACCATTACCTTGTTCTAAGAACTGATTCATTTTTTCTTTTAATTGTTCTGGTGTTAGGTTCTTAATATCATCTAATTTTGTCATGACACCATCTCCAGCACTCTTAATATTTTCTATTGATTTATCTACAAGTTCAGATAAACTACTTTCAGAAAAATCTTTTATCTTTTCAACAATCTGTTTACCTTTCTCAAGCCCTATTTCACCAGTTTTTTCTACTACATCTTTTGCAATTTTTCCAACTTCTTTTATTGTAGCTAATATTTCACTTGGCATATATGACACCTCCTATTGTAATTTTGCTCTTACATCTTTAATAAAGTCTTTATCTTCATATAGCATAAAATCACCAATCATTTTTTCAATATTATATTCTTTAGAAAACTCTATAGAAACCAATGCTGATACAATCTCAATTGCTTTGTTTCTAGGATTCTTTTTATAATACTTCTCAAAATGTTTATTTAATTCTTGTATTTTTTCCTTAGTGGGGATCTTAATAGTATTTGTTATCAAAGAAATCATATCATCTGGAGGAATTTGATGATTACTAAAAACTCCAGATATAAGCAATGAAATAACTTCATCTATTATACAACTGATAATACAATCTTTCTTATTAATTTTTGGAATCATTGTTATAGATTTTAGAATTATTTGTTTATCTAAACTCTCATAAGCTATTTCAAGACCAGAATATATTTTATTTGCTTCTAACATATACATCAAACTAATTAATGTTTTAACTGCCCAAACAGATAAATTTTTTGGAAGGTGATTTGATATGATACTTTTATTTATATCAAAAAATTTGCTGTCTATATTTTTTTTATACAATTTAATGTCAGATATATTCTTTTTTGTGATCTCTTGAATTTTAACAATAACAGGTTGAATCATTCCTTCTTTATGACATAGTGCATATCCTGTTTTATGATTACCAAGATAAATAGCATCTTCAGTAGAGACACCTATTGTATTAGCTATAGCCTGCTGATCATCAAAAGCAACAATACGATGTATAATTTTGTTTGATGAATTCTTTATTACATCTGGTGCTAGCTTACTAGGTATTTGTTCAGCAACTATTACTCCTTGCCCATATGAACGCATTTCTGCAAGTATATTAGTAAAGTGTTCAACAGCTTTTCCTTTTGGATTACCTATATCTTCATTTGTTTCAGAAGATATATTCTTTAATAATCTATGTGCTTCTTCAATAACTAATATATGTTCTAATCCTTTTACTTTTTCAGTTTCTTTTTTTAATTGGCGATATTCATTAAGATAAATAATCAACAATCCTAAAGAAAATGCTTTATCGGCATCATCTGCTAGTCCTTCAAGTTCAAGAACAATATTGTTATTAAAAATATTATCAAAATTGGTTATATCGAAGGTATTAAACATATAACCTTTGGCACCTACACATAAACTATCAATTCTTGCTTTGATAGCACTTTTAATATTTCCTTTAATTTCTCCTTCATATGTCATTTCATTCTCTATGTAATAATCAACTTCATCTTTTAAATCATGCATGGTAGGAAATAAATATTTATGTGCTAAGATAGAATATTTTTCTTTTATAACTCCTTCATCAAATAAATTTATGTTCCCATTGTCACCAACTAGAGAAGGATGGAAACCAAGAGTGAGATTCCAACCTTTTTTTATATAAATATTGTATAAGCACTTTTCAAGAATATATGGCATAGGACCATATAAAGCAAAAGAAGCACAAAAAAGATCCTTTAAGAAATCAATATGTTGTTGTGGACTAATTCCAGGTATAATATAAAATGGATTTAGTTTTATACAATTAATTTCTGGTCTTCCCAAAGTATAAACTTCAACATTTTTCTGTAAATTACGATATTCTTTTTTTGCAGGCTCGATTACCATAAATGGTTTGTTAATACTTTCTAAAATATTTTTTACTGAGTTAGTTTTTCCACTGCCAGTAATACCGCATACAAATGTATGTTTATTTAAATCTTCTTCACTAAGACCAAACTTAATATTTAAAAGAGGTCTTTCATATTCACAAATATTACCTAAAAGAACATCTGTAGACGAAATATAACTATTGATAGAATATCCTTTTGATTTTTTTATTTCAAATCCAATAGTATTGTCAACTGGAATAGTGCATATTCCACATAATTCTTCTGAAGTTACCAAGCTACATAAGGGGCTATTATTTAATCCATTAAAAAATCCTTTTGGAATAATTAATTGCTGACTATGTATATTTTTTATAATTCCATCATTATTAAAACAACTATCTTTATAAGAAAAAACAATAGGAGGTAATATTTCTGGAATACCAGACACAATTTCACTATATAAGCTACCTTGAATGATTTTACTCACGATTTCGCTATCTGATGAATAAGTAACAATTGATTCCCACATTCCAATGCTACGACCAATTTTCAACCTATCAGACATTGTTTCTGCCATTTTCATTAATTCTAAAGCAAAACCATTCTGTATATCAGCAGAGATTGACTCATTACTGTTAATAGTCTCTGTTACTGCATCGCTATATCCTTTTGTAACAGTGTGAGAAGTACCTTTGTTTTTACTTTTATTAAAACTAAATTGTTGTCCAACAATTAATCCAATCAAACCACCACCAATAGCTCCTACCAGTGTACCAACTCCTGGTATAATAGAGCCAATAGCAGCACCAGCAGCGACTCCTCCTAATGCCCCAGAAACATTTCTACCTTTAGTTTCGCTTTCTTGAGTTCCATCACTTTCATTATATATATTAGAATGTGTATTACTATTTGATGATCCTTTTTGTAAAGAGACTGTTCTCTTAGAAATTGCAAAACACTTATCTTGTATTTCTATTGCTGTATTTATTTTGTTTTGTATTTCAACTTCGTCGACAGGTTTACATAGAACCATAATAGTATAGTTTTCTCCATTAAGACTTCTCATTAAAGAAGATAAGTCTTTATTTTGCAATTTTCCATCTAATTTTAATGTTGGAACACCAGAAATACATCCAACAAATCTATCCTTATCATATTGTTCATTCATAATTTCTTGTCTTGAGTTTACAAATTTATCCTGATATTTTTCTATCTTCATACCAGGTAGCAACCCCTCAATTATTCTCTTAATAGTTGTATCACTAGATGAAGGAGAAATACCAATTACTAATGAGGTTTTGTTATTATTACTTACAATTCCATAACAAACTTCTTGCTTTATAGAATAAGCAGTTGTAAATAACTTTTGCATTTTTGTTACAAAGAATGGAAAGAGTTCATCTATATTGTCAACAGTACATTCACTTAATTTATAAAATGTAAATGTATTTAATAATTCAAGAGAATTCTCTTTTTCAAGAGCTACTATATTTTCATTACTTATACTATAAGCTGGATAAAAGTTCTGAACAAAATTAGTAATACATTTACTAAGTGATATAGTATCTTGAGTAAATATTTCAGACTTTTGTTCTTCAGTTAAGATAGTTATTTCATTTTCCATTAAGCATTCATTCCTTTCTTAAGTTCTTCTATCTGTTCATCATAATATATTTCTATTGTTTCAATCCAAGCTAACAATCCTTTTTTTATACCATTTAGATATTCAAAAATAATATTATTAATATTCGATTTATCATTTGTTTTATTATTAAGTAATATTATTCCAAAAGTAATTGCTAATGCAATTATCACACTAATCCCAATAGGAAAAAAACTTTTAAATTTGATACTGACAATTCCACCTATGGTAACTATTGTAATATTTCCAGTTTTTATTAAAGTGTCTAATTCTTTTTTACTTTCTTTATAATTTATATGAGTTGGGACTTCAAAGTTAAATTTATTATTTAGTTTTTTTTGTATATTTAACTCATAAAATAAAGCTTTATTTGAAGGTTCTTGAAAAAAATCTTCAGAAAGAGTATCATTCATTAACATATTGTAGACACTAGATATTATCATTTTACTTTCATGACTAATCTTATTTACAGTTGCTTTGGTTATTCTATCAATTACTTGCTTGTCACCCATTCCAGAAATAATACTTTTATTTGTGTCATCTAAAAGTCCATCAATTATTTTTTGAATATAATTCTCAACTTTATTTTTATCACTGTTCTTCAACATAATTTTTCAACTCCGTTTTTAATTCAGATACAGAAATACTCTCTTTTTTGATAATTTCAATTTTTCTTTCTAGGTCATTAATATTAGCTATAATACTGTTATTATTTTTTTGGTCATCTAATAATTTTTGATACTCATTTTCAAGTTCGTTTTTGTGAAGAGTTAACTGTTCCTTATAAACTTCTATACATTTTTGAACATATATAACAACATTCTTTATCATTGCAGGAATAATTTCATCATTAAGCCTATCACTTATACTATTTGCAACTAATCTTACATGTTCTTTTAAATGATGAAATGGAATTTTTTCAGTCTTCTTAAAAGTTATTCCACTTTGAATATCATTATACCCAGATGATTTTTTAAGAGCCTCATCATCAATAGTGTCAAAATCCGCTTCAGTAAAATTTGGTGAATATACATCTGCCGGAATCATACTTGAATCATTAGTATATTGAATTAATTTTTGGTTACATTCTTCAATAACTTTATTTGCTATCTCCCTGCGAAATTTCTTTGCCTCATCAATGGCATCAAATGTTATTATTTTCATAGAATTAAAAGTAGTATTATTAATTTTATTCTCAGGGAGATTCTTAAAATTTTCTAGTTTCTTCTCATAAGTATTCTTCATTTTCTCAGCTTCATTTACAATGATACCCTCACCATTAATATTATCTAAAAATTTTTTGCTTATATCATCAATACCCTCATTGATTTTAATATAGGCATCTTGAATTTCCTTTTTTTTAGTTTTTATTCTATCTTCTAATATTTCAGGATCATTAACATTTTTTTTAGCTTCATTTAATATAGATGAATATAATCCAAAATACCTCTTATATTCGTTCTCAAGATTTGTTAAAAAATTTCTTAATTGTAAATATTTAGAAAAATGTGCAAATTTTTCTAAAGCAGTATGTATTCTATTAAAATTAGAAATCTCTTCCATTTTCTTTTCAAACACAGATAGACCACCTGTTCTCATTGATTTTAACCAACAGTTACTAGCAGGCGGGAAGTCTTCATTAGTTTCATCAAGTTTTTCAAAAAAATCATCGATGGATTCTTCAGTACCTAATTCACGACATTTATTTAAAAATAATTGTACTTTACTATCTACACCAATAATTTTTTCTGGTTTAAGATCATTTCCATACATTTGAATAGCTTGTTCCATTAAACTATTATATTCAGAACCTTGTAAATCAGATTTACCATTTAGAACTAAAAAAAGGCAACTTCTTTCAATATTTGTAATATTATTCCTAAAAAAGTTCATGAATGTTGTTGATTCGAGAGCTTGTCCCTTTAGATATTTGACAAAAATAATAGCATCAGCCTTTTCTATAAATTTTTCAGCTATGATGCCAACATTACCTCCAGCACCTACCCCTGGACTATCTATAAGTGTTATACCATCCATTTCTTTAGGAAGAGGGTAAATAATTTCAATTTCAGTAATAATTTTTTCCCAAGAATTTTTATTTTCATTTATATATTCTTTTATAAGTCTATTATATTCATTGATATCTATATTGTAGATATTATCTTTGGCTACTTCTTTGATAAAAGAATCTATAGTATGATCAGGAATTCTACCTTTATGTTTAATTAATATTTCATTATTAATTGTTGTAATTGGAATAGTTCTGTATTTGTCAGAAATAGTAGCATGAGTTTTCAAAAAATTACTTATTTTCTCATACCCAGAAATTGAGGATTCTCCGCCTACAGCTGTTTTAGCTTTGAGTTTAAATTCTTTTCCACTTTTAATTTCTATAATGGCACTAGTACATTGTCTTACATCCATTGGGACTACTTCTTTACCTAAATATGCATTTATAAAAGTAGATTTACCACTCTTGGCTTCACCTAAAACCATCAATTTAAATACATCATTTTTAATTTTTTGGGCAAAACTCTCAATATTTTCACTAACCTTCTTTTCAGATTTCTCACATACTTTTTTAAAAGAATCATAAATAGCAAGTACCTGTTCTTTGTTTTGTTTATAATCTTTTGAAATCATTTTTATCACACTCCTTGTAAGAATTTTATCATATTATAATGACAATATATGTCGTTATAATATTTTTTATTTTATTTATAGAAATTATTTAATTCT
>ERZ772960.3001-NODE-3001-length-11690-cov-6.482768_pt1 | contig 11690 bp, 12 predicted proteins | sample MGYA00580678_ERZ772960 | MGnify/ENA primary metagenome ERZ772960 (study PRJEB29015, sample SAMEA2737930) | human oral metagenome | biome: human oral; feature: human-associated habitat; material: dental | place: China | collected 2059 ...
GGTAGGCTTGGTCGCGCACGCGGTCGAGCTCCTCCAAATCGGCCGTTCCCTCCTGCTTGCGCGGCAGGTTGAGCGCCTTGTCCTCCTCGGCCACGGCCGTTTTCAGCGGTTCCAACACCGCCTTGATTTTCTCGATAGCCGACTCCTCGCACATCGCGATGACGTGGCCCGCAAACTGGAAGTGCTCCATGTTGTGAAGCCTGTCTTTTTTCAAATCCTTTAGTTCCATAGATTAAGTATTAAAGTTAATAAATAATGAGTTTTCGGCCGTGGCCGAAACTCTGCTTTTGTCGTTTTTTTGTTCTTCGGCCATGGCCGAAACGCATTTTTCTTCATTTTCCAGCTTTCGGCCGCGGCCGAAATGCTGTTTTTGCTGTTTTTTACTCGTCGGCCATGGCCGAAAGCCATTTTCCACCGTTTTCTCGGTTTCGGCCACGGCCGACGAGCAGTTTTTCTTGTTTTTCGTTCATCCGAGGCCTCGGAAAGTCGTTTTTTTTTGCGAAATTCCATTTACCCAAGACCTCGGCTGAATATTTTTCCCTTTCTCGGGGCGTGTAGAAGCACTTGCTCTGCTTCATTTGCCCCTTTCGGGAAAGAGTGTGCAATAAAGTTTGGTTTGTTTAATAGAATTTTCCAATGCGTGAGCCCAACCAGCGAAACCATTGACGAACATGTATCTCGTGATTATTGAAGTATAAATACCAGCTATGGCTTGCTTCACACGACGAGGCTGTAGATGTCCAATAATGTCCGCCAGAACCAAAATCGACCATCGTTCCTTGAAAATAATATCCGGAGGCTGGCAGGAAGAAATAGGTTGTAGCTTGCTCTGCTTTCGTGGGAACAGTCGTATTGCTGTATGTTATATCTGCACGAGGGTCGATAGCCAATTGGGTAGAGGTTCGATAGTCTACGCCCCAATAGTCGGTAGACTTATTCGGGAATCCGGGGACTGTGCTCCGCTTCAACCAGATTCCTCCTTTATAAAGATGGCCATATCCGCTCCAAATACGGTTGGCATCCCAACGCGGATCGCCAAACTCCACATAGTGAGCCATCAGGTTTACGTTGGGCTGGTTGGCTGCCGAGCGGGTGGCGGGATTGGACGTGGCATAGCCGTATGCCGTGTTATACCACCGGCTGTCTATGGCCGATGCGGGATAGTTAGCGGTGGAACCGCCGTTGACTAACGTCGGGAAGAAATTGCCCGATGCGTCGCGGTCATGGCCTTTCCAATAGTTCTCGCCTACGGCAGCGTCCCATGTGTGGTAAGTGCCGGTAACGTCTTCGATATCTTTGTCAGTCCAAGCCGTGATATCGTGAATCTTTCCCTCGTCGCAGGTAAAAGCGGTCAGCGTTTTGGTGATAGTGCCCTCGACATTGGTCGCAGGGTCTTTAATGGTATAACCGATGGTGAAATTGTAGGTGCCGGGGGCAATGACCATGTAGGCTGCATTTTTGCTAACATCAGCCACCGTGGTGTTCAGCGGGAAGTTGGTGGTGGCAAGCGTGATTGTGTTGGAACTGTTCGCTGCGGGCGCATTACCGGCTATGGAGCCACTGACGATGTTGAACGTGCCCGCAATGGGCTTGTCGGCGGTGATGGTTACTTTGATGAGATAGATGTTCTTACCCAAGTCCACGTTCATGCAACGGGGCAGGAAGCAGAGGTAGGAAGACTTATGAGCGAGCGTGAACTGATAGGTGTTATTATCGCCTTGACGGACAGCGGTAGCGATACCCAAATCACCAGCCTCGCCTGCATGATCGAAGTTATTGGGAGCCGACTGCGTCTGCTGTGCCTTGATCTCTACCTGTGGCGTGCCAGCGATGGGTAGGTTAGTATAGATGACGTCGTGCGTTGCGCCCGTATAGGTGCCATTCAGGGTGAACATAGCTTTAGTCTTGTTGGCTGCTATGGGGAAAGTCGCAGTACCACTTTGCAGCCAAGTGCTTGCATCGTCTTTCACCCATACCTTGTCCGTGGCAGCCCAGTTTACGTTCGCGCCCGCGTCTTTCGTGTGGTCTACGATAGCCGTGCGCGTGGTAGAATTGGTCTCGCCGCTGAAGACAGTTGTTCCAGCAGAAATATTGCCGTCTTGCTGCCCATCCTTCATTGCCGTGTCGTCGTTGGCACAGCCGACAGTCAGTAGTGTAGTTGCCAAAAGCATACCTGCTTGGAATAATTGGATTACTTTCATTTTTCTTATCTTTTTACTTCATTAATTGTGATTACTCTTTCGTTTATTCTTCCCAAGCAGAATGGACTTCCGTTCCTTGCTCGAATTCGGTATCCTCTTCATCGAACCATCCTTGTTTAGCGTCGCCACCGCTGCTGCCGCCTCCAATCGTACCGGCATTACCACTGGCTTTCAGTAGCCCTTCGCTCTCTATTCTGAACACCTCACATGCGGGCATTAAATACATTCGTTTGCTTGTCTTCGTTTTCATAACTTTCTATATTTTGGAATAAAATTATTGCTTATTTTTCCTCCTGACAATTTGCAAAAGGGTATTAAAACAAACAAAAGGAACTCTGTTGGGCCCTTTGTTTATAAGGATTGCGCGGGTCTTCTCGCGCGCGTAGGAATAAAGTGTTGAGAGGGAATAAGCGACGGTGCGCCTATGAGAGAGAGAGAGAGAGAGAGAATAGCAAATTATTTGGAACTACCAAATAAATCGACAACTTTTTTTGAGAAAAGTTGCCATTCTCCTGCATGGCCAAGTCGCTTTGACAATATGCAGTAGTTTGCGGTGAAAAAATCTGTCTCTCTGTTGTTTTCAAGTTTGATACGTTTAGAAATCGCTGCAAAAATAAGAATATTTTATGATTTGAGCAAAAAAACAGAATTGAAATTTGTTTTTTAACAGAGAAATCTGACGAAGGTAATTGTAAACAGATAAAAAATATCCAACGCCGTTGCCATTCAAATTCAAAACTTCAAGAGTTCCTCATAGATACGCTGTACCGGCAACCCCATCACATTAAAATAACTTCCTTTCAGTGAAGTAACACCTATATAGCCAATCCATTCCTGTATTCCATATGCTCCTGCCTTATCAAAAGGCTTGTATCTTTCAACATAATAGTTGATTTCGGCATCGCTCAACGCCCTGAATGTCACTTCGGTTGTCACGTTGAAGCTACGTTGTTTCTCTAAAGTTGTCAAACTTACTCCCGTGACGACATGATGTGTTCGCCCGCTCAGCAAACGCAACATGCGATAAGCTTCAGCCTCATTACTCGGTTTTCCCAAAATCATATCATCCACGACAACAACAGTATCGGCCGTCAACACCAACTCTTTTGCATTCATGGTGTCACGATAAGCAGCAGCTTTCAACCGTGAAAGATACAAGGGAACCTCATCTGACGGTAGGTTTTCAGGATAAGTTTCATCTATCCCTTCTTTCACAACGACCTCAAAAGCTATGTCTAAACCTGCAAGCAGTTCTTTCCTGCGAGGAGAATTACTTGCCAAAATAATCTTATACTTATTATCCATACATCCCTGTGTATTACCAACCGAAAGCCTTTGCCTCACTCATCCATTTACCTTGCGCCCGCAATACCTGCTCAATGATATCGCGACCACACCCATATCCGCCTGCCTTAGAACTGATATAGAGTGATATATCTTTGATATCAGAGACCGCGTCTGCCGGACAACAAGGACAACCACAACGACACATCACCTCGTAATCCGGTATGTCATCCCCCACATATAACACCTCTTCATCACTGACGTGCATTTGTTCTAATAGACTTTCATAAGTCTTTATTTTTACAGAACACCCCATACAGACATGCTGAACACCTAAACTTTCATAGCGCAATCTTACAGCTTCAGTCTTTCCTCCGGTAAGAATAACTATTTGAAGGCCCATTTTAACGGCCAATTGGATAGCATAGCCATCTTTGATATTCACCGTACGCAATGGTTCTCCTGTATGTGAAAGCATAATTGTTTCAGCTGAAAGAACACCGTCTACATCAAAGATGATGGCTTTTATCTTTGTTAAATCATAATTGATCATATTCGTTTATTGTTGTTTATTATTGCTGTTTGATGAATGGATTTGCTCATCAGCTCATAGATGTTCTGCCACAATGGAGATGCAGCCAACAACATCTTATGTTTTTCCATCACATTCTCATCATAACGGACTGCCGGCCCTGTCTGGGCATGAGCAGGCGAAAGTTCATGCACCTTATGTGCCGTCTCATCAATTAGCGGCAGGAGTACATCGAAAGGAATACTGTGGGCAGCCAGCAATTCTGATGAGATTTCATAACAATGATTCACGAAATTGCAGGCAAATACTGCTGCAAGATGAAGATATTTCCTATCAGCAGATGACAGCGTGTATACCTTAGTAGATATTGAAAGGGCAAGAGTTTTTATTTTTTCTAAAACAGAATTATCACAAGCTTCTATAAAACAAGGGAGTGACCTAAAGTCAACAACTCTTTCCTTTGAGAAGGTCTGCATTGGATAGAGTACCCCATAACGCACAGCACTACCTTCAAATAACGCCATAGGCACACTGCCTGCAGTATGCAAGAAAATCTTATCTGATTTGTTTTTACAAACAGCAGCTATCACTTCCTGTAATACACTATCCTTCAATGAAAGAATATAAACATCAGCATCATTATTTATTTCAGAAAGCAGATTGACAGCTTTTGCTTCCAGACGAGAAGCCAAACTGACAGCATTCAAAAGCCGGCGACTGTACACTTGCACAATCTGATGACCTGCATTTTTTAACGCTACACCAATGTTAGTAGCCAGGTTTCCTGAACCTATAAGAGTAATTTTCATCGTAGAATCTTCAATTTTTCGTCTAAGATTGCCTGTCCTTTCTCCGTACAGATGCCTCTCATAAAAAGGAAAATGATATTATATAGGATATGTTTCATACTATAAAGCTGATAAAGTTGGTGTTCCATGACATGTCGCATGGCTACAGAACTAATCTGCTCCAAAAGGTCATAGTCGACATCTCCACGAAAGTATCCTTCCTCTACCCCACGTTGAAAGAACAATTTTCCTTTCTTATTACGCGACTCATGCACGGAGTCAAGATAGGAGATTATACGCGTGTATTTATGCAAATCAACAAAGAAAGCAGGCGAAATGTTCTGAAACCTCTCGACCTTATAACGATAAAATTCAGCAAAAACATCCATCACTGAAGTAGCATGTTTAAGCTGGAAATCTTCCATATAGTGGTCATAACAGTTTTCAGACTCCCGTATTCCCTCCATCAGTAAATCCTCCTTATTGTCGTAGATTTCATAAAGCGTACGCTTAGATATCCCCAATTTTCTGGCAATATCATCCATCTTGACCTGTCGGATGCCATTCGTCATAAATTCATGCATGGCAGTTTCAAGAATACGTCCCTTCAACTGCTCGCGATATTCTGTCGTTGCGTTTGTCTTATGCATAAGGATTTGTAGATAAGAAGCCCGTGAGATATTCTTTTGCAAAGTTACAAAAAATAACAAAAAACGCATATTCAATCCCACGTTTTTTGCTAACTTTGCAAGTGATGGAAGGAAAAAAGAAAAAGAAAACAGAACTTTAAATAAACGAAAATGGTAAAAGTTACGAAAGAAGCAGCCTTGGCCTATCATGAAAATGGGCGTCCGGGCAAGATAGAAGTGAAGCCAACAAAGCCCTACCACACACAAACAGACTTGAGTTTGGCCTATTCACCAGGTGTTGCTTTCCCCTGTCTTGAAATCCAGGCCAACCCCGATGATGTCTACAAATATACCGACAAAGGCAATCTTGTTGCTGTTATCAGCAATGGTACCGCCGTCTTAGGTCTCGGAGATATCGGTGCTATGAGTGGCAAACCGGTAATGGAGGGGAAAGGATTACTTTTCAAAATCTATGGTGGTATTGATGTTTTCGATATTGAGGTGGCAGAGAAAGATCCGGAAAAGTTCTGTGAAGCCGTTGAAAGAATAGCCCCGTCATTCGGTGGTATCAATCTGGAAGATATCAAGGCGCCTGAATGTTTCTATATCGAAGAACGCCTGAAGAAGAGCCTTGACATTCCCGTGATGCACGATGATCAGCATGGAACGGCAATCATTTCTGCTGCCGGACTCATCAATGCGCTCGAAGTGGCTGGCAAAGACATCAGCAAAGTAAAGATAGTTGTCAATGGGGCAGGAGCTGCAGCAATCAGTTGCACAAAACTGTATGTAGCTCTTGGTGCAAGGGTTGAAAACATCATCATGCTTGACTCAAAAGGAGTCATCACGGCCGACCGCGAGAAGCTTACACCGCAGAAAGCTCTCTTTGCTACCAAACGAAAGGATATTCACACATTGGAAGAAGCGCTTCAGGGAGCAGACGTATTCCTCGGCCTGAGCAAGGGAAATGTCCTTACACAGGATATGATCCGCAGCATGGCAGACAATCCCATTGTTTTTGCATTAGCCAATCCTGTACCTGAAATCTCCTATGACGATGCCATTGCCAGCCGCCCTGACGTTTTGATGAGCACCGGGCGAAGCGATTATCCCAACCAAATCAATAATGTCATCGGCTTCCCCTATATCTTCCGTGGCGCACTCGATGTTCATGCAAAGGCCATCAATGAAGACATGAAGCTTGCTGCAGTAAGAGCTATTGCAGAATTGGCGAAGCAACCGGTTCCCGATGTAGTCAATGAAATCTATCATGTCACCGATTTGACATTCGGTCCTAAATACTTCATTCCAAAGCCTGTCGACCCGCGATTGATAACCGAAGTAAGTGCTGCCGTGGCCAAAGCTGCCATGGAAAGCGGAGTGGCCCGTACGCCTGTCAAGGATTGGGAAACCTATAAAAAAGGATTGCGACAGTTGCTCGGCCAGGAAACCGCATTCACCCGCAAGCTCCATGACACTGCACGTCTGCACCCACAAAAGGTCGTTTTTGCCGAAGGAGGTCACGCCACGATGATGAAAGCCGCTGTCCAGGCAAAACAGGAAGGTATCTGCGAGCCTATCCTGTTGGGCAATCCTGATCGCCTTCATCGTTTGGCCAACCGATTGAAGCTTGATCTTAACGGGGTTGAAATCATTGACATGCGTGCTGATCAGGAGCAAGGACGCCGTGCAACTTTTGCCAAACACTTAGCCGAAAAACGTGCACGACAGGGATATACGTTTGAAGAAGCCTATGACAAAATGTATGAACGCAACTATTTCGGCATGAGTCTGGTGGAGAATGGCTATGCCGACGCATTCATAACAGGCCTGTACACCAAATACAGCAATACGATCAAAGTGGCCAAAGAAGTGATTGGCGTAAGACCGGAATACAGGACGTTCGGCACGATGCACCTGCTCAACACCAAAAAGGGCATCTATTATATTGCGGATACGCTGATTAATCGCCACCCGGATGAAAACATACTGACGGATATTGCGAAGCTGAGTGCCCACACGGTGAAGTTCTTCAACGAGGAGCCCGTCATTGCCATGCTGAGCTATTCGAACTTCGGTACTGACGAGATTGGAAGTCCGCTAAAGGTACATAATGCCGTCGAACAGATGCAGAAAGAATATCCAGACTTGGCCATTGATGGCGAGATGCAAGTGAATTTCGCACTCAACAAGGAACTTCGTGACGACAAATTCCCATTCAGCCGCCTGAAAGGAAAAGATGTCAACACCCTCGTGTTTCCCAACATGAGCAGTGCAAACTGCAGCTATAAACTTCTGCAAGAGCTCAACAAAGATTGTGAAATCATTGGCCCTATCCAGATGGGACTCAACAAATCTATCCACTTTACCGACTTTGAAAGTTCTGTCAAAGATGTTGTAAACATCACGGCAGTAGCAGTTATTGATGCTTATGTTGAAAAGGTAAAGAATAACAAATAAGCATTCTGCTACGGTTATAAAAAAGAAGAGCGTAGCAAAATAAACCGGCCCCCGAAAGTTATTTCGCCTAACTTTCGGGGTCTTTTCGTCTTTCCGAGGATTGGGAAACGCAGCCAACGGCATTTTTTGTTCTTCCCAAAGTTGGGAAAGCCAATTTTCTCTGTTTTTCAGTCTTCCCAAAGTTGGGAAAGCCGATTTTTGCTGATTTTCAGTCTTCCCAAAGTTGGGAAAAGCGATTTTCGATGATTTCTTGTTTTCCCCCGTGAGGGAAAGCCGATTTTCGATGATTTCTTGTTTTCCCCCGTGAGGGAAAGGCGATTTTCGATGATTTCTTGTTTTCCCCCGTGAGGGAAAGCCGATTTTCGCTGATTTCTTGTTTTCCCTCGTGAGGGAAAGCCGATTTTCGATGATTTCTTGTTTTCCCCCATGAGGGAAAAGCGATTTTAATCGTTTTTTGATTTTCCCTCACGGGGGATAACCTGTTTTCGCCGATTTTTACCCGTCGTACCCCTACGAAAGCCTCTTTTTGCCGTTTTCCGTTCATCGTACCCCGTATCTGGACAATTTTTCCCGAAAATTGATGATTTACTCCCGTATCTGGACTGATTTTCACGAAAATTGATGATTTACTCCCGTATCTGAATGAATTTCCCGAAAAAGCAAAGAAAAAGACCATTTCTCTGCTCAAAACGAGTTTTGAAATGGTCTTTTCTTATTGATTTGTTTCAGATAAGATTTTCAAAAAGGCATTTGTATTTTGACACTGCCTCCGTTTTTATTTTGCGTCTCAATCAATCAGTGTTGTCGCCCTGACACGGCTCAATGTTTCGGGCGTCATCTGCAGATAGCTTGCAATATACACAAGCGGAGCACGCAAGACTACCTGTGGCATGAGCTTACACATCTTCTTGTAACGATCGCCCGCTGTTTCAAAGCGCACCAAGTCGGCATGCACCTGGGAGAGAATCAAACTTTCTTCCAATATCTTACGATATAGAATTTGAATGTTCACATTGTGCAAGGCCACCTGTTCCAAACGATGCTTAGGCAAGGCGTAAATCACTGAAGGCTCTATGGTCTCTACCTGCAAAAGGGTAGGAATTTCAAGAAACAGGCTCTCTATGCACATGAAGATAGAGCGGTCGGAACCTAAATGTTCGGTAACTTCCTTGCCGTTTTTGAAATAGAATTGGCGTATAACTCCCCGATCTATGTAATAGATATTCTCACATACCTCGCCTTCTTTCAGTATCATTTCGTTCTTGCCAAATTTCATCGGCACAAGAATACTCTCTAAAACATCAAGCTCGTCATGCGTCATCGTACTGTATTTACGGGCGAGTTCACGGGCAATATCCCGTGGTGTGTTCAATGGTTCTCTCATGTTAGGAAATCCTCCATAATTAATATTTAAGTGTTCTGCTTTGCTGCATCCGAATTAATCGAGCTTGAGCACGGCAAGGAAAGCTTTCTGAGGAACTTGCACATTTCCGACCTGCTTCATTCGTTTCTTTCCCTGTTTCTGCTTCTCAAGCAACTTACGTTTACGACTGACATCACCGCCATAGCATTTTGCAGTGACATCCTTTCTTACCTGCTTCACCGTCTCGCGGGCTATAATCTTGGCACCAATGGCTGCCTGAATAGCAATATCAAACTGCTGACGGGGAATCAGTTCTTTCAATTTCTCGCACATCCGACGGCCGAAATATACGGCATTACTCTCATGGGTCAGCGTCGAAAGGGCATCAACGGGTTCTCCATTGAGCAGAATATCCAACTTTGCCAACTTCGAAGGACGGAAGCTATCCACATGATAGTCGAACGAGGCATAGCCTTTCGAAATGCTTTTCAGCTTATCATAGAAGTCTATCACAATCTCCCCAAGCGGTATCATGAAATGGAGTTCCACGCGATTTCCACTGACATATTCCTGCTTTATCAGCTCTCCCCGCTTGTCGAGACACAGCGTCATGATCGGGCCGATATAGTCGGCCGCCGTGATAATCGATGCCCGGATATAAGGCTCCTCAATATGATCTATGAGTGTCTGCTCGGGCAATCCCGACGGATTATGCACTTCTCTGGCATTCCCCTGCTTGTCATAGACCATATAGGAAACATTCGGCACAGTGGTGATAACATCCATATTAAACTCGCGGTCGAGTCGTTCCTGAATGATTTCCATATGAAGCAATCCCAAGAAACCACAGCGGAAACCAAAACCCAAAGCCACAGAACTCTCCGGAGAGAATGTCAGAGAAGCATCATTCAACTGGAGCTTTTCCAACGATGCACGCAGGTTCTCATAATCATTAGGGTCAATAGGATATACGCCGGCAAACACCATGGGCTTCACTTCCTGGAAACCCGCGATAGCTTCGCTGCAGGGATTGGCCACAGAAGTAACCGTATCGCCCACCTTCACCTCCGTGGCTGTCTTAATGCCACTGATGATATAGCCCACCTCGCCTGTCGACAGCTCGTCCTTAGGAACCATATCCATTTTCAAGACGCCGACTTCATCAGCATCATATTCCATGCCGGTATTAAAGAACTTCACCCTCTCGCCTTTGCGTATCTTCCCGTTGAGAACCTTGCAAAGCACTATAATACCACGGAAACTGTTGAAGATCGAGTCGAAAATCAGTGCTTGTGCCGGTGCATTCAGCTCGCCCACAGGTGCCGGTATCCTCTCGACTACAGCCTCAAGAATATCTTCCACGCCCTCACCGGTCTTTCCCGAAGCACGGATAATATCCTTTCGGTCACACCCGATAAGCTCCACGATTTCATCTTCCACCTCATCAGGCATGGCATTCGGCATATCAATCTTATTGATAATCGGGATAATCTCCAAATCATGCTCTATGGCCATGTAGAGATTGGAGATTGTCTGTGCCTGCACACCTTGCGTGGCATCCACGACAAGCAATGCCCCCTCACACGCAGCAATAGACCGCGACACCTCGTAAGAAAAGTCCACATGTCCCGGCGTATCTATCAAGTTAAGAATATATTCCTCACCGTCTTGAGCCTTATAATTCATCTGAATGGCATGGCTTTTAATCGTGATGCCACGCTCACGCTCAAGTTCCATGTCGTCGAGCATCTGTCCCTCGGTAATCCGAATCGTCTGCGTCTTCTCCAAAAGTCGGTCGGCAAGTGTCGATTTGCCATGATCGATATGGGCGATGATACAGAAATTCCTAATATAGCTTATCGTGTCCATTGCTTATAATCTGCTTTTTTTACCATGCAAAGATAAAGAAAATTCTCTGATAATTTCGTATCTTTGCAAAAAATAAAACTATCAGACAATGAAAAAGATTCTTTTTTCCACCCTCGTCCTGCTGACCTTTACAGCCTGCCATCATGAGACTATCGAGGAACGGGCGGCACGTGAAGCCAAGGAATATACACAGAAGATGTGCCCCACCCCTGTTGTGAATTTCACCCGCACAGACAGCATGGTATTCGACAAAACAACGCGCACGCTGATTTATTTCTGCTCATTCACCGACAAAATGGACAACGCGGAGATTGTCAACGCCAATCGGACAAAACTGTCAGACGGGCTTCGTGAGGGGCTGCTGAACGACACGGGATTAAAAACCTATCGCGAAGCCGGTTTCCATTTCAAATATATTGTCCGCTCAGCCAAAGACCCAAAGAAAACACTTTATCAGGAGAAATTCTGAAAACTAATTTATTCTTGGCCAGATTTAAGCGGCATTTATCCGGGACAGTAGATATTTAGTGTGGATAAGCATATAGTTTAGCAATCCTAAAAAGG
>ERZ772960.3002-NODE-3002-length-11689-cov-12.999742_pt1 | contig 11689 bp, 9 predicted proteins | sample MGYA00580678_ERZ772960 | MGnify/ENA primary metagenome ERZ772960 (study PRJEB29015, sample SAMEA2737930) | human oral metagenome | biome: human oral; feature: human-associated habitat; material: dental | place: China | collected 2059 ...
TTATCGAAACCACGCAGGACTTTCCGCCGGAGCTGCTCACCCGCTTTGAACGCGGCATCCGCATTGACGGCATTTTTTACAAATGCCGTTCAGCCGCTGCCGTAAATCGTCGTAAGCTGCGGATTGTACTTGTCGAAGGAAAGAATAGAGAAATCCGCCGTGTGTTGGACTTTTTTAACTGCACGATAAAGCGGCTGGTGCGGGTTCGCATCGGAAGTCTCGAGCTGGGAACCTTGAGAGCAGGAGGATTCCGCGACCTTACCGCAAAAGAACGGCAGGCGCTGCTTGAACTGGGGCTGTCCAAAAACTGAAAGCCTATCGGCTTTTTCTATAAGGAAATGATTTATCATTCGCGCAAAACCCTAGACAGACTTAAAAGATATATAGTAATCTGGCGTTCATTCTACTTAAAAAGGAGATGAGTTCATGAAAAAACTACTCATATTAATGCTGAGCGCAGTTCTTTGCGCGGGTTTATCGATTTCTTGTGCAAAAAAAGAAAACGACAAAAATATTTTAACCGTCGCTGCCAGCCCGGAACCCCATAAAGCACTTTTGGAACTTGTAGCGGAGGATCTTGCAAAGGAAAACATTACGCTTAAAGTTACCGAGTTTACCGATTATATAACACCCAACGAAGCGGTTGAGACAGAAGAACAATTCGCGAACTTCTTCCAGCATATCCCCTATATGGATAGTTTTAACAAAGAGCACGGCTATCATCTTGTCAGCGTAGGCACCGTTCATATTGAGCCGCTTGCGCTGTATTCAAAAAAATACGGAAAACTCTCCGAGTTTAAAAGCGGCGACACTATCGCCATTCCCAATGACCCGACAAACGAAGCGCGCGCACTATTATTGCTTGAGTCTGCACATATTATCACCATACGGGACGGCTCCGGATTGGCCGCTACCCCGCAAGACATTACCGAAAATCCTTACAACTTAAAGTTTAGAGAAATTGAAGCGGCAACCCTTCCGCGCATACTTGCGGATGTTGAAGGCGCCGTCATCAACGGGAACTATGCTATTCCCGCAGGTTTTTCCGCTGCAAAAGACGGACTGCTTGTCGAAGGAAAGGATTCTCCTTACGCGAATGTTGTTTCGGTTAAGCAAGGAAATGAGAACGACCCGCGCATCAAGGCATTGATGAAAGCACTGCAAAGCGATAAAGTACGTAAATATATTACGGAAAAATATCTTAACGGTGAAGTCGTTCCGGCATTCTAGAAAGTTGAGCACAAGCCTCTAAAAAGCAAACCTGTCCGGAAACGCAATTATCTGAACAGGTTTGGTATTGATTTTTTAGCGGCATTTCAATCCCTATGCAAGAGAGGTTGTTAAAATGAATATACACCGGCAAACATATAATGTTGTAAAATGTATTATACTTATCTTTACGGTATCCGTATGCGTATCGGGATCGATTTATGCACAAGAAAAAGCCGATGCACTTAAACTATACCGCACCGGACGCAGCTTGGATAGCGCAGGAAGAACGGAAGAAGCAAAAGGAGCGTATACGGCGGCAGTTGATGTATGCCTTGCCGAACTCCGTCAAAATTCGCGTAATATGGAATCCTACACCGTCTATACATGGTCGCTGTTCCGGCTTCACAGATATCGTGAAACGGTTGCCGTCTGCAACGAGGCGCTGAAAATCGCATCGGATGTCCGGATCATTGAAACATTAGGCGAGGCTTACTTTTATCTGAATGACTATAAAGAGTCGCTCCGGCAAATGGAGCGGTATATCGATATGGTACCCACCGGAGAGCGGGCAAGCGTCGCCTACTTTTACAGCGGCGACATTTATCGCTTAACAAAGCACTACCAAAAAGCCGATATCGCTTATTCTGCGGCAGTACATTTGGAACCGTCCAATTCGCTGTGGTGGTACCGGCTCGGCCTTGCCCGCGAACAGGCAGGGCATAAAGAAAGTGCACGGAACGCTTTTCAGCAGGCACTCAACATACGGAAAGACTATAAAGAAGCGGCAGAAGGCCTTGCCCGCGTGCAGCTTTAAAAGGCTTCTTCATCATAATCGGAACATCCGCTGAAAGTTCGATGAGACGTTTAGCGGTATCAACGGTATAAAGCTTAAGCTACGGATAAATATATTCCCGCCGCGGCGGGTCGATCTTTTTTACCGTTTCTACAATAATAAGCGGATCAAAACTATCTTTGTACGGCTTTTTCGATAGCGTACCGGTTACTTCAATCCATTCGCCTTCGGTAAGAGCATGGACATCAGCCCACTGTGCCAATACGCCAACCGGCTGCATATCGGCAGCGCAGCACGTCATCATCATGCGGGCTAAGGCGAATTCATCCTTTTCAAACAGTTCCTCATCCTTCCATACAGAGCCGGTTGCCGTGATTTTTTTATCTATCCATGCGTCGGGTTTTGTGTACAGTTTGGTGAGCCACTGCGCAAAATTATCATCGTTCATAACGATGTCACCGTCTGGACTCTGCATTTTCGGTTCTGCACCGGAAGGTACGGTAAGCCCCGGAGATACGGCAGTATCAAAAGGTGCAACGGCGCCGGACTCTACCCCAGTTGGGAAAGACGGAGCATCAACGGGAGAAATTCCCGACTGCCCGCCGAGTGAATCCGTATATGCAAACTGAGAAAAGCGCAACGCTATTCCCGATGCCGCGGACATACCGAGTAACGCAACCGCAAAAACGGCAAAGCCGAACACACCCGAATACCCGCGGCCGGTAGAAAAAACAGGCGGCAGAGTTGACATAAAACAACCTTGCCGTAACTTTAAAATACCGAGCACTAAAAACACCGCTGCAGAAAGCAGCAGCATGGGAACGTGCCTCTCATGCACATAGCGGTATACCGAACCGAAAGCAACCACCCCAATAAAATAGAGCGCAAAGCCGAAAAGGATTACCGCCTGCAATAAAGATTGAAAGCGGGTATATTTTATAATTTTCATAGAAGCTCCGTAATTATCGTCGCACAATACCGTTAATCGGCAACTTATTTGCCGGTAATACGCTTGTTCATATCGGCAAGCCGGAAAGCGGAATCCAGCACCTTAATATGCTGTGCGAGGCCGGCTGTCGTACAGACACTATTATCGTCAAAGATAAAGAGCGCTTCCGTATCAGGGAGTTCGGCAAGCAGCTTTACCGCCTTCTCATAGCCGAGCACAAAACACGCCGTCGACAAAGCGTCCGCATCGGTTGCGGAGTCTGAAAAAACGGATACCGCTATCATATTATTCCGCACCGGATATCCGGTTGCAGGATCGATGATGTGATGATAGCGGACGCCGTCCTGCTCAAAATACCGCTCGTAGCTGCCGGACGTGGAAATACTACAGCTTTCAATCGCGGCGGAGATAACCGGCTGCCCCTGCTGAACACGCGGATCGCGGATGCCGATATTCCAGCGCTTGCCGTCCGGCCGCTTTCCCACAGCGGAAATCGTCCCGCCGATATCGATTACGGCATGAGCAATCCCAGCCTGCCGTACAATACGGGTAAGCTCGTCGGCAGCGAATCCTTTCGCAATCGCCCCGAGGTCAAGCTTCATCCCTGCTTTTTTAAGAAAGACCGCCGTACCGGTCAGCTGTACATCCTTATAGCCGGTACGGGAAAGCGCATCCCGAATAGCCCGATCTTCGGGCTTCCGCGCATTCTCGAATCCGATGTTCCAGAGCTTAACTATCCCGCCGATCACGGGATTAAAAGCGCCGTCCGTTTTTTCGGCAAAAAACATAGCCCGTTCAAACAGCGGATAGATATCCGCCGGTACATTGACCGCGGATACGCCGGATGCCTTATTTATATCGATAAGCGTCGAGATTTCGGCATTTGCACTTAAATGCCGCTCCAGCTCCTCAAGCCGGCGTGTACAAATTTGCAGCACGGTATCGGCTTTGCTCTGCGGTTTTTCCGTAAATAGTTGGATACTGCACACGGTACCGAGCGCAAACACGGTGCGGCTCTCTTTTCTGACGGCAGGCTTACAAGAAGCAAGCAACAGCACCGGCAAGAGAAAAAAACAATACTTTTTCATTGCTCTATTTTAACGTACCGGCAAACAGTTTGAGATATCGATCTACTTGATATCCCGACTTATGGATTGCCGCAGAAAATTCCGCATCAAAGCGGCAGTATTTTTCTACCGAATCGGCAGTTTTCCGAATGCACTCAGCCTGTGTAGCCGGCTGTGCCGCAAAAAGAAAAAGCATCGCCGCCATATCGTCGGCAAGCAATTCTACCGCTTCGCGGTTAAACCACTTAATTCCGTCCCATTCATGAATATGGATGCGGATAATAACATTGGGATCTTGCGCCATCCGATGGACAATACCGGTTCTGCGGATAGATTTTTTTCCGCGGGCATTGTGCACATAATAGAGATACTTTACCGTATCGGCTTTATTTTCAATAAGATCAATATCAAAACCGGCCGAACGGATAAGCGCCGTAAGTTTTTCTTCGAGGTGCAAAAAGGCAAAGAGCCGCCCGATATTCTCCTCCATCTTGTAATAAACGGCAATATCTTCAATAGCCATCAGGAATACCGAACCGAATGATACGAAAAGCTGAGAGGCTGTTCCGCACATTTTATGAATAAATACGGTTTCGGCAGAGGTTGCCGCAGTCAACGGCATTTCCTGCATCAGTAAACCGGACGCGCAAAGAAGAAGCCGGTACATCCGTGCTCGGAACAGCATCAATAGCTGCTTGACGGATGTTTTAACCGCCGGAGTTCCTGCTACGAGGAATTGCTCAGTCTGATTACTGCGGTATGTTTCATCTAAAGCGGTCAAGAAAGCGGCGGCTAACGGTTCAAGCTTGTTGATAAATGATTGGATATGAGTTTCCGCTTCGTGCAGGGTTTTGGTATGCTTACAATCCTTTACCAGTTGAATGCAGTTCTCCAATATCGCCTTAGAAACACATACGGTAAGCGAATCGTAGAGCTTTTTAAATTTGATCTCGTTGATGCCCATTGCAACATCGGCAATACCGCTGCCGTTAAGCTTTTCGTACAATTTCCGATACAGTTCATCAGGCGTATCGGTTACTTCATAAATATTCAAAAATACTTGGGTTTCAAAGCCGTTTAAGGCGACAAACAAACCTCGTTCGGCAATCTCGCTGTTTTTTCTGATAAACCACAGTTTTGAATGCTGCTCTTGAAAAATCACAAACCGGTTTGAGGTAACCGTCAGCTGTAAGCCTTGTACAAGCGGTCGCCGTACCAGCTGTTTTTCATCACCGGATCCTTTAACGGCATAAGCGGCGGACATATTGATCCAACCTGCAGCCCGTTCATATTTGTTGTTATAGAGGATGAGGGAGCGGGAATCGCTGTGCACGTTCGACCACGCAAATACGTTTTCGTTTACCTGCCCGTCCGTCCAAAAATCATAAAGCAAAAAGTTCTCTACACCGGAGAACAAACGGCGCAGCCGCATTAGCGGGAAAATTTCCCGGCGGTGCCGCTCCACAAGGCCGGTATTCACCTGTTCATCGTAATAGGCGCGGCGGTATTCCATACCGTATTTTTCTTCAAAGCCTTCAATTTGTCCGTGCCCGAACATCGGAAGCCCCGGCATCGCAACCAGCATGGTACACACGCCGAAGTATTTATCATCCCTACCGAACTGCGCTACGGCAGTTTCTTCATCGGGATTGTTCATAAAATTGACATAACGCTTCAATATTTGCGGGTCGAACTCAAGGGTGTTCTTGATAGTCATCCGGTACTTCGCGTTATCTTCCTTCTTCAGCATATTCATAAATGCCGAATTATAGACGCGGTGCATACCGAGCGTACGGACAAAATAGCCTTCCATCATCCAAAAAGCTTCGGCTAATAGCAATGTATCCGGCGCTTCAACCGCACAGCGGTCTACCACCTCACGCCAAAACTCTTCGGGCAGCCGCTTTTTAAACTCTTCCGTAGAAAGCGCAAAGCGGGAACGGCTTGCAATATCCCCTCCCCTGCCCTGCTCAGGATACCACAGCCGCCGGATATGCTTTTTTGCCAGCACCATCGCCGCATCAAAGCGGATAATCGGAAAATTCCGCGCAACATACAAAATCTTCCGAATAACTTCTTCGCGGGCTTCAGGATTGAGAAAGTCAATCTGTGCGGTATCGTTCCATGGAAGCCCCGTTCCATCGTTGCCGTGATAAATATACCGTGTATCGCCGGTATGGTGATCAACCCGCTTAAACACCACCGCACAATCCGTTTTTGAATAGTAATGGTTTTCGAGGTAAATCCCGACACGGGAATCGTGAGAAAGATTTTCCCCGTCAAAGTTATAGCCCGGAAAGGGACTTTCGCGGGTTTGTATAAAAAGGTCGGGACGTTCAATGACCCACTTTGAATCCATACCGGTATGGTTCGGCACCATATCCGCGGCAAGCCGAATCCCCCGCGCCCCCGCACGTCTGCGTAAATCTTCAAGCGCTTCCCATCCGCCGATATCTCCGGCTATCTCATAATCCGTCAAACTGTACGCACTCGCCGCCGCTTCAGGATTTCCGCATATCTGTTTAATCCGCGCGCTTGCAGGGGAACGCTCCCACACTCCGATAAGCCACAGCGCATTAAAACCCGCTTCTGCAAGAAAGCTCAGCTCTTCGTCGGGAATTTGATCGAGACGAGTGATAGACCGCCGATATTTTTTGCCGAGCTGATCCAGCCACACCAGCGTACTTTTTGCGATCATCACAACATTCGGCATCCAGTCGCGGTCAGCGCTGAACCGTTCATATTCCTGCGTCAGATCTTCAAAATGATACGCATCGTGTTCGCCCCCGCCGCCCTGCCATGCAGCTTTCTCTTCTTCTGAAAGGATGTCCTGACTTGTTAAAAGCCTTCCGATAAATTCGCTGAGCAAACCGAGCCAATGCTTTTTGATATATTCGAGCTGCCCTTTCAAGCTGAACGGCGCATAAGAAACGGGGGCTTTAAGCAGCGAAATAAGATCGGTTTTTTCAGGCCCGAACACCTCGTTTTGGAACGACCATTCACAAAGGCTATCCCAAAAACAATTATACGAAGGATGAGCTGCAAGCTGTTCATCGGTAAAAAGCGGATAAAAAGGCTGGAATGCAGGATTCTCATTTGCCAGTTTACAAAGAATCAATTCTTCAAATGCACGGTATTTATTTTCGACCCCCGATACCGGATCGGTAGTGCGGAACCAATCCTCGACGGTCATCGTCCCGCCGTACACTTCGGCAGGAGCAAATTCAGTACAAAATTCGAGTAATAAATCGTCAAGGCCGGGCAGCTTTTCTTTTGCGAGTTCCGCTTGCACAAAGTCATATCCGCTGCTAAAAAAATCGGCGCGTACATCCCGCCGGTAGAGGCGGCACATATAATGGAATATTTCGTCGATTAGCCCCATCGCATTTAGCTGGCCTGCTTTTAAATATTGATCGGCACGCACCGGCATACCGAATTCGCCCGATTCAACAACTTGATTATACTGGAAAGTAAAAGCATAAATATCGTTAATATTCCGTATTACGACGTTTCCGGTCGATGAAAAAAGCATCTTTGAAAAACGGCATTTTTCACGTATATCACGATGAATATGGAATTCCATAGTCTGGAAAAAGCTGTCGGTAGAGACTTTCTTCATACAATATCCTCGCATTGGTCAGTTGGGCATCCCTAAAAACAAGCTTGAGGTTTTAGAGGTTCCTCAATTATATGCTGAAAATCCGATATTGTGAAGCGTATACTAGAGTTTTTTAACCCCATAGGATATACTGATAAATGAGGTTTAGTTTACTGTGCTAAATTTTAAGGAATGCGATTTTGCAGGAGGTTTTATGATGGACAAGCAAAAGATAGAACGGATGCGCACCGGAAAAGGTTTTATCGCAGCACTCGATCAAAGCGGCGGCAGTACGCCTAAGGCACTGGCTGCTTACGGTGTCGGAAACGATGCCTACTCAAATGAAAAAGAGATGTTTGATATGGTGCATGCCATGCGCACGAGGATTATCACCAGTAAAGAATTTGATAAAAATCATATCGTCGGCGCTATTCTTTTTGAACAAACGATGGATCGTGATATTGAAGGTATCCCGACGGCGGATTACCTATGGGACAAGCGCGGTGTTCTTCCGTTCTTAAAGGTAGACAAAGGACTCGCGGACTTGGCGGATGGTGTTCAAATGATGAAGCCGATGCCCGATTTGGAAGCGTTACTGCAGCGTGCCGTGCAGAAGCATATCTTCGGAACAAAGATGCGCTCGGTAATAAAAGAAGCAAATCCCACCGGCATCAAAAAGGTTATCGATCAGCAGTTTGAAATCGGGCTGCAGATTGCAAAGCACGGGTTAGTACCGATTATTGAACCGGAAGTAGATATCCACAGCCCCGACAAAGCAAAATGCGAAGATATTTTGAAAACGGAAATCCGCGAACACATTGCAAAATTGCCCAAGGATGTATTGATTATGCTTAAACTCAGCATTCCGACGCAGGCGGATCTGTATAAAGAATTTATCGACCATCCGCAGGTTGTACGTGTAGTTGCGCTTTCGGGGGGCTACAGCAGAGAGGAAGCCAATGCACTGTTAGCAAAGAACCACGGCATGATTGCAAGTTTCTCCCGCGCCCTTGCGGAAGATTTGCGCGCGCAGCAGTCGCAGGAAGAGTTCGACAAAACGCTTGCCGCCGCAATTAAGAGCATCTACGACGCTTCGATTACATAGCCGGACAAAAATAATTCATAATTCATAATTCATAATTCATAATTCATAAGTATGAATTATGAATTATTCCCCCGTTATTCCAATAACCGTCGGGCACGGCGCTGCAGTGCCCCCTGCTTTTCGTCCTGTGCAATAGCTTCCACAAGCACGCGGGCATCCGCCGGAGCGTTTGTCTTAAACATATCAAGCCCGATACTCTTGGTTAACACATCGTCGCTCTGCAAAAAAGCTTTGCAGATTTCCGCCGTTGCGGTATTTTCGATTTTTGCAATTTCTTTACCGAACTCGTACCGCAGTTTTTTTTGCTTGTTTTCCCTTACCGTTGCCAGCACCACCGTATCCAAATCGGCTGCAAGTGCCGTAGAATTATGCTTCAGCACCGCACTTAGGATTGTAACCCGCAATTTTTCACCCTTTTTAGAATCACGAAACGTTTCGGCAAGCCATGTATTCCCTTCTGCCGTGTTCAATACCGCCAGCGTTTCTACCGCCGCAAACCGAACTGCATCCGTAGGGTCATACTTTGCACGATACAGCACATACGGAGCCGCTTCCCGCATCGCGGTCTTTTGTACGGTTTTTAAGGCTTCGAGCCGTACTTTATAATAACTGTCTTTAAATCCCTGCAAAATAACCTGCCGCGTTTCGTCCGTATCGAAAGACGCAGCGCCTCGTATTGCCGCTTCCCGCAACTGAGGCTCCGGCTGCTCGAAAAACGCTGCCAGCAGAGGCACAATATCGGGGTTTCCCATTTGGGCAAGCCCTGCAATAGCACTGGAGCGGACATAGACGTTTTCATTTTCGTCCTGCGCCCGTTCCAACAAAAAATCACGCGTATCTTCGCTGTGCAGTTTTTCGAGCGCAGCCATGATCGTCTGCTTTAAAATAAGTTCCTGTTTTGCATCGTCGATTGTCAGACTGTCAAAATAGCCGGCTAAAAAAGAGGCCGTTTCATCGCTACCGATTTCGCCCAACACGGAAACCGTTTCCGCACCGTATTCCGCCGTATTTTGGGTTAATATGTTCTGCAACGTTTCGTTTAAGGCGGGGGTAAGTTCCGGTTTTACCGCAGCAAGGTAAGACAGCGCCGCCTTTATCAACGTCCGCTGTTGAGCCTCATAATCTTCCAATACGGCAACCGCAGCTTCCGTCAGCTGAGCATCCTCGTACTTTTGATACAGACCGAAAAGACCTTCGCGCACGGCGGGACTCTTTGTTTCCGTAAAAAGGCGGTTAAAATCACCTTGCAGTGTTTCAAAATCCTTCTTGTCGACCTTATTTACGACCTCAAGTATTTCGGATTCCAGTCCGTACTGCAATGCTTGGCGGGCTTTTTCAATCTCATCAAGTTCTTGTTTTTCCTCTTCCGGTTTTTCATCCCCGTTTTTCCGAGCATCCTGTTCTTGCTTTATTTCCTGCGGTGCAGCTCTATCATTCTTTACTTTTGACGGCGAAGAAGATGCAGTATCGTCGGCACCCAAGCATACCGGCACCGCAATGCTCGACACTGCGACCATCATCATAAAAACAAGTTTTTTCATTCAACGCTCCTGCTTCCATTATCGGAATTTCAAAATGCTACGTTTAAGACCCGCCGCTATTTTATATAAAAATCGTAAAGACCGCAATTAACAGAGAATAGGGTTTCAGCTTGTTAGCCGTATATTTGAGATATTCACGAAGTTATCAAGTTTGCCGGAAATTCCGGCAAACGTATACCGTAAGGCATTGCATTTTAAACTTTGATACCGTATACTTTATACGTATAGAAGGTGAAGTCCAAATAACACTTACAAACGGTTACGCTTTCAAACGCTTCTTAGGTTCGGAAGAGAATAAGCCCATATTGCAGAATCTCCTTGAGTGCATTCTTGATATCCCTACTGAAGATATTAGCAATCTTGAGCTGATGGATAAAGAACTGGCGAAAGAAGACTTGGAGGATAAAACCGGTATCCTTGATGTAAAGCTAAGACTAACAAACGGTACAGTTATTGACTCAATGATTCTGTTCACTCAGGAACAAGCGACAAAAAGGGCGGGCAATGCTGGCAACAACTTCACCGATATTACAAATGCTCAATGAGAAAATAGATGTATTGACCTTATCACCGGTAGAACGGAAACTCTATGAGTCAAGAATGAAGCTCAAAAGCGATATCACAACCATTTCTGAAAGTCAGTTTAATGCAGGTATACAACAAGGTAAATCCATCGGTCTAGCCGAAGGCGAAGCTCGCGGTTCCCGCCAAAAAGCGCTCGAAACGGCTCGGATATTAAAGCAATTAGGAGATTCCGTACAGAAGATTGTCCAAGCAACCGGCTTAACCGTACAAGAAGTAGAAGAACTCGGGGATGTCTCAAAAGTTGGTTACTTTTTCGACATCCCCGCGAGTTTAAAATTAAGTCTTTATACAATAATGACTTAATTTTAAACGTCGCACTTAAATCTAAGGAAACTGTCCAAAAACTGAAGTTTTTGGACAGCTCCATGGAAACGGGAAGATTACCTCGAAAAAATCTTTCATTCTCTATAATGTGGGATCCCTGCACAGACATCCTCGTCCACAAATAAACGCCTGTGTTCATTTGTGGACTGCATGGAACCACCACCATCCGTGCCGCTTCTGCTACGTTGAGGATTAATTTGTGTGCAGCACGAAGTAGCTGCGCCTTTCCAGCGCTTTTGCAAATAGCCTGTTGACCAGTGTACCTCCTTGTACACTGGTCAACGACGAGTTTTTCTCGCGAAAAACTCGCTACTGCTCAATCCACGGACATCCTTGTTCGTTCTGAAATACCATTTGCCGTTAGCCTTTTGAAATAGACGATGCAGATACAAGGAGTTTAGCAAAAGCGAAGCGCAGGCGTACTTTTTGTACGTCGAGCATTTTCAGTAGCGGCACGGAAGCCGCGCGTATTAAGCAGAAACAAGTTTGACACCGGTCAAACTTGTGTTCAGCGA
>ERZ772960.3003-NODE-3003-length-11687-cov-12.292383_pt1 | contig 11687 bp, 11 predicted proteins | sample MGYA00580678_ERZ772960 | MGnify/ENA primary metagenome ERZ772960 (study PRJEB29015, sample SAMEA2737930) | human oral metagenome | biome: human oral; feature: human-associated habitat; material: dental | place: China | collected 2059 ...
AGCCCGCCTGCGCCGATGGTACTGCAATGCAATGCGGGAGAGTAGGTGGCCGCCTCCTTTCAGACACGGGAGAGCCCCGGAGAGAAATCTCCGGGGCTCTCCCTTTTTCTGTTGGGGGCAGGCGGCGATAAGCGATGTTAGGCGGTTATAGGGGGGAGAAGCGATGATGGGTAGTGATAGGCGATGATAAGCGATAATAGGCGGTGATAATAGACTGTGATGGGTTTTGAAGTAAACTGTTGAATTGCTTTTTTGCAATTGAGGAAGTCTGCTGTACTGTGAGGATTTCTCCACCGGGAATGGTGAACAGAAAAAGAATGATTATGTTCTTGAATTATTGCTGTCCGGTAAAACTTTTTGGGTCTGTCCTTGTTAGATAAAATAGACTTAAACTTATGATTTCTTTGAATTATCGGTCATTATATAGGTTTGCCGTTGCCAAAATAAACACATTTTTATAATGCTTGCAGTGTGAAACAGAAAACCAAGCCTCTGGATAAGTAAAACAGCTGCAACACCGATGGATAAAAAGATACAGAGGTTTCAGTTTATTTTTACCGGACAGTGATATTCTTGAATATGCCTGCCTGACAGTATCTGTGGTGGGCAGTTATCAGTCTGGCATTGGGCAGAATGATGACTAATCAGCCGGTCTTTGTCGGGTTGAATGATGATTTCTGGAGAGTTGCGATAGAATGTTTACCAATCAGTTTTTGGTAGACTATGACTCCGCAATTTATCCTATAGAGCGATGTAAAATTATTCGCTCGGTAGGATAAATTGCGGATTTTTGTTGTAGCTTAGTATCTGAAGCTTGCAGTGAGGGTTATATTGCGTCCGTCAGCATGTGCATATTCCGCATTGCGGGCCATCAGCATGGAGGACGGAGTGTAATAGGTGTAGTTCAGCAGATTGGAAACGGACAGGCTCAGATCCCATGCCTTCAGCCTTACTCCTGCCGTAAGATTCAGAAGGTTGATGCGGTTCACCTTTCCTTCTCCTTCGTTGTATGCCCCTGCGGCATTCGGTGCAAAGCGGTCACGTTTTCCCGTATGGATGTACTGTAGGTTCAGATAAGTGTTCTTGACCGGAGCATAATTGACGTACATTGCCAGTTTGGCGGCCGGAATGGAGATGTTTGACATGTAGGTGTCCCAATCTCCTGATGCCGATTTCAGTTTTCCTTCGAACCATGAAAGGTTTGCTCCTGCCTTGAGGTTGCTTAGAATCTGTGCATCTGCGCTTAGTTCAATGCCATAGACCTTCTGCGGTGTACGGTTCACTACCCAGAATCCGTTTTCAATCTTGAGGTCGCTACCCAGTTTTGAGTAGGTGTAGAAGAATGATCCGTTGATCTGCAGCCAGTTGTTGATGTTTGAATAAGCTCCTATTTCGTAGTTGTCCGTCTTTACCGGTTCGGTGGAGATTTTTTCGAGTACATCCGCTTTGGCAGCACGCAGGGTGCGTCCCAGGTCGAAGATGGAGAAACCCTGTGAGAAAGCGACGAAAGGCTGGAAGACGGGATACCTGTTATAGGAAAGCCCGATATTGAACGAGAGGTTGTTGTATCTGAGCGAGCCACCTTTCACATGAACCTGCGGGGCAGAGAGCTTGTTACGCAGCACATCGTAATCGGGCACGCTTACATTGATGAAGTCGTAGCGTCCGCCCAGCTTGATGTTGAACCACTGCCACAGCGTTGTCTTTGTCTGCAGGAACGGCGCATGGTTGTTGCTTGTCAGCCACGGCATCCAGTAACGTCCGTCGACGAGGGGCTGTGCCGTCTTGTCGAAAAGGTAATCATAACCATAGACAAGGTGCGTGAAAGCATTGTCCGAGAATATGAGACGAGTGCTGAACTGCGTGCGGAAACCGAATTTACGGTCCTTGACGGCCGACTGTCCGCTGGTCTCCTCCCAGCGTGGCTGTGCCGGATTGGCTTTCCTGAAGTCGAAGATGGTGTACAGGCTCGATCCGTAGACAGCCGTTTCAAAATCCGTATGGGCGAACAGATCATGTGACGTGAACTTCAGGTAGGCATTGTGGTTGTAGCGTGTTCCCTCGTCCACTGCCAGCGGATCCCTGTCACCGACGATGCCGATGGCCGGCTGCTTCAGGTATTTGCCGCCGGAAGGGACAAGGCGTGTGTCCTGCAGACTGCGGTAGAAGTTGTACATAAGTTCGATTCTGTTCTTCGGCGAAAAGGCATAGCCCAGTTTCACGAGTGCATTCGTCGTATAGGTGTCTCCAAGCCCGTACCGGGGCGAGATGAACTGTCCGTCCCCGTCGACACTGCTTCCTGTCCGTCCGAATGTCCCATTGACAAGGTAGTCGAGATTCCCGGCCGCCCCGTATAGCTGCTGGTTGATACGATATCCTTGTCCCTTTCCCTGACGGAAGAAGTTGTAGGTAGAACCGGAGAGCGTCGTCTGTCCGCCGATGGCTCTGTGGGCAGCATTCTTCTTGGTGATGATATTGATCAGGCCGCCGATGGCACCATTTCCGTATAATGCCGTTGATCCTTTCACGATCTCGATATGGTCGATTGCCGATACGTCGATCGTACGGATGTCGCGGTCGGTAGAGCGCAGAGGGGTAGACTGCGGAATACCGTCGATCAGTACAAGCGCGCTTCTGCCTCGGAGCGACTGTGAACGCGAACTGGTTGTATTGCTCGACAGTGCCATGCCCGGTGTGAGCAGTCCCAGCAGATGTGACATATCCGGGGCGACCTTGCTCATCTCGGCAATCTGTTTCTGGTCGATGATTGTGACCGTTGCCGCTGCGTTCGACTTCACCTCCGGAATGCGGGTCGTGCTGATGGTTACTTCCTTCAGCTGCAGAGTCGCTTCTTGTGTGCTGTCAGTCTGTGCATGACAGGGAATGGCAGCCGTGGCTGCTATCGCAAGTGACAGAAAAATCTTTTTTTTCATTTTGAATGCAATCTTGTTAAATAATGATTAAAGTTGTGCAAAAGTATGGAAACGCATCCTTTCCTGCAATACCTAAAACAAGGTATTCTCATGACGTGCAATCTGTTCTTCCCCTGCTGATGCAGTCTTGTTCTATGACCATGCAATAATCTACACGCTTTGTCGTTAGATGGAATATATGCAGTGGACAGACAGAATCCGGCAGGTAAAGATATTCCTGGTAGTGGCGGCAATCATCATTGCCGTCGCCTCGCTGGCTGTGTCCCATTTCCTGACCGATGACCTTGCCAGGCAGGAGCGGAGCAGAATGCAGGTCTGGGCAGAAGCGATGAAGTCGCTGAGCGAGGCGGATGAGAACACGGACCTGAGCCTGGTGCTGAAGGTGCTGGACGAGAACAACTCTATCCCGGTCGTCGTCCTGGACAGTGAGGGCACTGTTACGGATTGCCGTAACGTAAGTGTCAGGGCACACAATGCCGCCGACCGTACGGCGAAACTGGCGGATATGGCCTTGCGGATGAAATCGGCGGGGCGGGTGATCCGTATTCCTTTAAGCAGCCGCCGCGGAGATTACATAGACGTGTGCTATGATGAATCGCTGATGCTGAAACGCATAGCTGTCTATCCTTACATCCAGCTGGGTGTGGTGATGCTTTTCGTGGTCGTGGCGGTCATGGCCCTGCTCACCTCGAAGCGGGCGGAGCAGAACAAGGTGTGGGTGGGCCTGAGCAAAGAGACGGCCCATCAGCTGGGTACGCCCATTTCCTCTCTGATGGCATGGACGACAATCCTGAGGGAAAACTATCCCGACGACGAACTGCTGCCGGAGATGGACAAGGACGTGAAACGGCTGCAGCTCATCGCCGACCGTTTCTCCAAGATCGGCTCCGTCCCCGAGCCTGTCCCTGCCGACCTGAAGGAGGTGCTGCAGCACGTCGTGGACTACATGAACCGGCGTACATCCCGGAAGATAGACATCAGGACCGAGTTCCCGTCCGGCAACTTTATTGTAAAGATGAATGCCTCGCTCTTCGAATGGGTTGTGGAGAATCTCTGCAAGAATGCCGTCGATTCGATGGACGGTGCGTCCGGTTCCATCACGATCCGTCTGGAAGAGGCCGGAAGACGTGTCGTCGTAGAGGTCTCGGACACGGGCAGGGGAATTAAAAAGAAGGATATAAGAAATGTGTTCCGTCCTGGTTTCACGACCAAGAAACGTGGCTGGGGACTGGGATTGAGCCTTGCCAGGCGCATCGTGGAGGAATACCATCACGGAAGGATCTTCGTGAAGAGTTCAGAGATCGGGAAGGGAACCACTTTCCGTATTGAACTTGGGAAGGAGCAGGAAATGCGCCAGATATAAGGGCAGATGATCTGCAGGGACATACGGAGAATGCCTGTCCTTGCGAATCGGATACCTGATGCGCTCCCTCATGCGCTTTCCGGGGGGCTGAATCGTGAGTACCTTATTCTGCACGCTGACGGCTGGTACTCCTGTTCCCGGCGGCCGGTACCCGTGTTCCCAGGCATCGGTACTCCTGTTCCCGACCGGTTGGGAACAGGATTCCCGGTGCCCTTGATGGCCCTTCCTGATCTGCAAGACGTTTCTTTGCCGTATCAGTTGAATCGGCAGATACTCTTTTCGCAAGCCTGCCGGATTGTCGGGTACAGGTGGAAAGTCCATGCCGGAACGGCAGGGCGACAATGCCCCTGTCGGATTGCCGTAGCACCGGAACGCTGCTTCCGTAGTCCGTCATTATATGTTCCATGGCCTGCTTTTGCAGGCAGCCGGCTCCTGTGCCGGCTGCTGCTCCGGCTTGCCGGTGCATACGTTTTACAGGCTGTCTTATATAGGAAAGGAATGATGATGCAGGAGAGGCTTGCTTTATGCGTCCTCACTTTTTTTACTTTTAATTTGCTTATAATCAGAAAAATATTCGTAACTTTGCAACCCAATTATGGACTTGGAAACCCTTAAGATTGACTTGAAAGGTCTGGAAAAAGGTGCAAGTCACCTTGATTTCGACCTGGATGACACTTACTTTAAGGCGATTGACGCTCCCGAAGTGAGGCGGGGGTGCGTGCGTGTGTCTGTCGACATCGTGTGCACGGAAAATGATTTCTTTACCCTGGACTTTCATGAGACAGGCACGGTGATGGTTCCGTGCGACCTCTGTCTCGAACCGATGGAGCAGTCTGTAGAGACAACGCAGCGTCTCGAAGCGAAATTCGGAACAGAAAACTCAGAAGAGGACGACCTTGTGACGGTGGCCGAGGACGAAGGAATACTCGATGTCACATGGCTCCTCTACGAATTCATTGCCCTCGCAATCCCTATCAAGCATGTGCATGCACCTGGAAAATGCAACCCTGCTATGATACGAGCTCTCGAAGAGCACTCTGCCGCCCGAAGCGGTCAGGAAGACGGGGTAGCGGTGGATCCGCGCTGGGAAACTCTATTAAAACTGAAAGAATAATATATTAAACGTTTAAAGAATTATGGCACATCCAAAAAGAAGACAGTCAAAGACCCGTACACTCAAGAGAAGAACTCACGATAAGGCAGTAGCTCCTACACTGGCAGTATGCCCCAACTGTGGCGCTTATTATGTTTACCACACGGTTTGTCCTACCTGCGGTTACTATCGTGGCAAGGTTGCTGTCGTAAAGGAAACAGCTGAATAGACATGAGCAACATCAATGCGATCATCACAGGTGTCGCAGGTTACGTGCCCGACTATGTCCTCAACAACGAGGAACTGTCGCGTATGGTGGATACCAATGACGAGTGGATTACCACCCGCACGGGCATCAAGGAGCGCCGCATTCTCACGGAGGAAGGTCTCGGCACATCCTATATGGCACGCAAGGCGGCCAAACTTCTGATGAAGAAGACCGGTGCCGATCCTGACAGTATCGATGCTGTCATCGTCGCCACTACGACTCCTGACTATCCGCACCCTTCCACAGCTTCCATTGTCTTGGGCAAGCTGGGTCTGAAGAACGCTTTCGCATTTGACTTTGCTGCTGCGTGCTGCGGCTTCATGTATGCTTTCGATGTTGCCTGCAACATGATTCAGAGCGGCCGTCACAAGCGCATCATCGTAATCGGAGCTGACAAGATGTCGGCCATTACCGACTACCGTGACCGTGCGACCTGTCCGCTCTTCGGCGACGGGGCAGGTGCCGTGATGGTGGAAGGGACGACCGAGGAAAACATCGGTCTGATAGACTCCTACCACCGTACGGACGGCAAGGGACTTCCGTTCCTCCACATCAAGGCGGGCGGTTCCGTATGCCCTTCTTCCCGGTTCACGGTCGACCATCGGCTGCATTACACTTATCAGGAGGGGCGCACGGTGTTCCGTTATGCTGTCACGGCCATGGGCGACGACTGTGCGACTTTGCTGGAACGCAACGGTCTGACACAGGAAGACATCAATTATGTTGTCTGTCATCAGGCCAATCTGCGTATCATCGAGGCTGTGGCAAAGCGTATCGGTGTTCCGATGGAGAAGGTGCTGGTGAACATCCAGCGTTACGGCAACACCAGCGCCGCCTGTATGCCGCTTGTTCTCTGGGACTTCGAATCGAAACTGAAGAAAGGCGACAGAATCATCTTCACGGCTTTCGGAGCGGGTTTCGTCAATGGTGCCTCTTATTACAGGTGGGCGTATGACGGAGCTTCCGCAGCGGTTAAGAAATAAAGACGCTAAGTTATCATACACAAAAGAACGCATCTTTCTTTTCCCAATAAGATTGATGCGTTTTTTTAGGAGTCAAGTTTGTCAAGGAGTTGAAACAGATTGACCGGGGCGGCTCCTCCCCGGTAACTTAGAAAAGATTATGCACAAAGCAGGATTCGTAAACATCGTCGGCAATCCGAATGTCGGAAAGAGCACACTGATGAACCAGCTCGTCGGTGAGAAGCTCAGCATTGCCACTTTCAAGGCACAGACAACGCGCCACCGTATCATGGGTATCGTCAATACGGAGGATGCTCAGATCGTCTTCTCGGACACGCCGGGCGTGTTGAAGCCGAACTACAAGATGCAGGAGATGATGCTCCAGTTCTCCGAGTCGGCCCTGGCCGATGCCGATGTCCTGCTTTATGTGACGGATGTCATCGAGAATCCGGAGAAGAACATGGACTTTCTGGAGAAGGTCGCGAAGATGACGATACCGGTAATCCTCCTGATCAACAAGATTGACGAGAGCGACCAGTCGAAGCTCGTCGAGCTTGTGGAGAAATGGCATGGACTGCTTCCTGATGCAGAGATTCTCCCCATATCGGCCAAGAACAAGTTCGGCACGGATATGCTCATGAAGCGCATCCATGAACTGCTGCCGGAGAGTCCGGCCTTCTTTGACAAGGATCAGCTGACGGACAAGCCGGCAAGGTTCTTCGTCTCAGAGATCATCCGTGAGAAGATCCTGCGCTATTACGACAAGGAAATCCCTTATTCTGTTGAGGTTGTCGTTGAGCGTTTCAAGGAGGATGACCGCCAGATACATATCAATGCGGTCATCTACGTTGAGCGCAGCAGCCAGAAGGGCATCATCATCGGGCACCAGGGCATGGCACTGAAGAAGATGTCGACCGAGGCCCGCAAGAGTCTGGAGCGTTTCTTCGACAAGAAGATTTTCCTTGAGACCTTCGTGAAGGTGGATAGGGACTGGCGCAACTCGCAGAAGGAGCTGAACAACTTCGGGTATAATCCGGAGTGATCCGAGAGGAAGAGTAAAAAAGTGAAAAGGTGAAAAAGTAAAAAGCGCCGGTTCTTACGGGGGATGCCTGACGGAAAAAGACGGGAGAGGTTCTGGGACTTGTGCCCTATGGGACTTTATTTGTCTATGGATTCAATTCGACTGACAGGACTGGCGGAACCAATGAATCTGACAGTCCTCCCTGATCATAAGAGAAACAGAATCGTCCTGACTGTTTAGTAGGGCACACTCTCGCACAATGCGAGGGCTGGGGAATGGTCATCCCCGGCAAATATTCATCGGATGCCTGACCACATCCGGCGCCTCCTCACAGTAGAATACCGGCATTGTCCAGTTGTCCATGAGGAGGGAAAAGACCAGTATGAATGGCAAATTTAGTAGCGATTGTGGGCCGTCCGAACGTCGGTAAGTCCACGCTTTTCAACCGGTTGACCCAGACCCGCCACGCCATCGTGAGCGACACGGCCGGTACGACGCGCGACCGGCAGTATGGCAAGTGCCAGTGGAACGGACGCGAGTTTTCCGTTGTCGACACTGGCGGATGGGTCGTCAAATCAGATGATATTTTTGAAGATGCGATCCGCAAGCAGGTGCTTGTGGCGACTGAAGAGGCCGACCTCGTGCTCTTCCTTGTTGATACCGAGACCGGTGTCACCGACTGGGACGAGGATGTCGCAATGATTCTCCGCCGTACCAAGCTGCCTGTGCTTCTTGTCGCCAACAAGGTGGACAACAGCGGCGAGTCCTATCAGGCGGCCGAGTTCTATAAGCTCGGTCTGGGCGATCCCGTCTGTATCAGTGCCGCTACGGGCGGCGGTACAGGCGACCTGCTCGACCTGCTGCTTGAGCGGCTGAAGGATGCGCCGGACGAGACGGTCGACCAGGACATACCCCGTTTCGCCGTCGTAGGCCGTCCTAACGCCGGCAAGTCGAGCATCATCAATGCCTTCATCGGCGAGGACCGTAATATCGTGACCGAGATTGCTGGTACGACCCGCGACAGCATCTATACCCGTTACAACAAGTTTGGTTTCGACTTCTATCTCGTCGATACTGCCGGCATCCGCCGCAAGAACAAGGTGACCGAGGATCTGGAATTTTACAGTGTCATGCGTTCCATCCGAAGCATCGAGAACTCTGATGTCTGCATCCTGATGCTGGATGCAACCCGTGGCATCGAGGCGCAGGATATGAATATCTTTCAGCTCATCCAGCGCAACAACAAGAGCCTTGTTGTAGTTGTGAACAAGTGGGACTTGGTGGAAGACAAGAACCAGAAGGTTATCGATACTTTCGAGAATGCTATCCGTAAGCGTATGGCACCGTTCGTCGACTTCCCGATCATCTTTGCTTCTGCACTGACCAAGCAGCGTATCTTTAAGGTGCTGGAAACGGCAAAGGAAGTCTATCAGAACCGCAAGAGGCACATCGGTACGACGAAGCTGAACGAGGTGATGCTGCCCATCATCGAGGCGACGCCGCCCCAGTCGGTGAAGGGGAAGTACATTAAAATCAAGTATTGCTCACAGCTGCCCAACACGCAGATACCGTCTTTCGTGTTCTATGCGAACCTGCCGCAGTATGTCAAGGAGCAGTATCGCCGTTTCCTGGAGAACAAGATACGTGAGAACTGGAATCTGCATGGCTGCCCGATCAACGTGTTCGTCCGTCAGAAGTAGCCGTAGGAGGTGTGTATATGAAGTGGATGATACTACCCTTTCTTTTTTCTTCGGCATTGCTGCTGGCGGCTTGTGGAAGTAAGAAGGAGGAGGTTGATCAGGGAGAATTGGCTGCCCGTGCGGCCAGACTCTATTATGAACAGCTGCTGAAAGGGAAGTACGAAGCCTTTTTGGAGGGTGAGAACCGTCCGGGAAAGCTGCCTGATGGCTATCGGAAACAGCTTCTGATTAACCTTCAGCAGTTTATGGAGCAGCAGAAAAGCCGGCACGAAGGAATCGACTCGATATCGTTAGGGGCATCCGTGTTCTCGGCGAAGGACAGTACAGCCAGTGCTTTTCTGCTTTTTCATTATGGTGACAAGACTACGGAGCAGGTAGTTGTGCCGATGATAAAGAGGAAAGGTGTGTGGATGATGCGATAGGCATTGTGTGGATAATGGCATGTTTACCTTTAAGGCTGTTTGTACTGATGGAGATTACGGGTAGTCCTGGGCGATAGAAATTCGGTTTACTCTTAGATTCTTTCGTCTGAGCTGGGTCTTTATTGTCGGACGGATTTCTTGAAATAGAGAATGAAAAAGATGAAACAAAGCAAGTATCTCCTTTTGATGCTGCTGCTCATGGTCTTGGGAAGCAACTGTGATAATCAGCGTAAGGTTACACAGCAGGAGAATACTGCTGATACGGTTGTCGTGGTCAAGAAAGACCTGCTAAGTCTCTATGATAAGCAGATCAGAGCCTATTATCTGGACTTGACAAAAGTGTCGGATGGAGGGATTCTTTCTTTTCCGCAGAAGGCTCAAGTGGAATACACTGATATTGCTGTCGAACTGATTGATGAAGCAATCCGCCGCAAGGGCTATAAACCCGTTGATAACGAGAGGGCCAGAGAAGCCATTCTGAAATATTTTGGTGTTGATGTAAACCAAAGTAATGATATTCAATTGACGAGAGGTTTCAGAACGTACATCTTTAAGAATGGCAATGCAACAGAACGGGCTAAGCAGGAAAAGGCGATGGGAGGTGTCAGTTTCGACGAACAAGAGTATTTCTGGAACAGACTTGTCTATGTGCCAAACTACAATTACATCATTGCTTCCCCCACAATTGACAGTGCGGTAAAGATTGAGGGGCTGTCTGAATATGCCATAGATGAGAATCACAGGAAAACAATAAAACGTGGAAAACTCTATTTCAACTTCAATGATAGCATATTTTTCAACGAAAACAATTTTATCTTCTATGATAGTAAAGACGCTCTTGAATGGTTGAAGAAGAACGAAGCTGCGTTTCTCATAGACCTGCTGCGTGAGTATGGATATGACAGGAACGAAGAAATAAACAAGTTAGTAATGGCTAACATGTTGAAAGAATATACTGATGTTGATGACCCTTGGATTCTTGACAATACTTTAGCCAGTAAAAGAAAGGCGAAGCACGCAAAAGTTGAAATCAGAAAAGGACTTTTGAAAAGCATCTTGAAACTACCTGCAACAGAAGAAAATATGGAGTGGATAAGGCTCTTCAATGATTATATAGACTACCTGTTGAATATAGAGGAGCAAAAACTTCCTATGTGGATGACTGAATTCACGAAGGAAGAACGCTATAAGGTTGCAGCCTATCTTTGTTATTATCTCTATAAGTTCAATAAGAAGTATGACCGAGAGGATACTTCTCTCCTTGGGCACGAGCTCTATTACAACGATTCTTTCCGCAACTATATTGATAGCCGGCATTATTTTAGTCTCCCTGGTTTTGAAGCACTATGTGACAAGGTTTATGAGGAGTATGATGTGGCTGTGAAGATTAAAACAAGCCAAGACGAATGAGAATGATAATCTTTCCATTTGCTTTTGTTGACAGAATTGTGAACCCGATTCTTTCTAAGTATGTAGGACTTTGCGTCTGTCGGTCTTATGGGAGAATCTTTTTTGTCCTGTTTTTTCTTTCCTTCATTTTCAATCTACGCTCTCTTGCACTTCAAGATAATTATAAAAATATATCTGTCTGAAAATAAAGAAGTTACCTTGTTTGTACAACTAAACTGGTAACGATTTGGAAACGAGCGAACTACTTGGCTTCGCTGTTTTCTGCCTAACAAAGAACGCTTGTTATTCCGTCTACAAAGATAATACTTTGTTACCGAATAACAAGCGTTTTTAATGAGATTTTCTTCTTTCTGCACTTTTTGTATGCTGCTATGTTTATATTCCTCTTCCACGTTTCTTCTTTCTGTTAGCTTGGTTTCTGAGTTTACGCTGCCATGCTGCTTCAGCATAGTCGTCGCCTTGTGCGGTTGGTGTAATCAAATCGCCTAATCCTTCCACCACTTCGTCGGCTGCAC
>ERZ772960.3006-NODE-3006-length-11676-cov-2.464074_pt1 | contig 11676 bp, 9 predicted proteins | sample MGYA00580678_ERZ772960 | MGnify/ENA primary metagenome ERZ772960 (study PRJEB29015, sample SAMEA2737930) | human oral metagenome | biome: human oral; feature: human-associated habitat; material: dental | place: China | collected 2059 ...
AATTTCTTCTTCGATAACGCCTATATGTTTTTGAGCCTTTTGGTTTATGGATAAATTACAGGCCGTAAAATTTTTCTTTAAAAGCTGTAAATGAATGCTGATTGCTGCAAGAGGATTTTTTATTTCGTGAGCAACGGCAGCTGCCACATTTGTAAGACTTGCAAGATTTTCAAGGCGGCGGTTTTTAATTTCTTCAATTCTTTTTTCGGTAATATCCGCAATCATAATTATCGTACCTTGAATTTTCTTTTCATTTACCAAGGGAAGAACCGAAACTTCAATATATTTATTTTTACCTTCAGGCTTATCGGCTTTGAGGTTAAACTCTTTTGAAGTTTGTCCGCTTTCATTTTGAATAACCGAAGAAACAAAGCCGGCAATATCCTGAATCTTTATATGTTCCCAAACATTTTTTTCATGGCTTTCTCCTAAAGATGAGCCTCCAAGGGACGAGCTTCTAAGGGAAGTGCCTAAAATTCTTTCTGCAGCCCTATTCGATTTTATAATCTTATTTTCGGAATCTGCAACTATAACGCCGTCATTTAAAGAATCCATTACTGAATCCAATAGAGAATACTCGTTTGCAAGCAGCTTTACAAATGTACGCAGCTGAGCTTCATTCATGCTTGGGGATTTTTGTATTCCCCTTCTCATAAACTCTCTCATATAAGTTTTTCCTTAATTCCTTCTGCTAAGTTTTCTAAAGCGGCTTGAGGAGAAATATTAAAAATATCTACGGCAGCTTCGGCATTTTTTATTAAAGCCGTTATTTTAAAATAAGATTCAAGTTCCAAGGCGGAACATTCTTCATTTTTTAAGCCGGCTTGTAAAAAAAATAAAAGACTGTTTAAGAACAAAATATAAATCGTATGAGGCTTACATTTATTTAAAATATTTACAATATTTGAAACCGTACAATTTGAATTGTCATACTTGTTTTTATTTTTGTAATTTGAGATCGAATTATAAAGAGCCGAGGGGAGAATTTTATTTTGTCTGTCTATGAGCAAAAAAACATACTCATAAAATAAGGAGGCCGCATTTTGAATTGTACGAAAACTTACCGGTAAAAAACCGTAAAGGTAGGAGCTTAAAAGATTGAACTTACCGAAGGGTTCATGGCAAGGCTCTCCTTTAAAAACCCGCCTTATAACTTCTTCTTGGGATTTTTTATCTCTTTCTTTAAAAGTATAAGTGCGTACCCTTGACAGTATCGTCGGCATAATCGCGCCCCGATGAGCGGTGGTTAAAACAAAGACGGCATAAGAAGGCGGCTCTTCTAAAATTTTTAAAAAAGCATTTCTAGCACCTTCCTGCATCTTATCGGCATTTTCGACAATCAATACTTTTTTGATTCCAGAAGGCATTAGACGTACCCATGATGAAGCCTTTCTAACCTGATTTATGGGAATAGTATCGTACATACATTCGTCTTGAAGTTTTGCGGATTTTAAAACAAGAGCCTCCGCAGTTTTGTTAAGCACCTTGTCATCTATAGTTTCGATAGGGCCGGAACATAGATCGGCTAGGAGTTCTTCAATCTCTGCAATGACGGGGGCGGCTTTAACGAATCTTGTTTCATCCGTATCCCAAAGACGGGGATCGAATCGGGCGGTAAGTTTTCTAATAGCCCGCAAAAATAAATATCTCGAAGAAAGAGTTTTTGTTTTTAATAAGGTCTCGCAGGCAGCCTTGATTTCGGGGCTGTGGTCCCGTGCTCCCAAAATAAGAACATCGGGAGCAATCATCTCTTTTTGCCTCAAGCATGAAGAACAGGTACAGGTCCAGTTTCCCGATTCGGTACAAGAAACGGAGCGGGCAAGCTCAAGGGCTGCGGTCAGCTTCCCCGAACATTCAGGCCCCGAAAACAAAATCGAAGGCGGAAGTTTTTTTTGTTTTATATCTTGAATGAGCCTAAGCCCCGCTTCTTGATCTATGAGATTTTCAAACATCTACAACTCCTATAATAATGCGATGTTTGCCGAAAGGCAAACTCGTCAGATAAACATGGAGGCTTGTATTTCAAGCCGGAATGTTTATCCAACTCCTAAAACTGCTTGGTAATATCTAAAATAAATGGAGAAAGGATTTTCGCAAAAATACTTTCACTTAATATTTTATCGAATGAAACAAAGGTTTGAATATTGATGAGCATGAGGATAACTCCTATAACAATCAAGCCTTCTACAAGACCCAGACAAAAACCCAATGACCTGTCCAAATTTTTTAATGACTCGCTTGAAAAAAGGGAGCCTAAAAAAACTTGCACCAATTTTATAATCAAATAAACGGATAAAAATAAAATCAAAAAAGCTATCACGGCGGATAAGGCCTTTTCGCCAAGAAGCTCGGTAATTACAGGGGTAAGCAATTTATAAAACAAAAAAGCTATAAGCCCGCCGACAATAACCGCAGCCTTTGAAAAAAACTCATCTATAAAACCGGTTACTGTAACCTTAATAACAAAAAAACTTAATATAATCAAAAAAACTATATCGGCACTTCCTATCCGCATTTAATTATTCTCCATCATTTAATCCTGCTTAAAGCTCCACATTCTTAAATGTAAAAAAATTTTTTAAAAAGTCCGCAATTACAATGGCCGGTTTTTCACCGGCTAAGGCAGCAGAGTCCAGAGCCATATTTTTTAGCCTTTCGTTTCCGCTTATGTTTTCTTCAAAACCAAGCTCCCGTAAAAGCCTTATAAAAATATCGGGCCTTACATCTTCACCCAAAAGAATTTCTGCGGCACCTTTTTTCTTAAAGAATTCGGCATTTTCTATTTGATCGCCGCGGGAGCTTCCCTTTTCAAGAGGAACCAAAATCATAGGCTTACCGGCAGCTGCCGATTCCCAAACCGTATTGGCACCTGCCCGCGACACCACAATCGAAGAAAGGCTTAAAACATCGGCCATCTCTTTTTTTATAAAGGGATAGGGTTTATAGTTTTCTGCAAATTCGGGGGAAGATCTTAAAAGGCCTTCTTTAATTTTTTGTCCCTGATCCATATTGGCTTCCCCAATCTGATGAACCACAACAAAATGCTTTACAAGATATTCGATTGAATCGGAAATCAAATCGTTTAACTGTCTTGCACCTAGACTTCCGCCTAAAACAAACAAAACAGGTAAGTCCGATTTTATGTTTAAAAAGGAGAGCCCCTTTTCAGGCCTGCCCGAATAAAAACTTAAGCGGACTGGATTCCCCGTACATATAACTTTTGAGCGGAGAGAGGCCGGTAAGAGCTCCGCCGTTTCTTGATATGAAACCAAAATATGATTTGCAAATTTAGAATTAATCCTTGTTGCAAGGCCGGGCGAAAAATCACACTCGTGAGTGATAACCGGAATTTTTAAGAATTTTGCAGCGGCACAGGGAGGCACCGAAACAAAGCCGCCCTTAGAAAAAACAAAAAGAGGTTTTAACTTTAAAAGAATAAAAAAGGACTTTATAAAGCCTGCCGCAACCTTAAAAACATCTATAAAGTTTTGAAAACTAAAATACCGCCTCAATTTTCCGGCAGGAATACCTATGAATTCAAGAACTGAAGGAGAAGCCGAGTAAAGCTCGGAAGATTCAACTATTTTGCGGTCAACCCCCTTAGCAGAGCCGAGCCAAACTATTCTACATTCCAAAGAAGAGCTCAAGGCCTCGGCAACGGCAAGTCCGGGAAAAATATGCCCTCCCGTTCCGCCTCCGGTAAAAACAATACATTTCATAAATATAAGTGTATCACAATGACACAATTTTGAAAAGGGCTGCAAAAAACTTCTACACATTCCTTTGGTTTATTTTCAGTTTTTAATTTAACCGTTCCATATTATTTATATGTAATTATTTATACTTAAAAAATTTTCCTGTTTAAAAGAAAAGGGGATTATCAAGGTAAGCACTTAAAACCATAAAGCTGTCCATATAACCTGCCCTAACCTTTTTTGTATAGATATTTACATGAATAATCTCTTCGTTTTCATTATCCCATCTTTTTCCGTTAATCTCAATATAGTCATTTATACCAAAGGCATTTTCAGATGCAAAGCTGCCGGGGATAACCTCTGCAACCCTATAAGAATTCTTTTTTCCCACCGATTCAAGTTTAAATCCGAAAACGGGAAGCATGGATCTTGCTATACTGTCCTTTCGAAAAACGGAATTTCCCGGATATAAAGGCCTTTCGGCGCATAAAACGGGCCAAGTTTTTTCTTCATAAATACCTGCTTCATTTTTTTGATAGCCTTTAATGAGGATGATAGTTTCAGGAGCTATAGACAATAAATTGGCCTGTATTTCTTCAACCGAATTTACTGGAATACCGTTAACTTCTTTTATTACGGTACCCTCATTTATACCTGAAATTGAAAAAGGGCCGTCAGGAAGGACATAGTTTACAAGAACCCCGTTTGGAACTCCGCCGGCATTACTCGAACCGCCCTTTCGGTTTTGACCGTGACAGCCAAGCCAAGTATGTTTAACTTCTCCGCCTTTATATAAATCGGGAAGAACAGCCTTTAAAAGCTCCACAGGGATTGCAAAATTAAGGCCCTCGTTTCTTTCAAGACCGGCAAATACTACGGCTTGAACAAGGCCATTATCATCCACTATCGGTCCGCCCGAATTCCCATGATTGACGGCAGCATCTATCTGCATTATATCTACCATAGAAAAAAGCCTTCGGTATTTTGCCGATACTATACCTGAGGTAAGGGTTTTTTCCAAACCGGCCGGAGAGCCTATTGCATAAATACGGCTTCCGACTCCTAAGTCTTTTGAAGAGCCCAGATTAAAAATAAACTGAGGTGTGTACTCGGTCTTTACCAAAGCTAAATCAAAAAGAGGATCCCAACCTACAACCTTTGCAGGGATTTTTATATTGGGATTATCGGGCGACTTAATATAAAGTTTGGAATAGCCGTTATACTTTTTATCAACCTCGCTTTGAATAACATGATAATTCGTAATAAAATAACCGCGGGAATCTATAAAAAAACCCGAACCTATAATAATGTCCGGCGAGGCATAACCTCTTTGTATGCGTGTTCCCCTATCCACCCAAACGGTAAGAGAGCCCTTTATCATCTCATCTATATTTTGAGGAAAAGAAGATGAACCTGCTGAATGATTTTTTTTATTTTGTAAATTTAATAAGGGAAGATCGGCATTTTTTTTCCATAAGATATTTCTTTCTTCAAAGATTCGCTCTTCCGTCCATCCGTCAGGGCATTTCCCTATTGCAGTAAGGGACCTAAAATACCTGACAGCCTCATCCCAATTTTTTTCTTCTATACTTTGTAAAAATGCAGCTTCCGTTTTTTCTATCGACTTTAAATTGATCTTGGCAACTTCTTCAAAATCTTTTGTGTTAAGATGAAGAATCTGAGAGCGGATTAGAGCATCCGTTATCTTACCGGATTTAAGGAGCTTTTCCGTATAATCAACCTGATATAATACGCTGGATCTATCCGAATAATCCACATAAGAAACTTCTTTGGTTGAAGTACAAGAAAAAATCAACAAAAAGAAAAGAAAAAAACTTATTTTATTCATTGACGATTTCAGCAAAAACAAACCCTCCGGAGCGCACGGCAAAAACTTCAATATTATTTATACTAAACATATAGGAAACAACCGGAAGGCTCGTTTGGTTAAATATTTCTATAATTTTTTCGTTTACTTTTTCAATATTTACAGGACTTCGATTAAGCCAAAACAAGTTCCCCTTATCCGAAGGAATAAGAATAAGGTTTTCTTTTCCGTCAAATAATTGGAAAGGATTTCCGTTTTTATAACTAACACGGATTTTTTTATTCAGCTTTGGATGAATCCATTCGGTTTGAGAGTCACCATTTCCATATTGCGTATATGTAATTTCGAAGGAACCGTCCTCATCGCTGTCCCACACCTTTGTAACGGAGCCGTCTTTTTGATAGTATTCGGAATATTCATAGAGTTTATTTTTATTTAAATCCATATCTATCCTTTTTAATACACCCTTTGGATCATACTCAACCCTTGTTTCAAAATAGCCGTCTCCGTCTTTATCTATGTTTTCAAAAACAGGTAAGCCGTTTCTGTAATTAGTTTGAGAATACAGCTCTCCTGAAAAGCTTACTTCAGCCTTTATCGGGATACCCTTATCAAAGAATACTTTTTTTACGCCTCCGTTTATGTACGGAGTATTTTCTTCAGAAAATGCCGCGGAGTAAGTTAATGTACCTTCATGCAGACTTCTTACATTTTTGCCTACTTTTAAAGAAAAAAAGGCTTGTTGTTTTTGGTGCATGCCATATAGCTTTAGATTTAGTTCTTTTAACTCTATAGGAGCCCAATTAAGATCAAGCGGCCGCATAGTGTAGTTTTTACCGTCTTTGATACAATTTTTAACGGCAGGATATGAATCATAGGACACCGAATACTCATTTTTTTTGCCGTGAATTACGGAGGGAATACCGAAGTTACATTCCACAGTGTATTCGGGATATCCTGTTTGGAGGCTGTCAAATTCGGCACACCAAGGCCTGCCGTTTTTATAATAAATTTTAGAATCTATAATCAGATCCCCGTTTTCATCATCAACAATCAAACCTTCATAGACCGATAAAAACTTTTTAAGCTCATTTCTTAATTTGGAATCTACAACCAAGCGTAAAAGCTCGACTAAATGAGATTCATACATGGCCAGAGTAAGAACATACTCCTTCAAAATCGGGTTAAAATAATAAACCTTAGCCGATAAAAATTCGTTTACAGCCGTTTGTTCATCTATTATGCCATACCTTAGACAAAGCAAGGTAGAATATGAGCGGTTATATAAATCGTTAAGATCATGCGATTCTGTAAAAGGCAAATACATACCCCTGTATAATTTCAGCCGTCTGATATTTTCTTCCGATTTTGTTTCAAAGGGACTTGCAAGCAAGAGGAGAGACGGATCCTCATCCTGCCATGCGTAAAGGCGGGAAATTATATGTCCGGCCAACTTTTTACCGAAAAAGCTTACCTTTTTTCCTCGTTCACGCAAAAAGAATAATTTTGCAAAAGAGGAATTAAAGGCCCAACGGTCAAGAGCTTCGGAAATAAGCTGCTTTGCCTCTTCATGCCTGCCTAACCCGTAGAGAGCATCCGCCCTTACATAGTCCGATTCGGCAGATTCAAAGGGTAAAAGCTTGACAAGCTCCAGAGCTTCCTTGTATTTTAACATCCTTGCATTAACTTGAGCCGCCAATAAACGGCCGGCATTTATATCGTATAATCGCCAGATCATTCCATCGGTACAGGCTGCATCGGCTTTTTGCAATATATCTTCATTAGGATAATTTAGTTTTAAGCTGCATACTGCCTGAATATATAAAAAATCGGCGGTTTTCGAATCATAGACTTCACCGAGCTGAGCCTCAAACAAGGCTTCTTTCCATTTTTCTTCGGTAAAGAGCTTAGCGGAATTCTGCAAATATGATAGGGCGGCAGATAAATTTACCCCCTCACTTTGATTTGCATAAATACCTACACAAATTAAAATAAAAAAAGCACATAATCTATGCTTGAGTTTAAAACACTTAAATCTACAGGAATATTTCATCTCTTTACTCCTAAATCCCCTACAACATACCAATTTTTTTTGCCGAAAACGGCTCCGTATATACCTTTAACTACCCCGCCCTCTTCGATTATCGGCAAAATATTTCTATTTTCATAGTCTATATTCCACTCATTTATAATTTTTTTTACCGATTTTTTTGAGCCCGAAGAGGTCTCAATTTCATCTCCAAAGAGGCGTGAACGCACACAAAAGGGAGGCTTAAAAGGACCTATACCGCAGGTTTTATCGCTTTCATGCACTATAAAGAAGCCGTCTTCATTTTCTAAGACCTTAAAAGTTCCGGCAGGGGTATCAAAGGAGCAAGGCTTATCAATCCAGATAGAATAAAAAGCTTCGCTTGTCTTTTCTTCGGTTACGGCCTTAAAAAGAAATACCTCATCTCCTTCTTTTTTTATACAAAAGCCACCAGAAAAAATTATCTTTTTCGTATCGGAGAGCTTCATCAAATCGTCAAAGACCGAGTAAGGGATCCTTCTTTTTCCTTTTAAAAGAATAAGACCTTCTTGAAGAAATTTAAGTTTTAAGGCTTCTTCAAGGCTTAGAAAAAAAAGAAATTTACATCGGCAGCACTCTTCCTTTTTATCCAATACCCATGTTTCTTTTTTTGCCTTATAAGAGGCGATAATAAAATCGTTTTGAGCCTTTATTTTTGCCAAACTTTTATCCAAGCCGCTTTGCCAGCCGTCAAAGCAGATTGTCAAAACAGGAAGAAGATTATGTCTGACCTTGTTTCTAAGATATGAGGTTTCAAGATTAGTAGCATCTTCTCTCCACGGGATATTTTTTTCTTTTAAATATTCTTCTATTTCCGAGCGGCTGATATTAAGCATGGGCCGAATAAATCTTCCCCGTCTTGGAGAAATCCCCATAAGGGCTTCAGGCTCGGAGCCTTGAAAGAGCCTCATCAAAACCGTTTCATAATTATCGTTTTTATTATGGGCCGTTAGAATATAATCGGCATTTAAGGAGTCGGCAGCCTTTTCAAACTCATTGTACCTTAAAAAGCGGGCAGCATCTTCAATTCCCGTTTTTCTATTCCCGGCCTCATCAAATACCGTATTTTTAGGAATTTCGACCAAGATACATGGACATTTATCTTTACAAAAGTCTAAAACAAATTGGGCATCGCCTAAGGTTTCTTTTTCGGGTCTTATATTGTGGTTTACAGTCAGTACAAAAATTTCGGCATTTATATCGCTTTTCAATTCCAAAAAGGCTGAAAGCATGGCCATAGAATCGGCTCCCCCTGAAACGGCAAGCAGGAGTCTCAAAGGTGCGGCCGGTTGGCCGGCTGTAAAGCAAGCCTCTTTATCAGAGTTTTGGCCGGCCGTTCTATCGCATAAGGAGGAAAAGCCTAAAAGCACATCTTTTAAAAACGATTTTGCCATAAAATAGATTTTACACAATTTCTAAAAATGGTCAACAGTCAAGAAAAAATGCAGGGAAAGTTATAAAGACATAAAAAAACTTCCGCCCTTTAAATGGAACGGAAGTTTTGAAATATTAAGATTAAAGCTTATTTATCCTCTGCAGCAGGTTCGGGTGCGGCAGCGGCAGCTTCGGTTCCTTCACTTTCAGTTGCAACCGGTGTTGTACTTTCAGCAGCAGCAAACTTAATAGCAGCAACCGTTATATCATCGCTTGTTAAAACGGTAACGGCCTCAGGAAGCTTAATATCCCTGACGTGAAGAGATTGATTTACATCAAGTGCAGAAACATCAACGATAATCCTGGCCGGTAAATCCTTAGGTAGGCACTCAAGTTCAAGCTCGGTAATACCTGTCTCAAGAATTCCGCCATGGCGTACGCCTTCGGGAGAACCTTCAAGTCTAATCTTAACCTTTGTACGTAAGGACTTTCCTCTTTCTACTTCGTAAAAGTCGATATGTTTAATCTTGTCCGTAACAATATCATGCTGAAAATCTTTAATAAAAACTTCGTAATCCTTTCCCGCTGCATTTAATGTTACAATAGTACTTTCGGTAACAAGTTTAAAAAGTTTCATAAATTCTCTTTCATCAACATCAATAGAAACGGATTTGCCGTGCCTATCATACATTACTGCAGGAATTCTTCCAGCTTTTCTCATTTTTACAGCGGCATTTTTACCATATGTTGATCTTTCATTTGCGTTTAACAGTCTCTGTTCCATAATCCCAGAACTCCTCTAATACCAATTATTTAGTTTGCAACAAGGACCGCCGATAAAAGCAGCCTCAAAACTGGGACGGTAGGATTCGAACCTACGGAATGACGGCACCAAAAGCCGTTGGCTTACCACTTGCCGACGTCCCAAAATATATACAAAAAGCCGAGAGCTAAATTGTATCCAAAAACAGAAAAATAAATATTACGTCACAAATTGATTGCTAAAGCTACACTTCAGCCTCTTGCCCCGGCATAACAGGTGTTTTTTCGTAAACCTCCAAAACAGCCTTTGTCATCTTTTCTCTAAACTCGGCAGTGATAGGATGAGCTATATTTTTAAACTCACCGTTACTCAACTTCCGGCTGGGCATTCCAATGTACAAACCGTCATTACCCTCGATCACTCTTACATTATGAAGGACAAAGCAATCATCAAACGTAATATTAGCATAAGCCTTTAAACTATTCCCCGGACTCACCCTCTGAACACGGACTTCTGTAATTTCCATACTGTCCTCCTTGCATAATAATATCGGTAACATCTTACCTACCAATATTTTACTACGCTTTCTATCAGAACGCAAGTAACAAGAAGAAAAAACATTGTCTATATTCAGCAAAAAGCTTGGAATAAGCATTTTTAACTGTTTTTTCATCTTTAAAAAGCCCGAAAACCGAAGAACCTGCACCGCTCATAAGAGCAAAATCGGCTCCGTAAGTTAAAAGGTCTAGTTTTGCCTTTTTTATTGCAGGATATTCATTAAAAAGAACATCTTCAAAACTGTTAAAAAAAGGCCATTCACGGCAATCTTTGCCGCAAAAAAGCTCAGGATTAAAAGCAGCATTCAGTATCTCCGATTCTTTACGGCCTAAAAGGCTGTAAGCCCTAGGTGTAGCGCTTTTTATTTCGGGATAAATCAAAATCCCAAAATAATCTGCAGAAACGGAAACTCTCTTTATTTCTTCTCCGCGGCCTTGTACAACCGCAGCTCCATCTCCCAAAAAAAACGGAACATCGCTTCCTATTTTTAAAGCTATAGCCCTTAAGTCTTCTTCCGGTAAAGCGGCAGAAAACATATCGTTAAGACCTCGCAAAACCGAAGCGGCATCGGAAGATCCGCCTCCCAATCCGGCACCTTCAGGGATTTTTTTTAAAATCCTAACGGAAACGCCGTCAGAAATACCGGTAAAGTTTTTAAACTCTTCATAAGCTCTTGTAATTGTGTTTTCTGCCGGCAATTCAGCCAAAGGAGAAAGCACCCTACACTCTTTTCTATCCGGTTTTCTTTGCATTAAAAGCTCATCGGCAAGAGAAATCGGAGCAAAAACACTTACAATGTCATGAAATCCGTCGCTTCTCTTTCCTAAAACTTCCAAATGCAGATTAATTTTTGCATGAGCTTTAAGGCTAATCGCACTTTTAATCATGTCTTAAGCATTATATCCAATTATAAAGTTTTGTCAATACAAAATAATGGAAATCTCAATAATTTAAGTTTTTTTGTGATAAGGCTGAATAAAAAAATCGATATTTTTATAGACTAGTTATTCTTTCCCTTCCGATTGACTTTATTTTGCAATTTATTCATAAAGGCCTTATACTTAACGATGATGCTTTAATTTTAAAAATAGGGAACTGGGAGCCTCAAAATAAAAAGAGGCTTGAAAAACTGATACGCGAAAAGGCCTTTAACGGGAATTATGCCGTTTTTGACTGGGATTTTACTTCAATTTTTTATGACACACAGGATAATCTTTTTGTGTACCAGATTGAAAATCTTTGTTTTAATTTAAACCCCGAAGAATTTAATCAAACCATAAGGGCGGGAATTCCCCAAGATGAGATTTTACCCCATACGGTAAACGTTGAAGGCAGGGCCTTAACTGCCGAAGAACTTTCGGACGATTTAAACGAACGCTACAAGTTTCTA
>ERZ772960.3009-NODE-3009-length-11672-cov-2.017130_pt1 | contig 11672 bp, 10 predicted proteins | sample MGYA00580678_ERZ772960 | MGnify/ENA primary metagenome ERZ772960 (study PRJEB29015, sample SAMEA2737930) | human oral metagenome | biome: human oral; feature: human-associated habitat; material: dental | place: China | collected 2059 ...
TTTTTAATTGTTGTTTTCAATATTATTTTCAGCTTTTGTCTTGTCTTTTTCTTTTTAAAATTATTATATCCTTACAAGGTTTTATACTTTGTTTTTTCAGTATGGATCAGCTATACCTGCCTTGCAGCCCGCTGTCTTCAAAAAGAAGCTATAAAAGTTTTTAAGGCCTTACAGATAAGCCTTGAAGAGGGAAGAAAGCAGATTGCAAATATTGTAGGCAGGGATACCGAGTCTTTGGATGAAAAAGGAGTGAGCCGTGCCTGTGTTGAAACCATAGCCGAAAATACAAGCGACGGGGTTATAGCCCCATTGTTTTTTATGATGCTTTTAGGGCCTGCGGGCGGTATAGCTTATAAGGCTGTAAATACCATGGATTCTATGCTCGGCTATAAAAATGAAAAATATGCCGACTTGGGATTTTTTCCGGCAAAGATTGATGATATTATAAACTATGTTCCGGCCCGCCTTTCAGCCTTGCTTATTCTTGCAGGTTCTTTTTTTTGTAAACTTATAAGACCGGCACAAAGAGGTTTGCAAAAAAGAATTTCAAACAAAATAATTCTGAAACTAGCGGCAATAAAAAGAGGTTTTAAGATTTGGCGGCGGGATTGCAGAAAACATTCAAGCCCCAATTCCGCTCATCCTGAAAGCGCTGCTGCCGGTCTTTTAGGTTTAAAGCTTGGCGGCCCGAACTATTACGGCGGAGTGCTTGTCGAAAAGCCCTTTATAGGGGACGAGCTTTTTGAAATTGAAGATGAAGATATAAAAAGATGCATACAGCTGATGTATGCATCCGAGATTTTTATGTTTGGGCTTTATGCTTTTTTTATTTTTCGGGAATATCTTTTCGGTTTTTAGCTATTTTTGAAATAAGACCGTATTCTACGGATTCTTCAGCATTGAGCCAGCAATCCCTGTCCGTATCCTTTGCAACCTTTTTTTCATCCGTGCCTGTTTCTTCCGCAATGAGCTTATTTATTTTTACTCTCATCTTTTCAAGCTCTTTGGCGTGTATTTCTATTTCGGTTGCAACTCCCTTTATGCCGGACAATGGCTGATGGATAAGGTAGTGGCTGTTAGGCATACCGAAACGGCGTTCCTTGTTTGCGGCAAGAAGAATGATGGATGCTGCACTGGCAACGAGGCCCATGCCTATTGTGTAGACAGGTGCCTTGATAAATCTTATCATATCGAAGATTGCAAACCCTGCATCGGCATCTCCCCCGGGGGAGTCTATATAAATATAAATAGGCTTTGTTGCCGACAAGGATTCCATGAGTAAAAGCTGGCGTACTATTTTTTCGGAAAGCTCCTTGTTGATTTCTCCGGCCAAAATAATTTGGCGTGTATTAAGAAATTTTTGCATCAAAGCATCGTCATCATTTGTTTTATTTTTTTTCTCTTCGTTAGTTTCATTTATAAAGTTCATGTAAGCTCCTAAAATTTTTTTGTTCACAAAGACTAATATACAAAAAAATTAAACTATTGTATAGAGGGTAATTTTTAAACCCTATTGTACAAGATATTCCAAAGTTTCAATTTTTCGGTCATCTCGCAGTTTTCGTAAGAGCCGGTTACTCTCCATTGCCAGTTTCTTCCGACTGTTGAAGGTTCATTCATTCTTGCTTCCGAATTTAAAAATAAAAGATCCTGCATCTGTACGGCTGCAAAATCCGCCACGGAAGAAAAAGCTTTTCGGATTATTTCGGAGGCTAATTCTTTTTTAAATTCATAAGTGTTTAAAATGGAACAAATCCTTTTATCTTCTTTTTTTCCGTAAAGATAGGTGTAAATAAATTTCAGCATCTCATCGGAAGAACTTTCAAGCCAGCCCATGATTGTGTCGTTGTCGTGGGAGCCGGTATATACGGCACAGTTTTTTTTGTGGTTATGAGGCAGATAAGGGTTAATCATATTTTCCGATTTAAATTCGTTTAAGTCGAAAGCAAATTGTAATATCTTCATCGTCGGGAAATTAAAATCATCTCGTAAGCGGGCAACTTCAGGGGTTATAACTCCCAAGTCTTCAGTTAGTATAGGAAGCTCGCCCCTGTATTTTTCATCCAATGAAATCAGATCCTTTTGTATTTCTTCAAAAAAATGATGGTCAGGGCCTTTCACCCATTTTCCTTCTTGAGCCGTTTGTGCACCTTGGGGGATAGACCAAAAGGCTTCAAAGCCTCTAAAATGGTCGAGGCGTATTATGTCAAATAGTTTTAGGGTATGTCTTATGCGTGCCTTCCACCAGAGGCAGCCGTCTTTTTTCATCTTAGCCCAGTCATAAAGAGGGTTGCCCCAAAGCTGCCCCGTAGGACTAAAAAAATCGGGAGGCACACCGGCGACGGCTGTAGGCTTAGCTTCTTCGTCCAGTAAAAATAAGCTTTGGTTTTGCCAAACATCGGCTGAATCCATTGCCGCAAATATCGGAATATCTCCTATAAGTTGTATGCCGTTTTTTTCAGCATAATCTTTTAATTTTTTCCATTGCGAAAAAAAGAAAAACTGTATAACCTTTTGGGCTTCATATTCTTCGGAGTGTTTGTTTAAAAAATCTTTTACTTCGTTTTCTTTATTTAAGGCAAGTTCCTTGGGCCAAACTTCATTCCAGATTCCTTGCACTAAATTTTCTTTATTTGCTCTTTCTTCATAGTCTTCTTTAATTGTCATAAAGGCTGCATACCCGTCCAGCCAAAAACTTTCTTCTTGATAGAAATTTTCAAGTTCTTCTTTTAAAGATGAGTCTGTTTCCGTTTTGTGCAATAAAAATGCTGCCGCTTTTTTTAACATTTTTGTTTTATGGTAATGGATTAAACCGAAATCCGCTCTTTTAGGATCAGTGTTTTCTTGTACGATTTTTTTGTATTCGTCAAAATCTTTTTTTTCTAAAAAGCCTTTTTCACAAAGATCTTGAAGATTTATAAGATAAGGGTTTCCTGCAAAGGCCGAAAAAGAAGCGTAGGGTGAGTCTCCATAACCTGTGGGGCCAATCGGAAGCATCTGCCAAACTCCCGTTCTTGTTTTTTTTAACCAATCGATAAAGGTAAAAGCCTCTTTACCGATTGTCCCTATGCCTTCATCATTTGGCAATGAGGTAGGATGTAAAATAATACCTGAACTTCTTTTCATGGGTTTTCCTCCTTTAGCAGCTTATAATTTATCAGTTTATAATTTTCGGCTATGTAAAATATAATTCCCGTAATTCCCGGAAATATAAATAGGGCAGGGAATGAAATAAGTAATTTTAGGGCACTGAAGAATACTATCTTATATGTAAAAAAAGAATTTTCAAAAAAAAGATAAAAGGATTTTTTTAAGTTGCCGATTATTCCTTCATTTTTCTTTTGAAAAGTGATTATGGCCGGATACCAAAAAATAGAAAGCTCAAAAATAAAAAAAATAAAGAGAATGAATACTGAAAGAAAATATCCCGTAATAGTTTTTAGCTTTAAAAAATATCTTAATAAAAAAATCAGTGCCGATAGAAATGATAATTTTATTGCAGATATAATTAAAGCTTCTATAAAATTTTCTTTTACACCGGCTATAAGGCTTTTTATATTTGCCTCATCCTCTTTATAATAAAAAGAATATAAGGCAAAACTTATTGCTTGAAAGATTATATAAAAACTTATATTAAAGACAATAGCCGTAAAATAAGTTTTAGGTAAAATTACCGGCATAAAAATAAATAGAATGAGTAGAAAAATAAAAATTATGTTTAAAAAAAATATTTCTTTTTTCTTTTTTATCATCGTGTTAGTTAAGATTGACGGCAGGTTTTGAGTTTTCTGTCTGCCTTAAATCTATCTATTGCAAGTTCTATTAAGTGCATTATAAGCTCGTTATATGGAAGCCCCGAAGCTCCGCACATTTTAGGGAACATCGAAATCGAGGTAAAGCCCGGAATCGTGTTTACCTCGTTTAAGTATATCTTGCCGGTTCTTTTGTCGATAAAAAAATCCACGCGGGAAAGGCCTGAAAGATCCAAGGCTTCATAGGCCTTGATAGCGGTTTCTCTGATTGTCTTTCTTTGAGTTTCATTTAAATCGGCCGGAATCTTTAATTCGGCTCCATTCGGATCAGTGTATTTTGCTTCATAGTCATAAAATTTATGGGTCGGGATTATTTCTCCCGGAATGTAGGCAACCGTTTTTGTGTTTCCTGTAACCGAACATTCTACTTCTCTGGCTTCAATACATGCTTCGACTAAAATTTTATTATCCCATAAGAAAGATTCTTCTGCCTGTTCTAAAAGTTCGTTTCTATTCTTTACCATTCCGGCACCCACAGAGCTTCCAGCCCTGCACGGTTTTATAAAGAGGGGATATTCCAAGTCTTTTTCGGCTTTTGCTAAGATTGTTTTTTTCTTTTCAGGATCATCCCAGTCCTGTTTTTTGATTGCTATATAGGGTACAATGGGAAGGCCCGAATAATCCCAAATCATCTTGGTTTTTTCCTTATCCATCGAGATGCTTGTGGACATTACATCGCCCCCTACATAGGGGAGGTCGGCCATTTCAAAGAGACCTTGAATTGTGCCGTCTTCTCCGAATCTTCCGTGTAAAACGGCAAAGACCGCATCAGTCGGTAAAAAGTCGTCTCCTGCTTTTAAACCTTTTTTTGCGCCGCCTCCAGGAATGACGGTTACTCGCTTTGCCTCATCTTTTTTTATTTTTAAAACGGCATTTTCGTTTTTTATAATCCTTTCTCTTTCTTCATCTCCATGTAAATACCATGCTCCGCTTTTAGAAATACCGATTAGGTGAAGTTTGTGTTTTTTATCTATTGTCCTTATAATCGATGATGCCGACTGTAGGGAAACCTCATGCTCGCTTGACTTTCCGCCGTAAATGATTGCTATATTCATATCTACTCCTAATAGTCTCTATAAACTAACCTTGAAATTCATTCTACCATTATTTTATAAAATTTTCAATCAGATGTGATTGTTAAACCCCATTAAAAACTTCAATGCCTTTATGAGTAATTTCATTTTTATTATCCGATAAAAAAACTTCTAAGATGCTGATTGTAGAATTTTTAGGGGCAAATTTATTTCTTAAAGAAAAATTATCCAAGGCCCATGCGAGAGCCATTGTTATTGTGCCGTAGTGAGTTACGATGATTATGTTTTCATCTTTTAAGGCTGCTTCTTCTAAAAAGTCGGAAGTTCTCTTAAAATGTTCAAAGGAGGTTTCGCCTTCAGGCGGGGCTGAGCTGTCATTGTTTTCGATCCAGTTTTTTGCTTCAATAGGATATTTTGTTTGAGCTTCTTCAAAGGTCAAGCCCTTAAAAATACCGAAGTTATATTCTTGGAGTCTCTTATCGGTTTGAATATTTTTAAGACCTAAATATTCGGCTGTTTGTAAGGCTCTTTTGAAGGGGCTTGAATAAACTTTAAAAGAAGAAAAATCCTTTAGTTTCGGTTTTAAACCGTCAAGCATAGGATAGGCTTCTTCCGCCAAGGGACTGTCGTCAAAACTAAAAATTCTTTTTTTGTTTGTTACAGTGATTCCGTGTCTTATCAAAACTATTTTCATATTTTATCCTTGGATTTTTATAAATGGACGTTTATAAAAAAACTTGTACTTAAAACTGCCAGTTCCGTTAATTCTACAATAAGGCCGTTTACATCTCCTGTGGTGCCGCCTATTTTTTTATATGAAATTCTTATTACGATAAATGTTAGAATAAATGAGGTTAAGGGAAGAAGTAAATATTTTAATCGTTCTGCTAAAATAAAAGTTCCTTGTATTTTTGAAAAAGCTGCTATCTCAGGCGTAAAAAGGGAAAGGAAACATACGAGGATCAGCCAAAAGAAAAAACTAAACTTTGATGCCGACTTATGGAAGAGCAGGCCAAGGCCCGTATCCTTTGCAGGTTTTGAAAAAACTACAACTGTCAAACCTGAAAGCCTCGAAATTATTCCGGCTAGTATGAGCAGGCCTGCATCAGGCATTATGGTAGAATAGTTTATGTATCTGAGAAGCAAAAATACATTAAGCCCTATTGTTCCGTATGTTCCTATTCTCGGATCCTGCATAATTTCCAATATTTTTTCTTTTTTTCTTGCAGAAAAAAAACCGTCTATAGTGTCTCCGACTCCGTCAAGGTGAATGCTGCCTGTTAAAAATAAATAGAGGAGCAAACTTATAAATCCCGACATTGCAATATATTTTTGCGGGAGAAAATAGATTGGGATAAGAACAATTCCCGCAATAAGCCCTCCTATAAGAGGTAAAAAATAAAAAGCTCTTTTAATATTTTTTTCGTTAAAGTCTATGTTTATGTTGATGGGAATGCGGGTAAAAAACTGCAAGGCTAAAATAAAACCTTTCATATTGATGCTCCGTCTTTTATTTTTATGGGTAGGCCGCAAACGCAGAGAACAACCTCATCTGCAAGCTCGGCGATTTTTGCATTTACTATTCCTTGAATATCCGAAAAAGCTCTTGACACGGGATGCATCGGTACAATAGATGACCCGACCTCATTGGTTACAAGAATTAAGGAGCCGTTTATTTTTTTTATTTCTAAAATAAGATTTTTGATTTGAGTTAATGAAACATCGATTGTCTTTTGAATATCTTCTTCGCAGGGCTTTTCTTTTTCTCCTGTTATTTGAAAAAGAATTCGAGAAATTAAATTTGTTATGCAGTCAAGCAAATAGTGTTTTTCTCCGTTGACGGCTTTTTCTAAGTTTAAAAAGCCCTCATAGGTACGCCACTTTGGGTTGCGTCTTTTAATATGCTTTTTTACTCTTTCCTGCATTTCATCATCATAGATTTCGGCGGTTGCTATATAGACAACATCATTTATTCCGTCTAAAAGTTTTTCGGCATAGGCCGATTTTCCGCTCCTCGATCCGCCTGTTATAAGTGTTATCATAAGATAATTATATCAAAAAAAAGGAAAATGTTAAGAGGGTAAAGAAACTGCGTAAGGGGTTTTAAAGAGCCTTATTTTTAAAAAATGCCAAACGCATAAAAAAGCCTTTTACGGCAGGAAGACTTTCATAATAAACCGTTCCGTCCGTTTCTTTTACTCTTTCTTCGATAGCTTTTAAGCCTATTCCTTTTTTGATGTCGGTACAGCCGATCCCATTGTCCTTCATAGTAACTATGAGAGAGGTTTCGGTATAGGAAAAGTGAATCGTAATTTTTGAAGCATTGCTGTACTTTGCAGAATTGGATAGAAATTCCTGAGCCGCCTTATATACTGCATGACTTTGTTTTTCGTTTAAACTCCAAATATCTTTTGAAAAAGTAAACTGTACATTGATATTTGTCATTTTTTTAAATTCCCCTATCAGATTGTGAACTAGGATTATTATTTCATACTTATTATAATCTACCGGTTTTAATTCTCTCAGAGCAAACCTGACTTCTTCTAAATTCTTTTTAGCAAAGGCATTTAAATCTAAAATTTTTTGAGGTAAATCATTGTTGTTGTTCTTTGCAGCGGCATATAGTGCATTTAGCTGAATAATCATTGTAGAAAGTCCGTGTCCTACGCTGTCATGTATTTCTCTGGAGATGCGGTTTCTTTCTTTTAGGGTCATAAGGTCTTCTATCGACTCATTGTATATTTCCAAATCATGAATGGAATTTAAAAGCTCTTCTTTTTGAATGTTTAATTCTTCTATTTTATTTTGGGAAAAAATAATTTTATTTTGATTTAGTTTAAAATATTCTAAAACCCCTCCGCTTAAAATAAAAAGAGCCGTATAGTTTATGGTTATTCCAATATCAAAATTTCTTAGTGAAAATATACAGACTGCAAGGCCCATTATTCCCAATATGTAGGTATACGGCTTTGAATTATAATAAAAACTGTCTATCAAGGGAATTAAAAATATAAGGAAAGGAATTACTAGCCCTGTAATATGTAGAAAAAAACAAAGAGTCCAATCGGTTAAACAAAGAGCAAAAAGAAGAAAAGTTTTCCTATTTATATAAAAGAGTCTAAGATTAAACAGTATAATAAAACAAAGATATAATAAAAACTGAATTCCGGTAATCTTATCTCCGTTTACGCTTATTTGAATGAGACTTGATGTTATTAAAAAATAATGAATAAAAATAAAAAACTTATTTTTCATAAAGCCGATTATATTATAATAATTAAGTTTTTGCAAGATTGAGACTTAAAAAAAAGGAGGCAGAAGCTGCCTCCTTTAAATTGATTTTAATTTATCTCGTTGTTAAACTCTTTTATTTTCCAGCTTCCGGCTGTAAAAATAGCGGCAGTCATCGCCCAGACTATCAATATGTTTGGAAAAAGTTTTTCTTTATCCAGCATTTCCATCAGCCAGTATAGGGGCGAAAACATGGAAATATTTTTAAACACAGCGGGAATTGAAACAAAGGGCATTACAGAAATAATAGCAAGGAAAAATAAAACTATTGTAAGAAGACTTGTTATATTCGAAGCAAGAGCCAGTTGCGATTCCTTTTTAAAAATTCTTGCTATTAAAATAGCTATGGATAGAGCAAAAAAACTTGTTGAAACCACGGCTAAGAATATCAAGGGAAGTCCCGTAATTTCTAATTTAAATATTATTGTCGCAGAAATAAAGACTATCATATTTACTACCACTTGAATAAATACAAAGGCTAATAAAAAGCTTCCCACGATTTTAAATTCGGAGTTTGGGCTTATTATTGCACGTGCCAACATCTTTGTTTCCCTAAATTTTATTAAGTCGGTTACAATCGCTGTTGAGCCGAAAATAATCATATACAATACAAGCAATGTCATTATTTTTAGGCCTAGACTTATAATATTTTTATTATCCGGTGTTTTAAATACAATATTTATATTGTTGTTTAAAAGATTTTCTTCATTTTCGGCTAGGCTCGAATTTTTAATAAAATTATTTAAAAGATAAGCATTGATACTTAAATTGAGTGCTTGGATTCTATTGTCAAGAATAATGCTTTCTTCCGTTTTTAAAATTTCAAGTTCCGGCTTTTCATTTTTTGAAATTTTTTCGGAAAAATCTTTAGGTATAATTATAAGACCGGGTATTTTTCCGGTTGCAAGTTTTTCCTTAACCTTTTCTAATTCTTCTTCTCTATTTTCAGGACGGACTGTAGACTCGGAACCGGAAAAAAAGTTTTTCCATAAATCTCCCGTATCATCAACAAAATAGCCTATTTCATTCATTTTAACGGCATAATCAGCCTTTTTAGTTTCCAAATCATCGGTATCTTTCGGATCAAGAACAAATCTTATTACAAAAATAAGAATTATCATCGCAAAAGGGAAAATAATTAACATACCGGCATTTGTTATATTTTTTAGTATTCTTTTTAGCTGTGCTAAAAATAAACCTACGAATTCCTTCATATCATACTCCTTAAATTTCTGTCTTTCTAAAATTTACCATTAGTAAACCCAAAATATAGAATACTGCGCCAAAGATGAGCATTATAATCAAACTGCCTATCATTCCTCCAAAAGAATTTTCCAGAACAATGTTCTTAAGAGGATTTGTTATAATTTGGGAAATGTTATATTTAAAAAATAGTTTCGCAATTCTGTTTTCATTTGGAATTGAAAAAAGGACAGATCCCAAAACACCGAAAACAAAAAATATGATCATGGTTATTGCATATACAATTTCTTGTTTATTAATGCTTACCAGTGAACAAGCAAGAGTTCCGGTTACAATGGAAAAGCTTGCAGCATATATAAGAAGAAGAATTGGGTTACCCATAAAAGAAACTTTTAACAATCTAAAGATTAAAAGATAAATTGTTATAGCAATAAATACTTTTAAGGCTATACTTATTATTTGAGCATTAAAGATATAGGTCGAGCTTTTAGGTATTGAGTTAATACGCAGGGTAAGACCGGCAGCTTTTTTCTTATATGATGGATTAAGGATTTCCATAACAAACATAAAAAATAAAAAGATGCTTATGGATATTGCATAGACTTCATAACTTGACATACTGTGAAGAGCCGGGTGCATAAGAATTTTGCCTATAGGTTTAGCCGCTTCTTTTTGAATATTAAGATACTGATTCATAAGCTCCGTAGATTGATTGGAAGCTGTAATCGCCTTAGTCATTTTATAATTCCCGTTAATGGAACTGCTTATGTTTTTAATTATATTCGATAAAAAACTAATTGATGCAGAAGACTTTTCTTTACCGATAATTAAAATATCAAATTCTTTGTTTTCTTCAACTGCGGTTTGGTAACCTTTAGGAATTTTGATTTTATATTTGGCATTTGTTTCATCCTCAATTTTTATAAAATCTTTTAAAGAGTTTGAATTTAAGGTACCGGTCAGCTGTTCTGATAAAAAAGTCTTATCTTCATCATATAAAAAAACTGAAATAGCCTGTTCATTTGTTTCAGCTTTAAAATCCGATTTTCGTAAAAATCCATTATAGCCTACAAAAAAAATCGGAAGACAGAGGTAGAGTAAAATAAAGGTAATAAAGTTATCTTTTACCGCTATAAGCGTAATTTTTAAAAATGTTTTCATCTATATTCCTCCTATGAATGTGATGTTTTGTGCGAAGCACAAAACTCGAAATTGAAGCGTAGGGCACCATTTGTGCCTGAAGCTTCAATCATTCTCCTACTCACGCAATTTTTTCCCTGTGAGCTGTAAAAACACCTCGCCTAAATTCAGTTCATTTATTTGTATGGCCTTGATTACGGCTCCTGATGTTTGCAAAATTTTAATAAGCCCATCAAGGTTGACCTTATCTCGTTCATAAAGAATATTCAAGGTATTTGCTTCTTTTTCTACATTTAAGGCTCCGTCCAAAAGGCGGATTTTTTCTATTAGGTCTTCATTTATATTGTCTGCTTTTATTTCGATGGTTACGGTTCCGTTGGCCTTTTCCTTTACGGAATTAAGCGAGCCGTAGGCAATCTCTCTTCCTTCATCGATTACAAAGATATTTTTGCAAAGTTCTTCGACCTCTTCCATGTAGTGGGAGGTATAAAGAATTGTAGTTTTATCTTGTGAATTTACCTTGCGCAGATATTCAAAGATATTGTTCCTTGACTGAGGGTCAATACCTACCGTGGGCTCATCTAAAATTAAAAGACGGGGCTTGTGCATAATGGCTGCAGCAAGGTTGAGCCTTCTTTTCATACCGCCTGAAAATTTTTTCACCTTTTCTTTTTTCTTTTCGGTTAAGCCGACCACTTCCAAGGCCTCATTTACAGCTTCTTTTAATTTTTTCCCTGAAAGGCCGTATAGGCTTGCAAAAAAATTGAGGTTGTCGATTGCCGATATGTCTTCCGATAAGGCAAGTTCTTGAGGGACTAGACCTATCAGCCTTTTTGCTTCTATCGGCTTTTTTTTGATACTGTGTCCGCCTATAAGCACCTCTCCGTTTAGCGGATCCAATATTCCGGTTATTATATTTATCAGGGTGGATTTTCCGGCTCCGTTAGGTCCGATTAACCCGAACATATCGCCTTCTTCAATATCAAAAGAAACACCTGAAAGTACCTGTTTTTTTCCGTATTTTTTTGATACATCCTTAACTTCCAATATTTTCATAAACACCTCCAAAAAAGTTTTTTGATTGATATGCCTCAATTTTAATCGATTTTGCTTAAAATAAAAGTGCCGAAAGTCATTTTTTATAGGGAAAATAGTAATGATTTTTTCCGGCATAGGCTCTTGTATAAAGGGC
>ERZ772960.3011-NODE-3011-length-11667-cov-8.543145_pt1 | contig 11667 bp, 5 predicted proteins | sample MGYA00580678_ERZ772960 | MGnify/ENA primary metagenome ERZ772960 (study PRJEB29015, sample SAMEA2737930) | human oral metagenome | biome: human oral; feature: human-associated habitat; material: dental | place: China | collected 2059 ...
GTGAGGACATCGCGGGCAGCATCGCGCACGCGAAAATGCTCGCCAAGTGCGGCATCATCGCGGAAAAGGATAAAGATGCCATCATCTCCGGGCTGCGCGATATCCTGCAAAAAATCGAGCACGGCGATTTCGACTTCGCCGTTGCGCTCGAAGACATTCACATGAACATCGAGAAGCGCCTGACCGACGCGATCGGCGAGGCAGGCGGCAGGCTGCACACGGCACGCAGCCGCAATGACCAAGTCGCGCTCGACACGCACCTCTATGTGCGCGGGCAGACGCTCGCCGTGCTCGGCTGCATTGCCGATCTGCAGCGTGCGCTCGTCGAAACGGCGGAGCGCTATCCCGACGTGATCATGCCGGGCTACACGCACTTGCAGCGTGCGCAGCCGATCCTCTTCTCGCATCACATGCTCGCCTACTTCTCCATGCTCGCACGCGATTTCTCACGCTTCCTGGGCGTTTACGAGCGTGCGGACATCATGCCGCTCGGCGCGGGTGCGCTTGCGGGCACGACGTTCCCCATCGACCGCGAATTCGTGGCGAAGGAGCTTCACTTCGACGCTGTCTACACGAACAGCCTCGATGCCGTCAGCGACCGCGACTATATCATGGAATTTCTCTCCGCCGCCTCTATCCTCATGGTGCATCTCTCGCGACTCTCCGAGGAAATCATCCTCTGGTGCTCGCGCGAATTCTCCTTCATTGAGTTGGACGACGCGCACTGCACAGGCTCTTCGATGATGCCGCAGAAGAAGAATCCCGACGTCTCCGAACTCGTGCGCGGCAAGACGGGACGCGTCATCGGCCACCTCATGGCGATGCTCACGATCGTCAAGGGGCTGCCGCTTGCCTACAACAAGGATCTGCAGGAGGACAAGGAAGGCGTGTTCGACGCCATCGACACGGTGAAATTCAGCCTCGCCGTCTACACCGCGCTCCTGCGCGGCATGACGGTCAAAGGCGACGTCATGAAACGCGCCGTCACGGAAGACTTCTCCAACGCCACCGACCTTGCTGACTACCTCGTGAAGAAAGGCATGCCGTTCAGAAAAGCGCACGCCGTCGCAGGACGCGCCGTGCATCTTTGCATCGAGCAGGGCAAGTGGCTAGAAGACATGACCATGGAAGAATTCCGCGCCCTGTCCGACCTCTTCGACGCGGACATAAAAGAAGCCATCCGTCCCGAAACCTGCGTGAAGAACCGCAATTCTTTGGGCGGCACCTCGTACAGCCAGGTCGCATGGCAGCTTGAAAAGTCGAAAGCGCTGCTTGATGAGGAAGGTAAGAAGCAGGAAGAGTTGAAAAAGAAAGAGATTCGGTTCGATTGATGGGCAAGCCCCTTGCTGGGCACGTTGTGCCGGCAAGGGGATTTTTCTGTAGGTGTTCTTATGGAAGAGCTGTATGTGCTGACATAGAAGGAGATTTCTCTTTGAAGAAGAATAAGGTTAGCATACCCTGTGAAAATCTTTGCGGTTTATATGGTTTTGAATTGTTTTGCATACGATTGAATCTGAATAAAATCGGGCGGTGATTTTTTGCAATCGTTGACACATGTAGTGCATTGGGATGAAGATCTCCATCGTTGGAAAGAAATCAGCGCGGAAGAGGCCGTGGTAAGTTATGGGAGAAAAGTATCTGCCGCCGAGCATGTTTTTGTATGTGATATATGCAATCAGTATGTCCTTTTGGCTTATGGTGAAAAAAATTGTCCGCATTTTCGACATAATTCTGCTGAAGAGAATAAGAACTGCGAAGAGAGGACTTTCAATGCGAGCGGGGCAAGGTATTTACCAAAAGAATGCGAATTGCCTCTGCGTTTGAATGGTATTGATCAGAGGGGATTCTTTCTGGAATTGGGTTTTTTGTACGTTCCTGAAGATATTCTGCAAGAGCAGGAAGGGCAGAAAATCAAGATATGGTTGAACGATTCACGGAAATCATATACGTATTTAGTAGAACGTCTGCAGGAAGGTTCGATTACGTATTTGTTTGCAGGGGAAATTCCTGCTAAAAGTTATACAGTCGAGGCAGGAGCAGTTTTAGCGAATTATTGGCCTAAGAATGTTCATGGCATTTCTGACAAGGGAAAATTGTTTGACTTTTTTACTAGAAAGATGCTGACAGAAAGTGCCGAGGTGGCAATCGGCAAAGAATATTATTTGCTTTCCAGAAGAAAACTGACTTCGTTCCCAGGTTTATTTATAAAGAAAATATGTGAAAAAGCAGCAGCCCAACTCCCTTGGCATCTTTATATCATCCGAGCGGAATCTTTTGAAAGACCGGTTGCCCATTTCTTTCGCGAGCGCGATTATTTACTGACCGATGCCTTGACGAAACTGCAGCCGATTTGGCCGCCTTATATAGAGAAGCCTTATGCAATCCAGCATGACGGAGATTCTGTTTGGCTTCATATGTTCGAAGGCAAGGAGGTGAGGATTGAGACAAATCCACGTTCCAATGCTTTTGAAAAGCATTTTCCGACCATGGCGCGAGGGCGGATATTTGAGGTTATTTCTAAAGAGCGGCAGCAATTAGTTTCTTTAGGTCGTACAAAAGTATTGCAATATATGTATTTTTGGCGCACGGATTTTGCTGCAAAAATTCATATCCCTGACGTCAAAGTTACGGATGCAAGAGGTAAGTCGGTCTTGCCTGGAATAATGAGGCATTTGCCGCCCGAGCAAACCCTGTGCATAGAAGGGGCTTTTGCAGGCAAGATTGTTCTGCGACGCAGGAACATTGTGATTGAGGAGTGGGAGTTTCAAGCAGGCAGTCCGATTATGCTGAGCAATCTGCGTATGGGAGACTGCGTTCACGTTTTTCAAGGGTTGGATATCTTTTGGCAGATTGCCTTTGAAAGATTGGAGCAGGCAGACGATAGGCTGCAGGAAAAAGATGCCGAAACAGCAAGAAAATTGGCATCATATTCCGGCGAAGAGATGCCGATGCCGCATTCATGGGGTCATTTACCTGCCAAGCTGCAGCAATATCCACAAGTTCGTCAATGGCTGCATCATCAGATACGCCGAAGTATGATTTCTAAGGCAGCGTTTCGTCATTTCAGAAAATTCGTATCTTCATTACAGGAGGGGTTCTAGGTATGGCATATACATCGCTTTGCAAGGTTGTTGTTCGCATCGCAGGGCACAAGGGCTTGAATCGTCTCGCGGATGTTGTCGATGGCAGGATTCTTTCCGGGTATGCGGAGGATTTTCCTACGGATCATCGCAAGATTTATCTGGTAGATCAAAGCTTGCCCGAAGGGATGGTGGCTGTATGGGATTGGACGGTTCAGCCTAATGATAGAAATCCTGAAAAGCCTTATTTTGAAGCGAAAAGGAATACATACGATATTCCTGTAGAAATAGTTGTCCTTGAAAATTGTCATACGATAGAAGAGGTTTCTGCACAATTGCGCAAGGGCGTACATCATAGCAGCATGTTTGAAAAACATTTGTGGTGTTGCTATGATCGAAAGCGGGAACTAGAGGGGCTTTATTGTTGTTCAACGGATTATGAAGCGGGGGATTGTGGTTTTTGGAAATTGAAAAGTATAGTATACCGTCTTCCCGTTGTGCTTATAGGACGAGAAGACTTTGTTACTGTGGATGGGGAACAGAAAGTTTGGAATAGTTTTGATATCGCCGTGAAGAAGTACGCCCCTGTCAGAAATATTATGGCGGTTGTTCAAGATATATTCACGAGTCGATTGACTCGAAAAACGATGAAGGCTGTTGGCTTTAGTCGCAGTACAGCTCAAAAATTCAACGAATTAATAAAAAAATTGCCAAACCAAGACATCTATGAAGAAATCGAACGGAGTTGTGGCTGTGAGATAGAGGAAGCAAAGGCATTGGTGGAGCGATTTATAGAGCAGGCGGATAAGTTTTTGTGTGACGAGGATATTGAAAGTTGTGTATTAGAGAAAATCGTAGAAAAGCATCCTCATTTTCTGAATGGATATAAGGAAGAAATATCTGCGCAATGGAAGAAAGAAAACGAGAAACAAATTCTTGCGGCTGAAGATGAATTGAAAAATATAGAAACGCTGAAGTGCAAGTTGGCCGAGGAAAAGATTCTTTTGGAAAAGCAATGCGATGAAGAGCGTAAGAAATTGCAGGCGTTATTGGATAATTTGGAAGAAAAGAAAAAAATGGCTGAGGATGTGGACGTGCGTGTCCGGCAGAAAATCGAAGAGGCCAAAGAGAATGCTGCGAATTTTATTGCTGAAATGGCATTTGTCGAAGCGCGTTCGATGATGAAAGAAAGAGGCGGAAATAATACGGCCGTCTACCGATCCGGAGCAGCATTGTTGCCGGAAGATGTCGAGGCTGGGGAATCTTTCGATGAGCTATTGATCATACTGTACTGGTCACTTAAGGATAACGGTGTTTCAGAGAAATATGCTTTATCTTTGGCAAAGTACTTGTGTGCGGCGTATATCAACAAGATGCCCGTGCTCCTTGCAGGTGCAGGGGCACGGGAAATTGCAAATGCGTTTTCTGCAGCGCTCTTTGGCAGGACGGCAGGAAATATGGTTTGGCTTGGCGACTATTCGGAGGAAATTTTCCTTGAAGCGATGAAATCTTCCGACAGCATCATTATCATCGATCAGATTTTCAATCCGCAATGGAATATGGCTTTGCCGAAGCTCATGGTGCAGTCTGATAAATATTTTATGGCAGTGACCGCCTATACGGATGATCTTCTGTTGGAGCCCAAAGGTTTTGTGCATTATTTTTTACCCTTGTTTACCGATTTGTTTATGCAGGGCATACCTCAGCAGATTTATCAAGGGGGAAACAACGTTTCTTTGCTCTCGTTTGTGAAAGAAGACAGGGGCAGAAGGCCTTCGTTATGGAAGGAGCTTTCTTTGAGTGAGTTGGCAAGAACTCGCATCGGCCAAGTGCTCGATACGTTTCGTGGGATTTTCAGCGAAGAAGAATCTGAGCAGAAACTTCAGGACAGTGAGATGCTTTTTTGCATATTGCCACTTCTGATGTGGCAGGACAGGATTGAAAGCCTTGACGATAAGCTTGTTCAGCTGCGAGATGAGCAATGCTTGTCCAGAGAAGCTTTTTCGTTGATTCGCAGCTATCTGGGAGAGCGAGAGGGATAAAGTGGATCGTCTTATTGAAAAGATAGGTGAAGATTTTCACATTCTTCGAGGGGATGGGGAAAAGGAACTTGATTATATTCTGCGGCTGATATACAGCTTGTTGGGGCAGATGGGGTATGCCTCTTTGTGGGATGTGGAGGAAGATGATGCGGGGAAATATGTTTCCATCACGCATTATAAACATCGGATGTACAATGTGCTGCAGTGTTATCTTGACATGTACCCGCAGCTGGAGGCAAAACTCAAAGCTGAAGAGATATATCCGCAAGTAAAAATGGGCGTCAAAGATATTGGCAAGGCTGTCATTGAGGAAATCTTTGATGTTCATGTTTCGACCGGGATGGTCTATCATGGAGAAAGACGATTGGCTCCTGCAAGACCGAAGGAAGAGAATTTCGAAGGAATCGCATTTATACGCGGGAAAATATGGGAGAAAGATTGGTGGGTCAGCGGCCTGGGCGCATATAGAAAGATGACGGCGGCTCATCATCCGGAGGGCGTCAAAAAAATGTTTCAGTTGGAGCGTGGAAGGGTTTTCACTCCTTGGCAGGAAAGTCTGAAAAATGCTCGATGGGAAAGTCGGTGTCCGGATCTTTCCTTGGAGTATTTGCGTATGGAAAAAACATCGGGAAAAAATTGGGGAGGAATCTGGCAGAATGTACCCGTTCGACGACAAATTTCCCTGGCTAGAACAAAAATGAAGGGCAATCATGACTACTTCCTTTATTCTTGGGAGGATGAAATGCGCCTCTCGCCATTGCCCGCATGGCAAACGATTGAAGGGTCATATCGAAGTTTGGCAAACGGCTGTTTATATGCTCAAGGCAATCTGCCCAAAACGCAATATAAGGTACGAGGCAATATCGTAGAATGGCGGGTGAAATATCTCTATCCGCCGGCGGAGTCTGACTTCCTTCGCTTATACAGCTGGCCTCTTCGCTATACGAATCTTCCCAGCCCCTTTACGCGCATCGTATCAAAGGAAGTGTTTTTTCCATTGAAAGGAATTTTTGAAAGCATCGGTTATGAATTTGAGGAGGCGGATTGAATGTCGCAAGGCGCGAATTTCATACAGAAGCAGTTGCGAGAAAACCTGGAGGATTACATATGTTCGCAGTACTTCGGAAAAGTGCCCCTGCTTCTGGAGGCCGCCCGTACACGTTTTGCGCAGGAGGGCGTCCTGTATCAGCAGCCATATATCGAATCTTCCCCTGCATATAAGACCATAGCGAATGGCATCTGGAAAGCCGACCTCGCAGATTGGCTGAAGGAATTTTTTATGAAGTTGGCACGGGAGGGACTGGGCGTATATGATACGCCGTTTTCGCACCAAGTGGAGGCTTTGTCGACCGCTGTTGGAGGCAGAGATTTGTTTGTGTCCACCGGCACAGGTTCGGGAAAAACCGAGTGCTTCATGTGGCCGATCATGGCGAAACTGGCTTCGGAAGCCCATGATGCAAAGAAATCGTGGTGCAAGAGAGGCGTCCGGGCGATCATCCTGTATCCGATGAATGCACTTGTTTCTGATCAAGTCGGGAGACTGCGGCGTTTGTTTGGAGATCGAGAGAACAAATTTATTCGTATCTTCCGAGAAACATGCGGGCTGACCAGCCGACGCCCGCAGTTTGGCATGTATACGGGGAGGACGCCGTATCCCGGGGCGGAGCCGAAAAAAGCGGAAGACCGCGCTTTGGCGGAAACACTGCGAACCATGGCGTTGCCGAAGAATGAAGAGGATGAACTATATTTTGAACGTTTGTACAGTGAGGGAAGAATTCCGGTAAAGGCGAATATGGAGGACTTTATAGAGCGGCTGAAAAAAGGTAATCACATGCCCGAGGCAGAGGATGCAGAATTGATTACCCGCTTTGAAATGCAAAGATGCTGCCCAGATATTCTGATTACGAATTATTCCATGCTGGAATACATGATGATTCGGCCACAAGAAACGAGCATATGGGAAGAAACGAGAAACTGGCTTCATGCGGACGAAGCAAATAAGCTGCTGTTCGTTATTGATGAAGCGCATATGTATCGCGGCGCTTCGGGCGGCGAGGTGGCTCTGCTCATTCGTCGTCTTTTCCATAAGCTTGGCATTTCGCGCAATCGTGTGCAGTTCATTTTGACGACGGCAAGTATGCCGAATAAAACAGAGGATGACCGCAGAGCTGTGCAGCTGTTTGCTGCAAAATTGACGGCGAGGGATGATGATGGGGAATTTTACTATTTGCTGGGCGAAAAGGAAGATATGACAGGCAAGGAGCAATACGATATACCTTTTGCAAATTTCAGGGAAGTGCAGATTTCGTCATTGGAAGAAGATGGGGAAGCTCGCTTGATTGAATTGAACAGGTTTTGGCAGGGTGTGATGGGAAGAGATGGGGAATTTTCCGCGATGGGGGAAGCTTCACGCTGGATGTACGATCATCTGATTCTTTATCGGCCGTTCGCATGTCTTTTCGAGAAATGCCGCGGCAATGCCATATCTTTGAAAGAACTGGCAGCGGATATTTTCCCCGAGGCAGAGGAAGAGGAGGCGCTGCAGGCAGTCAGCGTGTTGTTGGCAATAGCTCCGTTGGCTCGGAATGACAAGGGGAGCGTACTTTTTCCTGCGCGTATGCACATGCTGTTCCGAGGCATCAAAGGCGTCTATGCTTGTACCAATGAAAAATGCAGCCATTCGCATGAGGATGAATCTTTGGCGTTGGGCGAGGTGTTCTTTTCGACGGGTCAACTTGTATGCCCGCATTGCAAGAGCTTGGTTTACGAATTGTATAACGATCGCCGCTGTGGAGCGTTGTTTTATAAGGGCTATATCTTCCGTGATGAGATGACAACGGAAGGGAGTGCCTATCTTTGGCGTTATCCTGGGCAGGTGCTGGATCAACGCTTGCATGAAATCCACCTTTACATACCATCGAAGGGGTATCGACTTCCTAAACAGCAGGGAAAGCATCCAATCAAGCCTTGCTATCTGGATGTTCATAGCGGCTTCATTGATTTTCGCGATGATTCCTTGGCGGAGGCGGAGGGGATACGGAAACTTTATTATTGCAATTATACGGCAAAGGGGCGGCCGCAGATCATTACGTTTTCGACGTGCCCGCACTGTCGTCACCAACTGCAGAAGAAACAGCTGACTTCTTTCAGCACGAAGGGAAATCTTGCTTTTTTCAGTCTGATCCAGGCGCAATTCGAGAACGAGCCTGCAGTTGCAGGAAAGGCAGAAGATGCAGAGCGCTTGCCGAATCAGGGCCGCAAGGTGCTTCTTTTCTCAGATAGCAGGCAGAGGGCGGCGAAACTGGCGCGCGATATGTCTGAGATATCGGAACTGTCGGCGGCGCGCCAGCTTTTTGTCGTCGCCATCAAGATGATGGAAGAAGCTGAAAAAGAAAAAGCATCGCTGGACAAACTCTATGGGTATATTTGTCTTGCTGCCGGGCAACGAAATGTCATGCTTCTCCATGGCGATGAAAGACAGCGGTTCATAAGCGCCAGTCGTCAAAAAAAACATGATTATGAGCGACGTATAAAGCGCGAACGTGAATATAAAGTTGAGATATCAATGGCGGTAGCCCCTGAACAGATGCAGGGGATTTTGTTGAAGTTGTTTGCGGGTGGTTACAATACGCTCTGTGATTCGGCAATATGCTGGCTGGAACCGACGAGACAAGTCATGGATAATGTGCTGGATGATCTGGCTGATGAAGGAATCCGAATCGGGGAGAAGGAACTTATCGAATTGTTCAACGCATGGATTTTGCATGTATGCGACAAGGCGATGGCCTTGGGGCATGCCATCTCGGATCATGTGAGGGCAAGCGTTCGTATTCTTTACGAGCCGTATGGCTTGCAGAAGGACGGCAAGATATTTTCGCAGAACATCCAGGAAATCATGGGATGGAGAGAAAATCCAGCGAAAGCTTTGATATATGCAAACATTTTTACCGGGAGGTTTCTGGATGATTTGAATCCCTCCAATGGTAGATGCTATGTGGACTTGTCCTGTGTCCGACCGAGATATGAACCCGACCATATCTGGCATCGCTGCGATCGGTGTTCAGAAATAACGCCGTTCCTGCTTCGAGGGAAGTGCCCGGTTTGCGGCGCAGAAAACACGCATGAGATGACGGCATCGGAATATGACGCTATGGATTATTGGCGAAAACCTGTGGAAAATGCGCTCAGAGGAGAGCGGATACAGGTGATCAATACAGAAGAGCATACAGCGCAGTTGTCGCATAAGGATCAGAGAGATAATCTATGGAGCAGGACGGAGCAATATGAGTTGAGGTTTCAGGATTTGCTGAAGGAAGGCGAAACTCCCGTGGATGTTTTGAGCAGTACGACGACGATGGAGGTGGGCATAGATATTGGCTCTCTCGTTGCCGTAGGGCTGCGCAACATTCCGCCGATGCGGGAAAATTACCAGCAGAGAGCTGGACGTGCAGGGCGGCGGGGTTCCAGTCTTTCCACAATTGTCACGTTCTGCGGAGACGGACCGCATGACACCCTGTATTTCAGCAATCCGACGCCGATGTTTCGCGGTGATTCGCGCAGGCCATGGATCGATACTGAGGGAGAAAAGCTTTTGCATCGCCATCTGAGTATCGTCATCTTGCGTGAGTTCTTATCTGCAAAAGGCTCCAGTCTGGATGCTGAACGGGCGGCAGACTTTTTAGATGACAGCTTGGAGGATTTCTTTTCATATTTGGAGCGGTGTAGGATGCGTGAAGGAATCGTCTTGATGCCGCGCCGTGCGAATTTGGACTTCAAGAAGTTTTGCGAGAGTTTGAAATTTGCCTTGCTGGAACTGAAAAAGAAGAAAGACTGGCATCCTGAATTGTTCGGAGCCGCGGAATATATGGGAACGCGAAACGGAAAAAGCTTGTTGGATGCTTTGTATGAAATTGGTGCGATTCCTACATACTCTTTCCCCAAAAATGTTGTCAGCACATATATTTATCAAAAGGATGGGGAGAAAATAGAGTATGAAGTGGAGCGTTCTTTGGAAATTGCCATTGGTGAATATGCCCCCGGGAGATCGATCGTTGTGGACAAGAAAACATATCAGATAGGAGGCCTGTATTACCCGGGCAGCGAAAGGCGAAAGGGCTGTAGTCTGAAGCCAGCATCTGCATATCTCGATGATCCGAATTATCTAAAGCCGATCCTTTCCTGCCATGAATGCGGCTGGTTTGGTGTGAAGGAGGCGCATATCAAAAAATGCCCGTTTTGCGGCAACCCAAATTTGGTGCAAGAAAGAGATATGCTTCGACCGTGGGGATTTGCGCCGAAGAATGCGGAAGAGATTTCTTCGGCACAGATCGAGGAGGAATATTCGTATGTGCAGCAGCCTCTCTATTCCACATTGCCGGAAGCGGATGAGATGAAGCCTGTTGATGGATGTAGGCATATCCGCCAGGCGTCACGCTTCAATCAGCAGATCATCATGCTCAACAGCGGCGCTGAAGATCATGGCTTCGTCGTTTGCAAAGATTGTGGAGCAGCTGCGCCTGGCGATGTAAAAAAGCCTTGGGTGGTGTAGGGCGTCCGTATAAGACGAAATTTTTGAGTCAAGGCAAAGGATGTACTCACACAAATGTAGCGAATGTAAATCTGGGTTACGATTTCGTGACGGATATGCTGGTTTTGGAAATTTCTTTGGACGGCAGACGGATCAATACAGTGCGCAAGAATAATCCATGGCTGGCGCGAGCTGCGCAATCTTTGGCAGAGGCTCTGCGCTTGGTTACGAGTCAGGAGCTTGATATCGAGTTTACAGAATTGGTGGCAGGTTACCGTTTGCGTCAAAAAGATCAAACGACTTTTGTGGATGTTTATCTTTATGATTCGTTATCCAGTGGGGCGGGATATGCTGTATCGGTGGCAAAGGGGTTAAAAACTTTGCTGCAGCATGTGCGAGAATTATTGGAAAGATGTACGTGTGAGAGCGCCTGCCATGGATGTTTGAAGCATTATATGAATCAGTATGCCCACGGACTGCTTGACCGTTTTGCAGCGCTCGATTTACTGCGATGGGGCATGGAAGGCATGTTGCCTGATGCGTATGTGGTGGAACAGCAAGAAGCGCTGGTGAGTTCTTTGCGTAATGTTTTGGCGAGAAAGAATTGCCACATTCGGAAGAAGAGGGATGAACTTTTGGTGGAACGAAATGGGATAGTGAAGAAATTGCAGATCGTTCCTGCTATGTGGGCGGAACGGGAAGCGCTTGGAGAAATATATGTGAGTGATGCATATCTTAAGTATGCCAAGCCTTATGCATTGAAAAAAATATTGGATAGGATGTGAATGTCAATGAAAAAGAGAGCCGCTTGAGCGCTGAAGACAGAGTGCGAAGCATGTTTATTTTTCAGTTTTCGCCTTATGATTTACTCATTTTGAGTATATGTTGTGCTTAGGGCATCCGTTTCGCACTAAATCTAAGGCTTATTGCACTAATCCTATCTGTCTTTTCTGACTAAATACTACAGGCCTGCATTAGTGGAAGTTACTTTGCGAATTTACGTTTTTGCCAAGCAACG
>ERZ772960.3017-NODE-3017-length-11648-cov-3.874579_pt1 | contig 11648 bp, 8 predicted proteins | sample MGYA00580678_ERZ772960 | MGnify/ENA primary metagenome ERZ772960 (study PRJEB29015, sample SAMEA2737930) | human oral metagenome | biome: human oral; feature: human-associated habitat; material: dental | place: China | collected 2059 ...
TTGCACCCTGATTGATAAGGAAAGGAATACCTATACCTACTGTGATAACTGAAAACGCTGCAAAGCCGTTTCCCATAATAGCTGTAAAAAGTGCCATAGCAAGACAGTATACTATAACTGCAATAAGTCTGTTGTTATGCGGTATTACCATCTCAATACCCTTTGCAATAACATCTCCTACACCGGCAGCTGTAAACAATGCACCAAGTGCCGCCAAAACCTGTGGCAAAAGTCCGACCGGACCTATATTGTCCATCAGTCTTGTTCCGTCTTTTATAGCATACTCTTTCTTAGAACCTGTAACCATAAATACAACTATCAACGCAATCATTGCTGAAAGTCCCACAGCATTGTTTGCTCCAAGCTTCTTCCAAACTGTAGCAATAATCCATGCACTGAGTGCAAGTACTAAAGGCGCGATAAATATCTTGTTTCCGAGCTTATCCGCATTAGCCCTTGTCTCTGTGGCGGTCGGAACATCACTGGCACTCTGTCCTACTTTGCCGACAGCTGTAAGCAATGCCATAAGTACTACACAAAGTCCTGTTATAAACTTGGGTACATATGGACCGGCTATAAATGTAAATGCAACAATAAACCAAAATAATGCACTTGTCTTACTGTTTGTAAACTGCTTATCCGCAAGTGCTTTTAAACCTACAAGAATGAAAACTATACCTATAATTATAAAGAAAATCTCTGCAACAACCTTTGACATACCCCAAGTTGCAATCTCAGAAAGTTTTAATACACTGTCCATTATTTACCTCCCAATGCTTTTTCAAGTTTTCTATCATATACAAGGAAATATATGATTCCGATTATTACAGAAACTACAGCAATAGGAATAGACCACATAGCCACTCCAAGAACATCTACATTTATGCTCTGTTCTGTAAGTGTACTTACAATCAGAAGTGTTCCGGATGCACCAAGAAAACAGTTCTGCCCAAAGAAGTTTCCGAAATTTTCCACTCCGGCACAAAGACCCTTTATATCATCCTCCGTATCCTCATTAAGTTCTCCATACTTTGCTACTGCCGCACCTCTTGACATCGGATGAATGAGAGGTCTGATAAATTGTATATGTCCACCGATACGAAGAGAAGTGGCAGCGGCAAATACACGGATTGCAAGATATAGTGATAAAATCCTTCCCGTAGTTGCATTTGCAATCTTTTTTATCAAGTCTACCGCCTTATCCTTAAGTCCGTATCTCTCACAAATACCTATTGCAGGCAGTGCAAGTACAAAAAGTGTGGATACTCTTTGTGAAATAAATGCATTTCCAAGTACTGTAAGAATGTCTAAAGGTGACATTCCCGCTACAAAACCTGTTATAATGCCTGCTACCACTACTGTGGCTATGGTGTCCAGCTTCAAAGCAAGACCTACTATTACCACCAGCACACCAATGAGTTTTAAAATTTCCATATGCTTCTCACTTTCTATTATTTTTTGGAAAATATCAAAATTGTTTTAATCTTATAAGACATGTAAAAAATAAAAATGATATATTCCCATCACAAACAAAACTATATATTTTATGGATAAATATATGGCTCTTTATGTATATAATAGAATATTTGCTGTTAAAATGCAATATTTAATTACAATTTGCTTACGATAATAGTATAAATATTTTTAATATTTATATGATAAACTCTCCATTCTCTATTATTAAATCATTGTCCACATATATATCAGGATTATAAGTAACTATATCAAAATGCCCCTTTGCTTCATGTTTGCCGCCAAGTGCTATATTTCTGCCGAAACCTATATGAAATGTACCATAGGTAGACTCATCTTCAATATAGCAAATACCTTCGCATTTTGACTTGGTATTAAGACCGATTCCAAGTTCCGCAGCACAATAAATCTCTCTGTCACTAAAACTTTCCATATATTTTTTTAATCTGACGGCATTCTCTCCACCGTTTATCTCTACAAGATAGCCTGCTTCAAATATCAGCTCTATCGGTTCATTTATCTTTCCAAGATAGCCAAGTGAACCGTCAGCTATAACTCTGCCTTCTGTCACAGTCTCTACAATAGGTACATATACCTCAAAACTTGAAGATGCCACCTTTCTCTTCCTAGTACAACTTCCTGCAAATATACCTGCTTTTCTATTTTTTACAGAGAAAACAACATTTGTGCCATTTTTTGTTTTTACCAAAACTTTATCGGCATCTGTTATCCTTTGTGCCACAGGTTTACCCGTTTTCTTTGCCGTCTTTGGACTCATTCTTATAAATTCTCTTTCAAATATGGAACTCCCGTCATTTGTATGCATTGGAAATGACAAAAACCTTGACCCTTTTTTTAATGCAAAATCCACCGCCTCTGTTGTAACAAATGAATAATGTGTCGCTCCCACTATTACATCGGAGTAGTACATAGTATTTTTCATCTTCTCTATCACTTCTCCCGACTGCACTCCGTCCATAGAAAGTATACTTATCTTCGGAACCGCTCCGCATTCAAAAGCTGCCGACTCAAAAATATCGGCCTCTTCTACATGATATTCATCAGTTATAAAGTGCAGCACTTCACTTTCTTTTGCCTCTATCCAATTTTGTATAATACACCTTGCACCTGCCAAGGCTTTTTCTCGTTCTTTTATCATCATATATTCCAATCTACAGATTTTTATTGGTTATAGTATGCTACCCTAACTCTATAATATCAAGTATAATATATTTTTTATTTTTTAATAAATACTTATACTGTTTTATATTTATTATAATTACTTTTATGTTAATATTGTGGTAACTGATTGTACTTGATTATTTGGGAGGATAAGTATATGAAAAGTAAATCAATTTTTTTCAGTGGCGGTATGGGTCTGTTTTTGTTTTCTCTTAGTATCTTCGCATCACTTGCCGGCTGTTCAAGTGCCGGTAGAACTTATGAAGCTACCAAATCCGCTTTTGACAGTAATGATGCAGGCAAGATGGTTGAATATTATTCCCCTAATGTCGGCTATAATACAGAGGAATACAATGTTATCAATGAAAGCGGTTTTCAGTCCGTTTCAACCTCTCCTCTGTCCACATTTGCAGCTGATGTAGACACTGCATCTTATGCAAATATCAGACGCTTTATAACAGACGGAGAGTTTCCGCCTGCCGATGCTGTGCGAATAGAGGAAATGTTGAACTATTTTTACTATGATTACCCACAGCCAAAGGATGATGAGCCGTTCTCAGTGACCACAGAAATATCATCCTGTCCATGGAATACTGATACCAAGCTTATGCAAATAGGTTTGCAGGCAAAAAACACCGATACAACCACTAAGCCGTCTAATCTGGTATTTTTAATTGATGTATCAGCTTCTATGGATGAACCGGATAAATTACCTCTGGTTAAGAATGCTTTTTTACTTCTATGTGATGAGCTGAAAGAAAATGATACAATATCCATAGTTACATATGCCGGCACAGACAGTGTAGTATTGGAAGGTGCAAAAGGCTCTGATAAAAAATCTATAATGTCCGCTATAGAAGACTTGACGGCAGGAGGTTCTACTGCCGGCTCAGACGGTATAAAGACCGCCTACAAAATAGCCGAAAAATATTTTAAAACTGAAGGTAATAACAGAGTTGTACTGGCTACAGACGGAGACTTAAATGTAGGTATAACAAGTGAAGGAGAACTTATAAAACTTATAAAAAAGGAAAAGGAAAGTAATATTTTCCTCTCTGTTCTGGGCTTCGGTACTGATAATATAAAGGACAATAAGATGCAATCTCTTGCAGACAACGGTGACGGAAATTATTCATATATCGATTCAAGATTTGAGGCTAAAAAGGTATTATCAGATGAGCTTGGAGCCAATTTCTTTACAGTGGCAAAGGATGTTAAACTACAGCTTGAGTTCAATCCGAAGTTTATAAAAGGATATAGGCTTATCGGCTATGAAAACCGTGTCATGAATGATGAAGATTTCAATGACGATACTAAAGACGGCGGTGAAATAGGTTCAGGTCACAGAGTTACCGTACTCTATGAAATAGCGGATAAAGACTCTCCTATGAATATCGGGGGTGATTTAAAGTATCAAAGCACTAATGAAACCGATTCGGATGAGTTTTTAAATATAGCTGTAAGATATAAAAATCCTGATTCGGACAAAAGTATGGAACTGAATTATCCCGTTAAGGCAGATTCTATAAAACCGGAAATGTCTGAAAATATGAAATTTGCTTCTGCCGTCGCAGAAACCGGAATGTTACTTCGTGATTCAGAGTACAAGGGAAGTTCAAGCTATGAAAGTGTACTGTCATTACTTGATTCCATATCTGATATCAAATCTGATGAAAGCAAGGCTGAGTTTGCAGAGCTTGTAAAAAAGATGGCTGATATGCCGAAGTCAGATAAATAATTATATCGCAAGCAGAATATATGCATCTTCTGCTTGCTGTTTATTCTAAAATACCGGTTTGATTTCCGGCATTTTAACTTCAGTATTATTTTATATATTCAACTTTGTAAGTAAAAATTTCTCCTCATAGCTGTCAAGTGAATCGCCTTTTATCATCTTTGTTACTATATCCATCGTTTTCTCATCCTTCATAACTGTGCTTGGAGGATAGACATACTTGATATCTCTGACAGTCTTTAATGCACAGTCTATTATTGCCTCTTCAATATCTGAGTCCTCAAATCTCCTGTCACATATCCATCCTATTGCCAAAATACAGCTTGTAAGTGCCTCTTCACTCAGCTTTCCCGCTATTATGATATTGCACATCTGCTTTACTATCTTGCCTCTTGCACTGCTTGACAGTATCTCAGTACTTGACTCGGACTTTCTAAGCGATATTCCTATAGCATAGGCACTGAATTGAATATTGTTGCCCATACCCTTTAAGCTTTTCTTGACATCAGCCTCAAACTCATCCTGAATCCATTGCAGATCCGACCTTGTCTTTGCATGAGTATAAAGACAAGCCTGCACATATCTGAAGTTACTATGCAAAACGGATAATTTACTAAGTTGATCCATACTGCCACACATACTTAAAGTATATATGGCTTGAATATTTGTAGAAATCTTAGGTCCTCCTGTAATGGAAAAACCGCTGATCTCCGCACTTATTTGACTCATACAAAGCTTTGAAAGCTTTCTTCTTTCATCATCACTCCATGACAGACCAATCTTTCTTGCAATGATAAACAATCTCTTTCTCGCCTCCTCAAGTGTGACGTTTTTTAGTGCATCAAGTATAACCTCTGCAAATTCATCCTTATTGGCTGCATTACAAATACTCATACCGCAGGTGAAAATCCTCTTTGACAGATTGCTTTTTTCTAATTTATTTCTACATTTTTCATAGTTTTGACATAGTTGCAGCATATTGTTGATTTCCTCCTTCGGCTGCAATATACTGCCATTCGGTGCCATAATCTTTGATCTGACTCCTGATTGTTCACTGCTGTCAATAGTTATCTCAGTGTAGCCCTCCTCAAGCTTTGATTTACCCGCAAGGTCTTTGCTGGTCCATGCTTTCATACTTATGACCTTATTCTTACCCATATGTATCTTAAATGCCACATATGCACCGTTATAATATTTTTGATTAAAAGTGATATTGCCGTTTGCAATAGTTCTATATGTTCCGTCCAAATTTTTGCTCTTTATAGGTATTGCAATCAATCTTTGACCCGGCTCCACCCTAAAACCGTTCATAGTATTTGAAAGATATGGAAGCTTGGCTCCTGTCGGAATAATCTCATGAACCGCACCGTTTTTTACTCCAAGATACAGGCAGTCATTTAAGATGTTGTCACCCCACTCTATAGCTACCTGAGGCACAGTTCTTATTGTATTATCCCTGTTTTGTACAGATGATACTGCGTTTGCCTCATTTCCAAGCATCCTCATATCATCCTGCATCTCATCATACTTATTCAAATAATAATGATATACGGCTGCCCCCCTTGCTACCGCCTGATCCGGATCAAGTGCAACAATAGGTTCAAACCCGAAAAATTCCTTCAATCTGTCTGTGACCATATAGAATTTAGACATTCCACCATTTACAATTACCGCATCTACCGATATATCGCTGACTTCAAGCTTTTCTGAAGCCTTTTTCAGAACATCAAGTATCGGATAAATGATATTCTTTGTATTCTTTATACTGTCAATTATCTTATAATCTTCATATCTGATATCCGTTCCCATAAATACCGACAATATATCTTCCACTTCTTTTTGTGTAAATGTATCATCATAGGAGTAGCCTATGCCACCCATATTTCCACCTGTTGAAATCTCTATATCTTCATCAGGATCATCCCATCCGGAATCATAATCATCACCACATCTTTCATTTAACTCAAGCTTTAAGTGTTCCGCATATACCAAAAGCTGCGGCATTATAACCTTTATTTCTTTCTTTAATTTACTTACAACATCAGGGTGACTGCCATATTGTTTCAGATATCTTTCATACATTGCCTTTGCAATCACCTCATCAAAATCATCACCACCAAGAAGAGTATATCTGTTGGTGGCTATCTCATCTACTTTTAATATATCTTTATTATCTTCTCTCCTTTTTATCTCATGCATAGTGATATCAAGTGTACCGCCACCCAGATCAAATACCAATACTCTCTTTTTTTCACTAAGATCAAGGATATGATTTGAAATTTCACCGTTGTGAACCTGATTTATCAAATCATAAATCACCGCATTCGGCTCTGACAACAGTACCGCTCTCTCAGTACCGTCATCATTTTTCACCTTTATACCTGCAAGTTCCGCCGCATCTCTTGTAGCCTTACACATAGCGGAATCAAAGTTTGCAGGCACTGTAATCACCGCATCCTTGATATCACATCTATAGATCTTGGATGCCTCTCTTAGTAAATGCTTTAAAATCCTTGCTGAAATCTCTGCCGGAGTCTTATCCGGAATATCCGGCGAAAGTCCTTCCGCCGGTGACCTGCCCATCTGACTTTTTATAGACTTTGCCACCAGATGCGGGCGCAAAGGATATTGCATCTTTGCAAAATCTCCCACAAGCGGCTCATAGTTTTTCTCCTGTCTGTAGTAGACACATGACGGAAGTGTAGGTTTCTTCATAGTAGTAAGCTTAGCTTCACCTGAAACCGCATTGTACATATCCACCGCCCTTGAAATCTCTACCACCTTACTTACAATATCACCGTTAGGCTTCTCATTGATAGTAGCCAGTACGGAATTGGTGGTACCCAGATCAATTCCAACACATAAATCATTCATGACCTCACCTCCTTTACCTTAGGTCTTGAAATCTGTAAATCCTTGTCCTTATATATCCATCCGGGAGATATGACCTTCACTCTCTTGGTTTTATCACTGTCAAACGGCGAACCCTCATAGTTGCAAAATTCAATATCTGTAGCACTGACTTCCCTGATGGAATCTATTTTCATCATAGGTTCTATATGACTGTCACGGACAAACTGTACCAGTTTCTTCACCATGATCAGAAGCCCGTTTATCTCTATCGGCAGCTCATAATTACTCTTTCTGAGAGCATCCACTCCCTTTCTTACCACCAAAAGCTCATCCAATATACAACCATACTTTTCCGAGTTGAGCATAGCAAAAAAATCTGCAAGTTCCTTTATCTTACCTGCCTCAAGCTGCTCTTCAAACTCGTCCTGTAAATCCTGAAGCATAGTATTGGTTCTCTCAAGAGTACCCTCAAGCTGCTCCACTCTTCTGATAGCCTGTTCATATGAGAGCTTATTCTTTTTTTCACTTTGTTCCGGCTTATTCTCATCATCATCCTGATTAAAAAAGTATACATCACGAACGGCATCCACCATATCATAAAAAAAATACTTTGCAACTGTATTGCCAAGTAAATACAGGCTGTTTCTGTCATCAAAAATATCAATCTCCGTATATCTTTCATATATCATTATTGCTGCAATTCTATCCTGTGAATCATGCTTTTTCCCACTCTTTAGTGCAGGCTCTTTCCTAAGACTCTCCAGTTTTTCAAATTTCTCCTTCTTTCCAAGCATTGCCCCTTTAAAAAGTCTTGCAACATTGTCCGCCCATTTGAAAAGCTCTTTTCTCTCATTCGGATTTGCCATCTTTCTGCTTCTGAAAATCTGTATTACTTCATCACTTGTCATATCATAGCCATATTCACTGTTCATAAGTCCCGCCACCTTTGCAGGTCCTAAGTCAAAATCACTGCATATAATAGAAAAAATTCTGCTCTCAGTAATAATTTCCTCGCTTGACTTGCCTCCCCTTTTGGATTTTCTGACCATTGCCTCATGTATGTTTTGCACAACTTCGTTAATTTTCGGCTCATTTATATTTAACATATTCCCTCCATTATTAAAGCCTGTAAACCTCTTCCTCATCCGCAAATGTAAACTGTGTCCTACAATCTACATCCTTCATCATTTCCTGCTCTATAGTATCGTCAAACACAGAATTTTCCTTACCGCAATGTACCACTATAGCCTGCCTAGGATTGATTTTCTTCAAAAACTGCTTCATTTCATTAAAATCTTCATGCAATGAAAAATCAACTTTAATACTTCTATACTTACCTATCCACTTTGTATTTTTGTCAGATGTAAGATAAATATGCGGCATCAGCGGCTTTTCATCACCCATAACTCTGTTGTACTTGTTCAAAACAGGTACTGAGAGTTTTTCCATCTTTATCACCATATTCATTATGGACTGATCTATATATATCGGTATACCGCTTTTGTTCCAATCATTCAGCTTCTTAATAAATTCTATCCCCTTACTCAACTGAGGTATCCGGCACATAAGCGACTGATGACCGTCTCCCACACAGTGAAGTACAAACCCTGCCTGCTTATACATAGCATCCGCCTTCTTGATATAGTCAGGATGCTTTGCATGAAGTCCGCATATAATGACTGTATCTATTTTAATATCCTTCGGTATCATACATCCCTGTGTAAGTGCGGTATGATTAAGTGAGTAATCTCCTGTATATAATATCCTTTTCTTACCTATCTCAAAAAGTATCATCATTGCACCCGGAATATGTCCTGCCGGATAAAATGTAGCCTTATACCTGCCGAAGTCAATTGTCTGCATAAAGCTTACTGTCGCTATTTGCTCCAACAAACTTCTGGCAGCCAATCTTATATTCTCATCCTGCTCTTTCCCGATAAACAGCCTGTCATATAGTTGATATTCCGACAACACTCTGGTAATCTCTGTCATATATACATTTGCATGAACCGTCTCCTTCATAAGCTTTAACAAATACCCTACATGGTCCATATGTGCATGTGATATAAATATATTGTTGATCTGCGCCATTGATTGTATAAAAGGTGTTCTTATAAGAAAGTGAAAATCAGGTCCAAACTCAAGTCCGTCATCTATGCCTATTCCTGCATCTAAGATAATATTGGCATCTCCAACTTTTAAGTAGTAGCAGCTTGCCCCTACTCTCTGTCCTCCTCCAAGAGGTATAAATATTATATCTTGCAGCATCTTCCCCCTTTAACAATTTACATATCTTATATAATACTATTTCTGTGAAACTGTATAAAAAACATACATATAGCAATGCCCTATTTTAAATTTTAGATATTAAGACTATAAAAGTCAACCTTAGAATTTTACAAAAAGATTGAAGATTGATTATTTTTGCAGAAAATAAATATAGGTGGGCTTAGAGGCAGTCCACCTAAAAACATATATAATAACAGGGACTTTCCCCATTATTTTCTGATCCTTAGTCAAATATCATTTTATATACTGTATAAAGCTTTCTTCGCTCATATTCGCTCTTTTTGCCGCATCCGCAATGCTTAGAATTCCATCCTTTACCAAAGAGATAAGAACATTTACAGTTCCTTCTTTAATACCCTCTTTAATGCCTTCTCTAATACCCTCTTTAATACCTTCTTCTCTTCCTTTTGCTATTCCCTTTTCTATACCTCTTGCTTCTACTCTATCAAGTACTTCACACATAGTTACATGCTCCTTTCCTTTCACTTCGTTTATGGTTTTCTCAAATCTATAGTCCCTTGTCATTGCAGTCATCAGCATCAACAGTTCATCCACATGCTTAATTACTGTATCGCCGGCTACATAGTCCTTATTTACACGCATCTGATACAAATAATCAGCCAATATCCAAAAGTCACTTTTGAACATATCTATCTTTTCTCTGTCAAGATATGCTATCTCAAAAAGATTCATCTTGAAATCGTTTACATATGGTTTGATTCTCTCATCTATATCTAAAAGCTCAAATAAGCTCTTTGGCTGATTCCATCTGCAATTATATCCGAAGTATAGCACCAATGTAATCACCGGATATTTTGTTTCTTTACTGTTCTCTTTTTTAGCCTGCTGTACATACTCCGCCCCATCATATCCAAAGACTCTAAGAGGCATCAGTTTTTCCGGTTTTGTTTGATTCTCCAATCCGAACATTGATAATTTTATCTTACTGTTATGCCAATATTTTGCAATATCCCTATACTGAGCCCTTATTCTGCCATCCATCTTCAGAATACTCTCCTGCAATACATCTGTTAAACTGTCTTCTGTTACTACTTTCTCCCCATTAAACAGCAGCACATTTATAATATCAGCAAATACATCATTATACATTTCAAGTGTCTTCTGTGTAATATCTTTTTCTTTGTTTCCTTTCATACGACCTCCCTTTAATATGGCTTATTTGACTTGGTAAAAATTGCTTTAATAAGATATAAACTTTAAAAATAAACATATAAATAAAATAAAGCCATGTACTTGGCTTCATTTTATGATGAATGCAGATATTTTGCAATAACAATATTCTTAAACAGTCCCCTTATCGGGGTTAGCTTCTGTAAACTACCAGAAAATACAATGACGCCGGTGACAGAATTGCCATGGTTTCCGTCCCCTTATCGGGGTTAGCTTCTATAAACCAATTACAGAAAGACGGATATAGATGGTCTATAGTTTCCGTCCCCTTATCGGGGTTAGCTTCTATAAACTTTATAGATAATTGAAGTTCTTGAGCGAGATTCATATTCGTTTCCGTCCCCTTATCGGGGTTAGCTTCTATAAACCTTATTTTAAAGAGTGTTGGCAGGTGATAAATCATCACAGTTTCCGTCCCCTTATCGGGGTTAGCTTCTGTAAACCCTATTGGGTTTGTTCATAGGAATTGCAGAGGTATTGACATAGTTTCCGTCCCCTTATCGGGGTTAGCTTCTGTAAACTGCCACCAGACGGTTGGAGCTATTGTATAAATACTTCGTTTCCGTCCCCTTATCGGGGTTAGCTTCTGTAAACTTTCAGAGTGTGGAAGAAGTTTTGAATTGAATGATGAGGGTATGTTTCCGTCCCCTTATCGGGGTTAGCTTCTGTAAACGAAAGTGCGGACAATGAGTTTCCAAAACCTTTTAAAGAAGAATTTCCGTCCCCTTATCGGGGTTAGCTTCTGTAAACACATTGATATAAACATCAATGCGGGTGAGTATAAATTTCCGTCCCCTTATCGGGGTTAGCTTCTGTAAACAATGAGACTGGTCAAGCTAAGGTTGTATTTAGAGCTACATTTCCGTCCCCTTATCGGGGTTAGCTTCTGTAAACTAGTATAACTGTCAATAGTTAACTCGACTTT
>ERZ772960.3018-NODE-3018-length-11647-cov-19.137940_pt1 | contig 11647 bp, 9 predicted proteins | sample MGYA00580678_ERZ772960 | MGnify/ENA primary metagenome ERZ772960 (study PRJEB29015, sample SAMEA2737930) | human oral metagenome | biome: human oral; feature: human-associated habitat; material: dental | place: China | collected 2059 ...
AAAAAGCCCTCGGATTTGATTCCAAATCTATGAAGCTCCGCACTGAGATTATTGCAGGAGCAACAACATTCTTAACTATGAGTTATATCTTAGCTGTCAATCCAAGTATTCTTGCAAGTACTGGTATGGACAAGGGAGCGCTCTTCACTGGTACAGCACTGGCAGCAGCTATAGCTACATTGTTGTTAGCATTTATGGCAAAGCTTCCTTTTGCACAAGCTCCATCTATGGGTCTTAACGCCTTCTTTGCCTATACACTCTGCGTATCTTTAAAGTTTACATGGCAGCAGTCGCTTGCTATCATGCTCATTGAGGGTGTTCTCTTCATTGCAATTACTTTTTTCAACGTGCGAGAGATGATTCTCAATGCCATCCCGACAAATTTACGCTATGCCATATCAGCTGGTATTGGTATGTTCATTGCTTTTATCGGTCTGAAGAATGCAAACATTATCGTTAATAACGATGCAACCCTTGTTGGCTTAGGAGCCTTCACACCTACCTGTATTCTTGGTATCAATGCTATCTTACTCAGTGGTGCGCTCATGGCAAGAAACGTCAAAGGCTCTTTGTTCTGGGGTATCATCATCACAACAATTATAGGTATACCAATGGGTGTAACGGTTTTTCCAAATGGATGGCTACCAGTTTCTGCACCACAGGACATAACTCCTATCTTCTGTAAGTTTGACTTTTCAGGTCTTCTGAATCTTAAGACTGTATTGGTAATATTCTCTCTACTCTTAATAAACATCTTTGACACTATCGGCACCCTGATGGGCTTAGCTGATAAAACAGGTATAGTTGAACCAAATGGTAACATCCCGCATGTAAAGGAAGCAATGATGAGTGATGCCATTGGTACAACTTGCGGTGCTATGTTGGGTAGTTCAACGCTGACTACATACGTTGAGAGCGCAAGCGGTATTGCAGAAGGTGGTCGATCTGGTGTAACAGCATTTACAGTAGGTATTTTCTTCATCGTATCACTCTTCCTCTCCCCTATCTTCTTACTCATCCCAAGTGCAGCAACAAGTGGAGCTTTGGTTATGGTAGGTGTACTGATGATTGAGTCTGTAAAGAAAATCAATCTTCAGGATATTACAGAATCATTCCCAGCCTTCATCACAATGATTACAATGGTGCTTTGCTATTCCATCGCTGATGGTATTTGCTTAGGAATCCTCGCATACGTATTCATGAAGACTTGTACACGTCGGTGGAAAGATCTGAACTGGACACTCATCATCTTGGCTGTTCTCTTTGTCTTGAACTTTATAAAAGGCTAAACACCTTATTATATAGACATCTCTCTCCCTATGAGCAATGACCTTACTCATAGGGATTTTTTGTCTCCATCATCATAATAAATCAACTTCTTAAACTATAATCCTATGCTATACAAAGAAAAAGAACAAAAAAACTTGATAAAGTTTGCACAGTTCAAATAAAATGACTACTTTTGCAACCGCTTACGAAAAGTAAGGGCGTTTAGCTCAGCTGGTTTAGAGCATCTGCCTTACAAGCAGAGGGTCGGCGGTTCGAATCCGTCAACGCCCACCACCTTGGGTAGTTTCCAGAGTGGCCAAATGGGGCAGACTGTAAATCTGCTGCTTCTAGCTTCGGTGGTTCGAATCCATCACTACCCACAAAAGAGTTGTAGTCATCTGATTACAACTCTTTTGTTTTATATATCTATTAAGATACTACCGACCTATACCCTACTCCACTATGATTAAGAGATAAGTATATAGAGGTAATCATGGACTTATAAGCTTTAACTGGTACCCTTGTAACCATTGAAATCATTCGTTATAGCATTACCCTCCAACTCGCCTTTTCCTCCTTTAGCTTTCTCCGTGATGATTGAAGAACAACCTACCGAATGTCGTGGGACAATATTATTTCTATGTGCAGTAAAATCTATAGATTTGCCCAATACAAATACGTAACACAACCACACAATTATACCAATTATTTTTTATTTTAGTTTGCTGTCACATTTAACATTTCGTGTAACTACATGTAAATTAATTATTTATATATCCTGAAAGGATGATAGATATGACAACAAAGTTCGTTTTGATAAAACTACTTCAGAACAATCTCTTACCTTAAAGCACGATTATTCAACCCATATTCTTATCTGTACGACATAATTACAGCTAAGCCACTACCCCGAAGCAATCATTATACCGAGAATACAGCTTATTAGATTAAAACAATATATGGTCCAATGCACAAGGTTCTCAAGTCTGATAATATCGTCTTTCTTCGTGAATCTACACCTCTCACCCTTATCAGACAGGCTGCTAACACATTAATAAAACAACCCTAACCAAACAATATCTTTACCCCCTTAAGAGAGTTTTATGATTACTCCCCACCCTATTCGGAGAAGACAAAGGGATGAAATACCCTATCTGCAAGGACTATTTGCATGTATTTTTAAGCGTTAGGTTGTGAAAAGAAAAACTTTCATTTCCCGCTATCTATATCTTACATGAATGAAACCCACCAATTGCACCATATTTAGGAAACACCAATTGCATCGTAAAAAATAATTACATAATTAGAGATCAACATTCTCAAGTCCAAGGTATGAAATCATCTACTAACGAGCTTATAACTCACAATAAATCACTACATTACAAAGAGCATTAAAGAACATGCCCTTCTTGCTTCAAGAAGAGCATCTTCAACATGCAAGAGGGGCATGTTCTCGAATATAGTTAGGCCTTTTCTATCAATCCAAAGAGCCTGTATTAGCCTTAATGGGGAGCAAAAATACTGACAAATAATCAAGGTTTTAAGAAGTGAAAGAATATAAAAGCTAAATAATACAAGTATTGACTACACTACAGTCAAATATCGACATAAAAAAAGACTCTCATTACTGAGAGTCTCTTGAGGTGCCTAGCGGAATCGAACCGCTCTACATGGTTTTGCAGACCATTGCCTAACCTCCCGGCCCAAGCACCATTCTTATCACAAATCATCATTGCGATTTGCGAGTGCAAAGATAATCAATTAATTCGGTTCAACCAAACAATTTAGAGACTTTTTTCAATAAACATGATATCAACTCAATGTTATGAACAAACTCAACAAGTCTCCATAGCCTATCTTGTAAGCGATGGTATAAACAAAACTAATGACAAATATCTCTTCAGAAACTACTTGAAGCACACAGGCTTCTTGCGCCCTTTCCTTTTCTGCTTTGCTTTCAACTGGTCATGTATAGCACAGCCAGCACATCCATGACAAGGGTCACTCGCCGCTCTAAACGTTTGCCACGTACGATAAGCCACATAGCCAATAGCTGACAAAATCACTATGGCTAAGACAACATACTGCCACATAAATCCCCCTTTCTACCTTTTTATACTGGGTTATCAGTAGTATCTTCTGCAAAGAGGTCCTCCGCAACGTTCATTTCGTCATCATCAAACCACTTTGACAGTTTATCCTGCGCCTGCTTCTTAATATCATCATCGATAGAAGTCCACACTTTGTTCAGTGCATAAAGTAGGACAGTAAGGTCGTCGGTGAGCCCTGCTATAGGAATAGCATCTGGCACAATATCAAGCGGAGAGATAAGATATCCCAACGCACCAATGATAATCGCCTTATCCTTCAACGACACTTTATCACTCTGCAATAAGTAATACAGTAGCAAAGCAACATATACCAACTTAGCACCTGCACGTTTTGCAATACGCTGAATCTTATCAAAGAACCCCTGCTGGGTGAACTTATCTTTATATTTCTGTAAATCAGGTAATTCCATACTTATCATTAAAACATTAATTAAACCAACTCGAATGCCATCACACGGTCCACATAAGCCTTTGCTTCTGGGTAATCCAAGTTTGCACGTCGAATCTTACTACGTACCATCAACTTCATGAGGAGTCTGTAAAGAAGGAAGAGAATGAGTCCTACACCAATCGCTGCCAACACATTCAACGCCCCTTTGAAAGGCAAAGAGTCATCAGGAAAAGCCGATAAAATCAATATTGGCAAACACATTAGGAACCCTGCTATCGTATAGCGTGTACGCTCCGTTCCCTCGCTATCCAAAGCCGCTTGATAATCGAAGAGATAATTAGAAAGGTCCTCTTCGCTAAGATTAGCCGGCAACTGCGGGAACCCTTCTTCGTCTTTATGGTTTCGGATTTTATTTTCTACAGTGCGTTGAAAATCGTCCAACACAGTTACATATTTTTCTTCTAAATCTTTCATAACATCTTAAAGTATTAATTTTAGTATAGTTACATTTCCCCTAATCTCTCCGTTATACCCACATGAGAGAAGAAGGACATATATGAAAGAAAGATAAAACAGTGTTCCTATAAGCCGGGTTCTGTCTCTTCCTCATCTTTAGATAATAGGAAGATGCCTGTCATTTATCTATATTACAGGTCGCCCTGCAACTAAAGCATTCTACCCTCCGTTGTGCTTATAGCTTGGGCGGGCTACCCTCAAACAACGGTTTACATGAACTTGCAGCTCCTGAACGGCACAGCCAGACGATCACCCGCCTGCTGGTAGTCTCTTACACCACCTTCTCATCCTTACCATACGAGTGTATGGCGGTTATTTTCTTCTGCCTACATCTACTGTCACCAATAGCTTCTATTTTCGGAAGCAGGATGCCCTATGCTGCCCGGACTTTCCTCTCGCACCCATTACAGATGCCAGCGACAGAGCCGGAACACTGCCTTATCAGAGTGCAAAGATAGTAGAAATCATGGAAAAGGCAAAATATTTCAATGATTATCTATACTTATTACAAAGAATGGCATAAGCAGATTTATTATTCGTATCAGCTTATCATCACTCTTCCTTGTCTCGTTTTGCATGCGCAAACAATGATATACATGGGATAAAAGAAACTGAATTTTCATCTGATAATACCTTCTTTTACATACAACTTTTTACTTACGTGAATCGTCAACTATCGATAAGTGATTTCTTCAAAACAAATTTTCCTGTCACATCTGTCAGCTACCAGCGTCTAACAAGTTGCTAATACACAGAGGATTACTTGAATTGTTAAATATGACAGCAAACTAATTTTAAAAATAATCTCACTATAATGTACCTAATAATCTTACTCATTCCAGTAGACTTTAATGCTTCTACTGTTCGAAGAACATAATACATATTGCTACAACAGACGCATAAATTACAAGGAGAAATTCTATCAGGCATAAACAACTACTTTACAAACTCATTAAACAGAGATGACAATAGAGATGGCACTTCATATACTTTTCCTTTTACAAAGTATCGTTATAGAGAGTAAAATGTTTGAAATAACAACAAAAACAACGCTCAAACTGAATGAATGTAAATTATTTCATACCGTTAACTAAGAACCGTTAAGACGCATTTGGGAAATGTTAAAATCGGATAAAGATAACTGACAAAATGTCGGTTTCTCACTTTTTGCATCTATATTTGCATCTCGAAAGATGTCAACAAGACATTTAGAAATAATGACTACTTGACACACAAAAAAGTAATTAACGTACAAATAATTAAGTATATGAAGAATTTATCAAAGTATTTGGTAGGTGCAGCATGTGTTACTGCCCTTGCTTTTTCTACAGGCGCATTCATCAAAGTTTATGCAGCTGAGACACCCGTTGTAGCTCCTGGACAGCCAGTCGACTTGACATACGCTGCCGAGAAGGCTCTTCCAGCCGTTGTTCACATTAAGTATGTACAGAACTCTAAGACACAAACCGTTGACGTTCAAGACGACCCATTCGGTGGTTTCTTCGACCCATTTGGCTTCTTTGGAAATCCTAACCAAGGTAATGGCTCACGCCGTCAGCAGGTACAGACCCCTAAGAAGGAGGCTACTGGTAGTGGTGTTATCATCTCTCCTGATGGTTATATCGTAACGAATAATCACGTTGTTGAGGGTGCTGACGAACTGACAGTCACACTGAATGACAACCGTGAGTTCTCTGCTCGCATCGTAGGAACTGACAAACAGACAGACCTTGCATTACTGAAGGTTAACGCAAAGAATCTCCCTACCCTCCCTATCGGTGACTCTGACAAATTGAAGGTAGGTGAATGGGTGATTGCTGTAGGTAACCCTTACAACCTCAATTCTACAGTTACTGCAGGTATCGTAAGTGCTAAGTCACGTGGCTTGGGTGCTACTCGCAATGGTATTGAGAGCTTTATCCAGACTGACGCAGCCATCAACCAAGGTAACTCTGGTGGTGCATTGGTTAACACTCAGGGCGAATTGGTTGGTATCAATGCTATGCTCTACTCACAGACAGGTGCATACAGTGGTTACGGTTTTGCCATCCCAACATCAATAATGAATAAGGTTGTTGAGGATATTAAGAAGTATGGTAGCGTACAGCGTGTAATGCTCGGTATCCAAGGTGGCGACGTCTTAAATTATATCAATGCACAGAAAGAAGAGGGCAAGAGTGTTGACCTCGGTACAAACGAAGGTGTATATGTCAGCGAGGTATCAGCTGATGGCAACGGCGCTGCCTTAGGTTTGGCTAAGGGTGATGTCATCACTAAGTTTGATGGACAGAAGGTAACACGTATGTCTGAGCTTCAGCAGGCACTCAACAGCAAGCGTCCTGGCGACAAGGCTACTGTAACCTATATCCGTCACAAGAAGGAGATTTCAAAGACTATCACACTGAAGAATGCACAAGGAACGACAAAGGTTATTGAACAAGCCGACATTGACGTTCTCGGTGGACAGTTCCGTCCTGTACAAGACAATCTTAAGAAACAGCTTAACATCAGCTATGGTCTTGAGGTATTGAAGGTTAATAGTGGTGCACTGAAGAATGCTGGCATCAATCGTGGGTTCATCATTCAGAATGTAAATGAGAACATGGTGAAGAGTATCGACGACTTACAGAACATCGTTAAGAAAGCATCAACCAGCAAGGACCCTGTACTCTATGTACAAGGTATCTACCCAACTGGTAAGAAGGCATACTTCGCAATTCCGCTTGCTGACTAACAACAGATAACTTTCGACGAAGATGTCGATAAATGATAGGTCCCCCATCCTTGTAAGATAATCAAGAATGGGGGACTTTTTATGCTTTAGCTGCTCACGATAAAGGCAGAAAAAGGCATAAAGATAGCCAACCTAAACAATGATACAACAAAGAGGTACAAACCATGAGGATAAAACTTACCATACAACATTAAACTTTCTTAGGTCAGTTTTTTACTTTTTTGTTTGTTTAACTCATTGAATTTGTGTAAATTTGCCATCACTTTATATAATACTAAGCACATGAGACAGCTGAAAATCACAAAATCGATTACGAATCGAGAGAGCGCTTCTCTCGACAAGTATCTACAGGAGATCGGTCATGAAGAAATGATCACTATTGAAGAAGAAGTTGAGCTTGCTCAAAAAATCCGAAATGGTGATCGAAAGGCTTTAGAACGCCTTACAAAGGCCAACCTACGTTTCGTTGTCTCTGTTGCTAAGCAGTATCAAAACCAAGGTCTCTCACTGCCCGACCTCATCAATGAAGGGAATGTAGGACTTATTAAGGCAGCTGAGAAATTTGACGAGACCCGTGGGTTCAAGTTTATCTCATACGCTGTATGGTGGATAAGACAAAGTATCTTACAGGCAATAGCCGAACAAAGTCGTATCATTAGGCTACCACTAAATCAAGTTAGTTCTGTCAATAAAATCAATAAGATATTGACTCAGTTTGAACAAGAGAACGAGCGACGACCCAGTATTGATGAGATAGCACAGAACACAGACTTACCAGAAGACAAGATTGTTGATGCAATGAAGGTTAATTCCCGTCATGTATCGGTTGATGCGCCTTTCTATGATGATGAACAGAGCAGTCTGTTAGACGTTATCCCCAACGACAACACCCCTTCTACTGATAAGGAATTAGTTGAGGAGAGTTTACGTGACGAGATCGGAAGAGCTTTACAAATTCTCGAAGATAGAGAGAAGGTGGTTATTGAAGCTTATTTCGGTATAAACCAACGAGAAATGACCTTGGAAGAGATTGGCAGTAAGTATAATCTCACACGTGAACGTGTTAGACAAATAAAGGAGAAAGCAATACGACGCCTACGCCAACAAACCAATAGTAAGATATTGAAGGCGTATTTGGGGCAATAACATAACATTATAATATATTTATAAATTAAGATGAAAGTACGTCAGGTATTAATCATAGCGGTAGTACTCCTACTGGGATGGGTAAATAGTAGTAATGCAAAAGGATATAAACCTGCAAAAGTCTATATGTTTGGCTTCGCAGCTTCTTTTAATGATTCAACGGTCTACATGACCAACGTACAGAAGATAGATGCTTACCTTGCCAACGACCGCACGAATTTCCTTGCTAATCGTGAAGACTACTCCTATCAGCTTCGTTATTACCTTCAGAGTACTGGTTTACAGAACTTTCCAACCTGCGTAACGATGTATGCAGAAAATGAAAGTAAGGCTATGAAGAAGTTCACAGCCTTAAAGAATAAATACGAAAAGGGTAAGAAGAAGTTTGATGTTAAGTTGATTTCTGACTCTGAGTTCAGATATAAGGCTGTAACACCAGATAACTATACTCCAAACGTAACTCCTCAAGTGAATACGACACCTGCAGTTCAGTCAAAGGAAGCCCAAACACAAGAGAATGGAAATAAATAACTTTAGAATAGCTGACTTTGATATACAGATTATCTTCCGTGAGACGGGTGTCAATGGAATGCACTTACTAAGTTCTTTTGAACCTTTTAGGATTAAGGAAGTATCGGAGGATGTCTTTTTCCGACTGACTGTTGACGATACGCTTCGTCCTATTCCAAAAGATAGAAGACAACGTATTCGTGCCTTTGATACAGGAAACGGTGACACTGTTGTCGACCGTGTTGATGATGGTAGTTATCAGTATATTATCAAAGACATTAATGGTGCTGACTGCTGTCTTCTACAGAGCAATAAGGATTTCTCTGATTGCCGTTGTGCACTCAATGGTAATAAGAACATGCGTACATTTGGACTGAACAATGCCTTAATGCTTATCTTTGCTTTTGCTGGTGCACATAAGAAGACATTGTTGATTCATGCTTCCCTCGTTCGTAACAACAACTATGGGTATGCTTTTATAGCTAAGAGCGGAACAGGTAAGTCTACACAGGTCAGTATGTGGCTACGCTATATTCCAGGCAGCGACCTTATGAATGACGATAACCCCATTGTAAGAATTATTAATGGCGAAACGTGGATATATGGTAGTCCTTGGAGTGGAAAGACTCCATGCTATCGGAATGTCAAGGCACGCTTAGGAGCTATCACACGAATCGATCGTGCAAAGATAAACTCTGTAGAGAAACCTAATCCTATTGCGGCCTTTGCTTCACTCCTCCCCTCTTGTTCAAGTATGAAATGGGACTCTAACATCTATAATGGAGTTTGCGATACAATTACAAAGATAGTTGAAACAGGAAGGGTTTTCACATTGCACTGTTTACCAAACCAGGAAGCAGCAGAGGTCTGCTATCAAACGGTAACAAAAAGGTAAGGCTTACGTCAAAGAATGACTACCACTACTTTTATGTCCCAGCTTACTATCAAACAGTAACAATAGATAAGACTTATGTCAAAGACTGTACTAACTACTTCTGAGATTCAGTTTGCTAATGCAGAGTTTCTGCCAGAAGTTGTAAAGATATTAAATGAAGGCCATACGGTTACATTACGCCTTCGAGGCTATTCTATGCGTCCTTTCCTTGAGAACAATCGTGACAAAGCGTTATTGGTGAAACCTTCAAGTATCAAAGTTGGCGACCCTGTATTGGCTGAAGTAAACCCCCTTCACTTTGTCTTACATCGTATTGATAGTATAGAAGGAGACAACGTGACCTTACGAGGCGATGGGAACCTTGGTGTCGAACATTGCAAAAAAGAAAATATCGTAGGTGCCGTCATTGGTTTCTATCGCAAAGGAAGAAAAGAAATGGACGCTACCGACGCATGGAAATGGAGGACATATAGCTATATATGGACCCGACTCCTACCACTACGGAGATATCTCTTAGGTGCTTATCGACGGATATGGATTCCTATCTTCGGTACAATTTGACCAATATAAAACGAAAGATAACAAAATAAATTATCAATAAGAATGAAAGTAAAAAATGGTTTCAACCTCCGTGAAGTATGCGGAGAGCATATCATCGTTGCTGAAGGAGATGAGAACATCGACTTTAGTAATATCATTTCAATGAACGAAAGTTCTGCATACCTGTGGGAAGAGGTGCAAAAGATGGGCACTTTTACAGTGGATAATCTCGTTGAACTCATCTGTAATCAGTATGAAATCGACGAGACAACGGCCCGTAAGGATGCGATAGCACTTGCTGCACAATGGGGCACTGCTGGTATCATTGAGGGTGATGACATTCCTGAAGACCAGTCAACCAACGAAAGAGAACTTACAGCTGAAACGAAAGACGCTATTAAAGAAGATGTACTTAAGCAAGAGAGTAAACCTAAGAAGAAAGGTTTCTTCAAGCGTCTTTTTGGATAAAAAAGATTGAGGAATATAGGATTAAGAACGTAATAAGACCGTTCGCTTTCAGATAGAACATAAAAAAAAGAGGGTGTCACCACCCTCTTTTTTATTTAATGTCTAAAACTTACATTACATCATACCGCCCATTCCAGGAGCTGCTGGCATTGCTGGAGTGTCCTCAACCTTGTCTACAATAAGACATTCTGTTGTCAAGAACATACCTGCGATTGAAGCAGCATTCTCAAGTGCAACACGAGATACCTTAGCTGGGTCGATAACACCTGCAGCACGAAGATCCTCGTAAACATCCTTGCGAGCATTGTAACCGTAGTCACCCTTGCCCTCACGAACATTGTTTACTACAACTGCACCTTCACCACCTGCATTAGCGATAATCTGACGGAGAGGTTCCTCAATAGCACGGCAAACGATATTGATACCTGTCTGCTCGTCAGCATTCTCACCCTTAAGGTCCTTCAATGCCTCTTGAGCACGGATGTATGTGGTACCACCACCAACAACTACACCCTCTTCCATTGCTGCACGAGTAGCGCAAAGAGCATCGTCAACACGATCCTTCTTCTCCTTCATCTCTACCTCAGAGTTAGCACCAACATAGAGAACAGCTACACCACCAGAGAGCTTAGCCAAGCGCTCCTGCAACTTCTCCTTATCGTATGAGCTTGTTGAAGCAGCAATCTCGTTCTTAATCTGAGCAACACGATCCTTGATTGCTTCCTTCTCACCAGCACCATCAACGATTGTTGTATTGTCCTTAGAAATGGTAACCTTCTTAGCTGTACCCAACATCTCAAGTGTTGCCTTATCAAGTGAAAGACCCTTCTCCTCGCTGATTACTACACCACCGGTCAACACAGCGATATCCTCAAGCATTGCTTTGCGACGGTCGCCAAAGCCAGGAGCCTTAACAGCACAAATCTTCAAACCTGCACGAAGACGGTTTACTACCAATGTTGTCAATGCCTCTGAGTCAACATCCTCTGCAATGACCAACAATGGACGACCGCTCTCAGCAGCTGGCTGGAGAATTGGAAGGAAGTCCTTAACGTTTGAAATCTTCT